>JAEEGK010004416.1_pt1 | contig 34530 bp, 31 predicted proteins | sample 8958771 | NCBI WGS metagenome assembly JAEEGK01 (sample SAMN16246547, study PRJNA631951) | gut metagenome | biome: gut microbiome; feature: rumen; material: SC-attached | host: Bos | place: Iran: Karaj | collected 2018-10 | reverse complement strand
GCAACTGCAGGCACGTGGTTGCTGCGCTTGAAGTCATCCATACCGTTGCGATAGGCAATGTCGCTTTCTCCACCGAGGATATAGATGATGGGTGTGTGGATCTGGTTGAGCTTCTCCTTTTCAGGCATAGGCATTCCCGACACGGCGGTTCCGCGGTTCACGAAGAGGCCGCTGTTGCATATCATCACTGTCTTGAGCCTCGGGTCCTGGCATACGTCAAGAGCCTGAAGCCCTCCGCAGGACATTCCTGCCGCTGCGATGTTGTTGACGTCGATCTTCTGGTAGTACTGGCTCTTGGGGTCTGCGTTCTGGGCGATGGCCCAGTCGATGGCATCTGTCAGCTGGCTTGACTGGGAGCCGTTGCCCGGATAGCGGACGCCGTCTTCGGGCATCGTACCTATGGCTATTACGAGGAATCCGTTCGAGGCGATTTCATTCAGGAAGCGGTAGTGCTCGAATGGAGAGTTGGCGCAGGCGCCGTTGCCCCATACGAGGACGGGCAGGAGCTGCCTTCTGCCGAAAGGTTCCAGGTTCAGGGGCTTGAATATGGTATGGGTCTGGAGAGACTCGTCAGTTGCCATAATGGCTTTGTACGGGCCGCTTCCGCCATCCTCAATGAGCCTTGTCTGCAAGTCCTGGGCTTTCAGGACATTTGTGGACACCAGCAGGAGAGTGGCCAGTGCCATAAAGAACAGTTTTTTCATAATCGGTTAAAGTAAGGTTATTTGATGCTAATTTAATAAAATGGCAGGATATTTTATAGCTTTGAAACCTACTTGAAACGGTATGATGGAAGGGAATCTTTTCGGACAATTGAATGACATAGCCCTCGCGCTGGGCTTCTCCGATTTCGGCGCGGCACGTATGCAGCCCCTCGGCGAACCTGCCAGACGGCTTGACAGCTACCTCGAGGAGGGGCGAAACGCCGGAATGGAGTATATGGGCCGGAATGTCGACAAGCGTAAGGACCCTTCGCTGCTGCTTGAGGCTTCCGGCAGTGTGCTGTGCTTTGTGGTGCCTTACGGGAAGGCGAGGGAGGGAACTCCGGTTGCGTCCTTCGCTCTCGGCGTGGATTATCACAAAGTCATCAAGGACCGCCTGTATATGTTCCTGCAGCAGGCGGGACCATTGATGGAGACTGCTTCCGGCACTGCCGTGAAGGCGCGTGTCTTCGTTGACAGCGCACCTGTAATGGACCGCGCCTGGGCCGTGGAGTGCGGGCTGGGCTTTTTCGGCTGCAACAATTTCTTCATCAGCACCGCTGCTGGCATCAGATGCCTGATCGGCATCATTCTGTGCAACGTGGATTTCAAACTGCTTGACTGTATGCAGCTGCGCTGGAAGAAGCACGATGTGATGCTGGACTGCGGAATGTGCGGCAACTGCGTCAGGCATTGTCCGACAGGGGCCTTGAAAGCGCCATATACCCTGGATGCCGAACGCTGCATAAGCTACCATACGGTCGAGAGCAGGACGCTCTATGAGCCGGATGCACGCCCGGTGGATTTTGCCGGCTATATCTTTGGTTGCGAAGAGTGTATGCGCGCCTGTCCGTGGGACAGGGAGAACGAGGTCTGGCCGGAGCTCGTATGCAACAAGGACTATATAGAATCGCTCACTGCTGAAGATTGGAAAAAGATGAGTGAGGAGGAATTTGAAAAACGCTTCTCGGGAACCTCTTTAACCCGCGCAGGGCTTCAAAAAATCAAGAACAATTGTTAAATTTGTCAGATTGTATGCGCTTTAGCCTGACACATAGGGACACGGCAAGCAATGCCCGCTGCGGGGTCATCTCCACCGACCACGGAGAGATCCTCACGCCTATTTTTATGCCTGTGGGCACAGTAGGCTCTGTCAAGGGTGTTTATCACCGCGACCTGAAAGAGGACATCCGGGCGCAGATAATTCTTGGCAACACCTACCATCTGTATCTGAGGCCCGGCCTCGATGTGCTGAAGGCGGCAGGCGGTCTGCACAAGTTCTGCTCGTGGGACAGGCCCATCCTCACCGACAGCGGCGGTTTCCAGGTGTTCAGCCTGAGCCCTATCCGCAAGCTCACGGAGGAAGGTTGCATCTTCCGCTCCCACATCGACGGCTCCAAGCATATCTTCACACCCGAGAATAACGTGGACACCCAGCGCATCATCGGAGCCGACATCATAATGGCCCTTGACGAATGCTGTCCCGGCGATGCCGACTACAATTATGCGAAGAAGTCGCTTGCCCTCACCGAGAAGTGGCTCAAGCGCTGCATCCGCCATTTCGACGAGACCGAACCGCTGTACGGCTACAGCCAGACCTTCTTCCCCATAGTCCAGGGATGTGTCTATCCGGACCTTCGTGCGAGAGCGGCCGAGACCGCGGTGAGCTATGAAAGGGAAGGCTATGCGATAGGCGGCCTTGCTGTCGGAGAGCCTGTCGAGAAGATGTATGAGATGATAGAACTGCTCCACCCTCTGCTGCCGGCCGACAAGCCGCGCTATCTGATGGGGGTCGGCACACCTTCCAACATCCTCGAGGCCATCTCTCGCGGAGTGGATATGTTCGACTGCGTGATGCCTACACGCAACGGACGCAACGGAATGCTCTTCACCTGGGAGGGAACCATCAACATACGCAACAAGAAGTGGGCTGACGATTTCAGTCCGATCGATCCGCAAGGCACGTCTTTTGTCGACAGGACCTACACCAAGGCCTACCTGAGGCATCTGACCATAGCCGGCGAAATGCTGGCGGCTGAGATTGCCAGCGAGCACAACCTGGCGTTCTACCTCGATGTGGTTGCCAAGGCCCGCGAGCATATCGCAGCCGGAGACTTCGCCCAGTGGAAAGAGCAGGCGGTAAAGAAACTTGACGAGAGATTGTAATGAGAAGTCCCAAGATCAAAATATTAGACTGGTACATCATCAAGAAGTTCATCGGGACTTACTTCATGACGCTGCTTATCGTCATCGTCATTATCGTGGTGTTCGACATCAGCGAGAAGATCAACCACTTCGTCGACAACCAGGTGCCCCTGAAGGAGATCGTGTTCGACTACTTCGCGAATTTCATCCCCTTCATCATCAATATGTACAGCCCGATGTTCGTGTTCATCACGGTCATCTTCTTCACGTCCAAGCTGGCTCAGAATTCCGAGATCATCGCAATGTTGTCGAACGGCATAGGCTTCAACCGCCTGCTGGTGCCTTATCTGCTGTCAGCGACGTTCGTGGCCATTTTCTCGCTGATCTTGAACCTGTATGTGATACCACCGGCCAACAAGGTCCGGCTCGACTTCGAGAACAAGTACATCAAGGCGAAATCGACGCTGGGAGCAACCCGTGACGTGCACTATCAGATCGAACCCGGACAGTTCGTCTATGTGGAGAGTTTCAGCGCATTCAATGCCACCGCTTACCGTTTTTCCCTGGAAACGATAGAAGACAACAAGATAACGTCTAAGCTGTCCGCCGAGACGGCAGTGTGGGACACCACCATCAATGGTTGGAAGCTCCATAACTATTTCATCCGCAATTACGACCAGTACGGCAATGAATATGTGACTGCCGGCAAGGCGCGCGATACTGTCATCGACCTGACGCTCGAGGACTTCCTGCGCCGAAGCAACGTGATGCAGACCCTAACTGTCAAGGAACTGGACCATCTCATTGAGACGCAGAAGCTCAGGGGCGACAAGTCTGTGGACTACTCGCTGATCGAGAAATATTCCCGTACGGCCCTGCCTTTCTCGGCGTTCATCCTGACCATTATGGGCCTGGCACTGTCAAGCCGCAAGCGAAGGGGAGGACTGGGCCTCAACATCGGTATCGGAGTAGGCCTCTGCTTCTCCTATATCCTCTTCCAGCGCTTCAGCGAAATGTTCGTCCGCACAGACCTGATGCCGCCGTTCGTGGCCATCTGGCTGCCAAATGTGGTGTTTACTATAATAGTTATCTACCTCTATCGTCTGGCTCCGAAGTAAAAACATAGATCTATATATGAAAAACACAACTTTACGACTGATCATCCTCAGTTTTCTGCAGTTCGCAGTGTGGGGTGCATATCTGACCTCTATGGGCAGCTATCTCGCCCTGGCCGGATTCGGCAGCAAGATATGGCTTTTCTTTGCCACACAGGGTTTCGTGTCCATCTTTATGCCGGCTCTCGCAGGCATCGTCGCCGACAAATGGATCCCGGCCCAGAAAGTGCTCTCCCTCTGCCACGCCATTGCCGGCATATCGATGCTCGCTCTGGCTTGGTATGCGATGAGTGCGGGAAGCGGTGCCCAGTTCGGCCTGTTCTATACACTGTATACCATCAGCGTAGCTTTCTATATGCCGACCATCGCCATCTCCAATTCCGTGGCTTTCAACGCGCTTGAAGTCAGCGGCAAGGATCCTGTCAAGGATTTCCCTCCGATCAGGGTGTTCGGCACTGTGGGCTTCATATGCTCGATGCTTTTCGTCAATTTCGTGCGCAATTCGCAGGGAGTCCAGTTCCAGAACTCGTACGAGCAGTTTTTCCTTTCCGGCATACTCAGCATAGTCCTTATGCTCTATGCGCTTACTCTCCCAAACTGCCCCTGCAAGCCCAGGAGCGCCTCCACCCAGTCTTTTGCCGAGGCTACAGGCCTTTCGGCCTTCAAACTGTTCAAGGAGCGTAACTTCGCCATCTTCTTCATTTTCTCGATGCTTCTCGGAGCCGCCCTTCAGATTACAAACGGCTACGCCAACACATTTATCAAGTCCTTCCAGGGCAATCCTCTCTTTGCCGACACCTGGGGAGCGAACAACGCCAATGCCCTGATCTCCCTGAGCCAGATTTCTGAAACCCTCTGCATTCTGCTCATTCCGTTCTTCATGAAGAAGTTCGGCATCAAGAAAGTTATGCTGATAGCAATGTTCGGATGGGTGCTGCGTTTCGGATTTTTCGGCATCGGCAACCCCGGAGGCGGTGTATGGCTCTTCGTGCTTAGCTGTATCGTATACGGCGTGGCTTTCGATTTCTTCAACATCTCAGGATCACTTTTCGTCAACGAGAATGTCGATACCGGCATCCGCTCCAGCGCCCAGGGCCTCTTTATGCTGATGACCAACGGTGTAGGAGCCTCTCTCGGCACTTGGGTCGCAGGCCTTGTGGTGAACCACTTCGTTGAGGATACTGCCGCATATGACCCGGAGTGGAGGACAGTCTGGCTGATTTTCGCTGCCTATGCACTTGTAGTAGGCATTCTGTTCGCCATACTGTTCAAGTATAAACACCAGCCTAAGCAGGAATAAGATCAGTTGTTCTCAGGATTGCAGATGAACACCACGACCTTGGCAGGGTGGTTGAGGTGAAGTGAGAATTCCTCTGCAGTGCTGCGGTTCAGAGTCGCCTTCCATAACGTGTCGAAGGTGACTCTGTCTGTTTGATAGAACAGGCCCTCGCAGCTCATCTGCAAGGTGTTGTCAAAGGCGAATATCGAGATTTCCACCCCGAGGGGGCAGCTGAAGCAGGCATCTTTTGCGCAGAAGGCGCGGAAGGTGCCGCTTTCCGTTATCATATCTATGTCGCAGTTGCTGCCCGAGAGCGTTTCTGCATAGTCGGCAAGCAGCGACACGTTGGCCATTGTGTGGTCCTCACGCCTGCCGGTGGCGCCGAGGATGTGGATAGTGTCGGGCCTGGGCTCCAAAGCAGCTTTGAATGCCTTGGTGAGGTCGTTGGTCTCCTGGTCGCTGTCGCGGTGGATAATGCCGGCATAGCGTTGCTGCAGTCTTTGGGGAAGGGAGTCCATATCGCCGACGATGAGGTCGGGAACGATGCCGTCATCCAGCAGCCTTTCCGTGGCGCCGTCGCAGCAGATAATCCGGTCGGCCTGTTTCAGGAAACCGAGGGTGCGTTCAGATGACGGGTATTCTCCGTGCGCCAGTATAACGGTTGTCATTCGAAGTGGTATTTTGAGGCATCCCTGAACCCTTTCAGGAACTCTTCAATCTTGAGACGTTTCTTGCCGGCGAGCTGGATGTCCATTATTCGCAGGTTGCCTTCTGCACATCCCACAGACAGATATGTCTTGCCGTCGGTGGCTATCTGACCTTTGGCCAGCTGCTCTTCCCTGTCGGGCACGAAGGCGTCGTAGACTTTCACGTCGGTGACGGTGCCGTCTTCAGACACAAGGTTCAGGTGTGCGCCAGGATAGGGAGAAAGACCTCGGATGAGCAGGCAGATTGCAGCTGCCTCGTCTTCGAGGTCGATCTGGCAGGTCTCGCGGGTGATCTTGGGAGCGGGCTTGAGTTCGCTGAATGCCACCTGGGGAGAAGGAGTGACTTTCTTCTTGACGAGGGCCCTGGCCGTCTTGACTACAAGTTCGGAGCCTTTCTCTGCGAGTTTGTCGTGAAGGGTTCCGGCATTGTCGTAGATCTCGATAGGGCAGTAGTCGTTATACAGTATACCTCCTGTGTCGATCTTCTCATCGATCATAAAGGTTGTGACACCAGTCTGTTTCTCGCCGTTGATGATGGCCCAGTTGATAGGGGCGGCACCTCGGTATTGAGGCAGGATGGATGCGTGCAGGTTGAATGTGCCGAGGCGAGGCATGCTCCAGACTTCCTTGGGCAGCATACGGAAGGCAACCACTATGAACAGGTCAGGATCGTAGGATTTCAGCTGGGCGAGGAAATCGGGATCCTTGAGCTTTTCGGGCTGAAGCACGGGAATGCCGTGTTCCACAGCGAACTTCTTGACGGCGCTTTCGTGCATCTGAAGGCCGCGGCCCGAAGCCTTGTCGGGCACGGTCACTATTGCGGCTATATTGTAGTCGGTCTGCTCCATCAGGGCTTTAAGAGGCGCAACGGCAAATTCCGGAGTACCCATATATATGATGTCGATACGGCCTCTCTTGCGCCTGAGGAAGTTTGACGCCCGTCTCAGGAAAGCTCCGACAGGAGCCCATACCTTCCGCAGGAACGCCTTCCACGAATCTGCATTGAACAGAGGAGAATCGGTCGTGGCCTGCCAGGTGAGGAATGCGCCGATGGGCAGCAGTACGGCCGAAGATATGACCGCTCCCACGATTTCATTCATATTGCCGTCCCTTGCGAGCTTTACGCCTGTAGTGTCGATTACCCAGTAGAAAACGAAGAACAAAATGGAGATGATTACAGGGGTGCCTAGACCGCCCTTGCGGATGATGGCTCCGAGCGGTGCTCCTATGAAGAAGAACAGCAGACAGGCCAGGGCAAGAGTGAACTTGCGGCACATTTCCACAAGCATCTTCCTGGTGGGACTCAGATATCTGAATGTATCCCTTTCGTGGTTTTCTATCGAATCGAGACCGCCGTTCTCAAAATCGGTCTTGGCCGTGATGAGAACAGACCTTTTCTGGTCGGGCGACAGTGTGGAGTCGAGTTTGGCTCTCAGACCCTTGAGGTCGAAAAGCGGCAGAGGCTCCTTCTGCAGGGATGTGTCGATCTGGGGGTAATATTCCAGATTCAGGTTGTATGCGAACTTGCGCAGCAGAGTCTCATAGTTCAGGCCGAAATCATTGAGGATGGAGTCCCTGTCGTGACGAAGGTCGTGCAGGTCCTGCGACATTATCTCGTCGCTGAAGCGGTCTCCGTTCTCGTCACGGGTGAAAGTGTAGTTGGCCAGCGATATGTAGATGCGCTGCTCCTTGAAACTGATTATATCCTGGTCGAGAGTGGTGTCACGGTAGCCCATACGGTTGTTTTCGTCGTATGAACGGCCGTTGTACATGTCGAATATAAGATATTTCTTGTCTTCGGTGATCTGAATCTTGCCAGAGTCTGCTAGGATGAGAGAGTTGTTTCCGACGTTGGATGTGTGGTCGTAGACCATCAGGTTGTGCATCATTCCCGTTTCCTCGTCCTGGCTCTCTACCCTCAGTGTGTAGCCCTCGATTCCGTCGTAGAAGACTCCGTTCGGTATCTTGATCTCATCCTTGGTGCGGCCGATGTCGTCGCGCAGGGCGTAGATGTGTTCGTATGCTACGGGAATGAGTTCGTTTGAGATGAAGAAGGCTCCGACCGTGATGAGCAGCGAAACTATCATCAGCGGAAGCATCGTCCTGCCGAGGGATATGCCGGCGGCTTTCATCGCCAGCAGCTCGTTGTTTTCTCCGAGGCCGCCCATAGTCATTATGGAGGCCAGCAAAGTCGACAGGGGAAGCACCATAGGCAGGATGGTGCAGGCTCCCCAGCCCATAAATTCAGCTATGACGGAAAAACCCAGGCCTTTGCCCACCAGCTCGTCGATGTAGACCCACAGGAATTGCATCACAAGGATGAACAGCACGATGAAGAACACCAGTGCGAATGGGCCCATAAAGGATTTGAGCAGGTATTGGTCGAGTCTCTTCAAAATAGGATTATTTGCCTGTTGCCAGTTTCACAAGTACTTCTGCCGCTTCGGCCAGACCATCCAGGTTCTTGCCTCCGGCTGTGGCCAGGAACTTCTGACCGCCACCGCCACCCTGTATCAGTTTGGCGGCTTCGCGGATGTCTTTGCCGGCATCCTTGCCCTGAGCGACGAGGTCGTCGGTGTACATAAGCACCAGGCAGGGCTTGCTGTCTTCGCTCTCGAAGGCTGCGATGAAGGCAGTGGCTGTGGTCTCCGAGTGGAGCAGGAATGCCACGTTCCTTGCAAGTTCCATGCTAATGCACTTGCGCAGCGTCATCAATGTGATGCCGTTAGCTGCCTGGGCGGTGGCCTTCACGCTGTTCTTGAGGTTGACGGCGCGCTCCTGCTGTACTGCTTCCATAGCCTTGCGGTATGATTCGTTTGAATCTACGGTCTTGCGTATTGCAGTCAGGATATCCGGAGCATTGTTGAGCATTTCGCGGATGGCTCCGATAGTCTCTTCCATGTTGTCCACCATTATTTCAGCCCTGAAGCCTGTTGTGGCTTCGATACGGCGTACGCCGGCTGCGATGGCGCTTTCGCTGATGATGCGGAAGAATCCGATGGCACCGGTGGCGGGAGCGTGGCAGCCGCCGCAGAGTTCTATCGAGTCACCGAACTTGATGACGCGCACGCTGTTGCCGTATTTCTCTCCGAAGAGCGCCATCGCACCCATATTGCGGGCTTCTTCGATGGGAACGTCGCGATATTCCTGGAGCTGTGCGTTTGCACGTATCATCTTGTTCACGAGGCGCTCGACTTCGAGGATCTGCTCGTGAGACATCTTCTCGTAGTGTGAGAAGTCGAAGCGGAACGAATCGGGGCCCACGAACGAACCTTTCTGCTCCACGTGTGTGCCGAGCACCTTGCGGAGAGCTGCGTGCAGCAGGTGGGTTGCAGAGTGGTTGTTCTGGATGCATATGCGGCGCTCTGCGTCGACCTCTGCCTTGAATGTGGCCTGAAGGTCGGAAGGCATGCGCTCTGCGATATGGATGGGCAGACCGTTCTCCTTTATGGTGTTAATGATAGCTATCTTTTCGTCGCCGGCGCTGATCCAGCCTGAATCGCCGACCTCGCCACCCATCTCTCCGTAGAAAGGAGTGCGGTCGAACACGAGTTGGATCTGCTCTTTGTTCTTGGCCTTGACGGTGCGGTAGCGGACGATGTTGACGTCTGCGGTCATAGTGTCGTATCCCACGAATTCTGTGACGGCGTCGGGACCTACGCTGAGCCAGTCACCGGCTTCGATGGCAGTGGCGTTGCGGGCGCGCTGCTTCTGCTTCTCGAGCTCTACGTTGAACTCTGCAAGGTCGATGGTGTAGCCGTTCTCACGGGCGATCAGTTCGCTCAGGTCGATGGGGAATCCGTAGGTGTCGTAGAGTGTGAAGGCATCCACGCCGCTGATTTTCTTTGTGTCGGCAGCCTTGGCCATTATGTTGTCCATCAGCCTGATGCCTTTGTCGAGGGTGCGGAGGAAAGCTTCTTCCTCTTCCTTGATGACGCGTACTATCAGTTCGTTCTGCTTGCGCAGTTCGGGGAATGCATCGCCCATCTGGGCTACGAGATTCGGCACAAGCCTGCACAGGAACGGCTCCTTGAAGCCGAGGAAGGTGTAGCCGTAGCGTACGGCCCTGCGGAGGATGCGGCGGATCACATATCCTGCCTTTACGTTTGAAGGCAGCTGGCCGTCGGCAATAGAGAAGCTGATGGCGCGGATGTGGTCGGCGATGACCCTCATTGCTACGCCTACTTCGGTCTCAGGCTCGTATTTCTTGCCGCAGAGAGCGGAGATGGCGTCGATCATATCGGTGAATACGTCGGTGTCGTAGTTGCTCTGCTTGCCCTGCAATGCCATACAGAGGCGTTCGAAACCCATTCCGGTGTCGACGTGCTTTGCCGGCAGTGGTTCCAGGGAACCGTTTGCCTTGCGGTTGAACTGCATGAAGACGAGGTTCCAGATTTCGATTACCAGGTGATGTCCCTGGTTTACGAGGGTGACTCCGTCAACCTTTGCGCGCTCTTCGTCGCTGCGGAGGTCGATGTGGATCTCGCTGCAAGGGCCGCAGGGACCAGTGTCTCCCATCTCCCAGAAGTTGTCGTGCTTGTTGCCGAGGATAATGTGGCTCTCGGGAAGATATTTGAGCCACTCGCGCCTGGCCTCTTCGTCCATCGGGACTCCGTCAGCCTCGCTGCCTTCGAACACTGTTGCGTAGAGACGGTTCTTGTCGAGCTTGAAAACGTCGGTGAGCAGTTCCCAGCCCCACTGGATGGCTTCTTTCTTGAAATAGTCGCCGAAGCTCCAGTTGCCGAGCATCTCGAACATCGTGTGGTGGTAGGTGTCGTGGCCCACTTCTTCCAGGTCATTGTGCTTGCCGCTCACGCGGAGGCATTTCTGCGAGTCGGCGACGCGCTGGTATTTGGCGGGCTCGTTGCCGAGGAACCAGTCCTTGAACTGGTTCATTCCTGCATTGGTGAACATCAGGGTTGGGTCGTTCTTCACTACCATCGGCGCTGAAGGAACTATGGTGTGGCCTTTCGAAGCAAAAAAGTCCAGAAAGGTCTGGCGGATTTCTTTAGAAGTCATATTGGAAATACTTATATCTATTATAATTTGGCACAAAAATAGCATTTTTATCAGATTTATATAACTTTGCCAGTTACAATGGCCAAAGAAAGTCAGTACATATACAATCCTCAAACGTCGTCATACGACCTCTACGTCCCGTCAAGCCTGACGAAATGGACGCGTTTCGGCATTGTCGTGCTGATCGGACTGGCCTTTTTCTTCAGCTATTTCTGGCTGTGGAACGGCGTAATGAAGAAGAATACGCCCAAGACTGCCATACTTGAACGCCAGAACAAGGAGATGCTGGCATCCATCGCTGAAATCAATGAAAGAATGGAGAGCCAGAACGCAGCCCTGAGCGAATTGCAGGAGAGGGACAACGTGGTCTACCGTTCTGTGTTCGGAATGGATGAGATTCCCCAGGCCGTGCGCAACGCCGGCTTCGGCGGGGTTGACCGCTATGCAGACCTCAGGCTCTTCATGAACGCAGACTATCTGATCACAACCCGCAACAGACTTGACATCCTGACGAAGAAGGCCTATGTCCAGTCGCTCTCGTTCGACGATATCCAGGCCCTTTCGGCAAGGGCAGGCGACATGGCCAACTGTGTCCCGAGCATATATCCAGTGGTTCCCACCAAGAGCATGCAACAGACATCGCCTTTCGGATACCGTTCCGACCCCATCAACGGCGGAGCCAAGTTCCACAGCGGCATTGACATCGGAGGCCCTACCGGCACCGACATCATCTGCACCGGCGACGGCGTGGTGGTGCGCGTAGACTATAACTACTACGGCTATGGCATCGTAGTGGACGTGGATCACGGATTCGGCTACACCACCCGTTACGGCCACCTCCTCAGCGCGAGCGTAGTGGAAGGCCAGCGGGTCAAAAGGGGTGACAAGGTCGGAGAGCTCGGCAGCTCCGGGCGCGTGACAGGTCCGCACCTCCACTATGAAGTGATCTACAGGGGCAATGCCGTCAATCCCTGGAACTTCTTCTCAACCGACATTACTCCCGAAGAGTATAAGGACATGATCCAAAAGTCCAGAAGCAGGGGGTAAGGGATGAAGAAATACCGTTTCAACAAAGAGAGCAAGTCGTTCGACGAGGTGACTCCCTCGGCGGGTAGCATCCTGCTTACGATTCTCAAGTTCTGTCTGTACGGCATTCTCGCTGCAGCGGTGATGTATCTGCTCTTTGCCCTTCTTTTCAGCACCGAACGGGAAAAGAAGCTTTCTCTCGAGAATGAGTACCTCGAGGAGGAATACGGAAAGATGACGCAGCAGGTTGATCTTCTGGACGACGTCATCAAGAACCTCGAACTCCGCGACAAGGAGATATTCAACGACATTTTCGGAATGGACCCGCCGTCAGTGGAAGCGTTTGTCAGCACTGACACCGTGGCAAGCGAAGAGTTCCTTGCTTCTCTGTCTGACGGGGAGCTCGCTGCGTTCACAGAAGGACAGACCGACCGTCTGGACGAAAGGGTGTCGAATGTAAACCGTCAGATCAGAGCCATATTCCAGGCTGTCGGAGAAGAAGATTTCAAGCCGACAAGCCTGCCTTCGACGCTTCCCGTGGAGAACTTCAAGCTTGCGCAGACCGGTGCCACCGTGGGTATGAAGATCAACCCTTTCTACAAGACTTTGCGCAGGCACGGAGGATTTGACATAATAGCTGCTGTCGGAACCCAGGTGAAGGCTACGGCCGACGGTGTCGTGTCGAAGATAGACAGGGCCTCGAAGGGTATGGGAAACAGCATAACCATCGACCACCGCAACGGCATACAGACAGTATACGGCCATCTGAGCGAGATATATGTCCGTCAGGGGCAGAACCTCAGACAGGGTGACGTGATAGCCAGGGTAGGGACGAGCGGAATGACCTTTTCCGGCGGTCTGCATTACGAAGTGGTGCGCCAGGGCCGCAGCGTCGATCCGGTGAACTATTTCTTCGCCGACCTGAGTCCCGCGGTCTACCGCGACATGGTGGTCGTTTCGTCATATACAGGACAATCTATAGATTAAAACATAAGCTATGAGCAATAAGATTTGCTATACGATAGGCGAGGTCGCCGAGCTGCTTGGAGAAAACACTTCCCTGGTGCGCTTCTGGTCCGACAATTTCACTGATTTCATCCACCCCAAACGCAACAATAAGGGCAACCGCCTCTTCAGTCCCGAGGACGTGGAGATGTTCAAGAAGATCCATTTCCTGGTGAAAGAGCGCAACCTCACCCTTGAAGGCGCCCGCAAGCTTCTGGGCAGCAACGAAGAAGGTGCAGACCAGCGTTTCGAGGTCATAGCAAAGCTCAAGGAGATCAGATCCCTGCTGGAGACCGTCAAGAACGATATCTGATATGAAGGCACGCCAGGTCGCTGAGATAATCGAGGATTTCGCCCCCCTCTGCCTTCAGGAAAGCTGGGACAACGCAGGTTTCTGCATAGGCAGTCCCGAGGCTGAGGTCAAAGGCATAATGGTGGGTTTCGACTGCACATCTTCCCTTATAGAGGAAGCCGCAGCCGCCGGATGCAATATGATCGTAACCCATCATCCCCTTATTTTCAAGGGAGTGAAGAAGATCAATCCAGACACCTTCCTGGGGTCTGCGATAGTTGCTGCCATCAAGCACGATATGGTGGTATATGCGGCCCATACCAACGCTGACAAGGCTGCCGACGGAGTAAGCCGGATAATGGCCGAGAAGCTTGGACTGACCGATATCGAGCCCCTCGACGAGGATGGCCTCGGTGCCATAGGAGTCCTGCCCGAAGCAATGGAATCCAAAGCATTCATAGAGTTTGTGAAGAAGACCTTCGGCCTGCCGGTCGTGCGCTGCTCGAGGCCTCTTGACACCCCTGTGCGCCGCGTGGCTATGTGCGGCGGTTCCGGAGGAAGCCTCATTGAGGAAGCCGAAGCCAAAGGGGCAGACGCATACCTCTGCGGAGACCTCAGCTACCACAGCTTTTTCACCGACGCCGGCTTTATGCTGCTCGACGTAGGACACTATGAAAGCGAAATAGATATTGTGAATAAATTATTTGGACTGCTTAGCGAAAAAATACATACCTTTGCAGTCCGCCGAACTCAGAACAACAACAATCCAATATATTACTATTAAGTAGATTATGGCTACAAAAAAAGCTAACAAGGCAATCGTTACCCCTATCGACCAGAGCGAAACCTTCGTGTCTGCGGTCAAGTCAGTGACCGAATCAGACGGTGTGTCAATGGAAGAAAAGCTCCGCACGCTCTATAAAATACAGCAGGCCGACACAGCAATCGACAAGATCCACCTTCTCCGTGGTGAACTTCCCCTGGAGGTCCAGGACCTTGAAGACGACATCGCCGGTCTCAACACGAGAATAGCCAACACCCAGACCGAGATCAAGGATGCTGAGAAATACATCTCAGACCTCAAGGCCAAGATCGAGGAGTGCAAGGTTCTCGTAGAGAAATACGAGGAGCAGAGCAAGAAGGTGATGAACAACCGCGAGTACGAATCCATCACCCGTCAGATCGAATTCCAGCAGCTCGAGCAGGAAGCCAGCGAGAAGCACATCCGCGAGACCAACCTTCTCCTCGCCGAGAAGGCACAGCTCCTCGAGGATACCAAGAAGCTCCTTGAAGGCCGCCAGATCGACCTTGACAACAAGAAGGCCGAACTCGAGCAGATCATCACCGAGACCGCAAAGGAAGAGGAGCAGCTCGAAGCCCACAAGGAAGACCTTGCCAAGAAGCTTGACGAGCGTATGTATGTGGCCTACAACCGCGTGCGCAACAACTGCAAGAACCATCTGGCAGTGGTTACCGTGAAGAGGGGAGCCTGCGGCGGATGCTTCAACCAGATCCCGCCCCAGCGCCAGCTCGACATCGCCCAGAACAAGAAGATCATAATCTGCGAATACTGCGGCCGCATCCTTGTGAGCCCTGAATTCGACGAACCTGCAAAAGAGGACTAGGAATAGTTTTCTGCAATGCCCCAGAGAAAGAAGGAAATAAAGGTGGATCTGTCGCAGCTGTCGGCAGATATGGGACGGAAACCCCCTCAGGCGATTGAAATCGAGGAGGCCGTCCTTGCTGCCATGATGCTCGACAACGACTGCATCAACGACGTCCTTGAATCTCTGACCCCCGAGTGCTTCTATAATGAGAGCAACAAGAAGATATTCAAGGCCATCCAGGCCATAGCATCGCGCAACGACAAGGTTGACATCCTCACCGTTGCCGACGAGCTCACCAAGAGCGGTGACCTCGAAGCCGTTGGCGGTGCTTCATATCTTAGCTCCCTGAGCATGAAGATCGGCGCTGCCGCCAACACCGACTATCACACCAAGATACTCCTCCAGAAATTCATCCAGCGCGAGCTGATTGCGATTTCATATCGCGTACAGAAACAATCTTTCGAGGATTCGATGCCTGTGGACGACCTTCTGCAATATGCGCAGCAGGAAGTCTTCGTGCTTGCAGAGCGCAATATGAAGCGCGACACGAGCCCCATCCAGATGGTGATCAACCAGGCTATCGACGACATCCAGAAAGGTCAGGAGCGTCAGGACGGACTGAGCGGAGTTCCTTCGGGCTATGCCAACATCGACAAGATCACTTACGGCTGGCAGCCTTCAGACCTGATCATCCTCGCCGCCAGGCCTTCTGTCGGAAAGACGGCATTCGTGCTGACGATGGCCCGCAATATGGCTGTGGACTACAATGTCCCCGTTGCTTTCTTTTCGCTTGAAATGTCGCAGACCCAGCTGGTGAAGCGACTTCTGGTGAGCGAAACCGGCATCCCTTCCGACAAGATCTGGGGCGCCAAGAAGTTCAACGACCCGCAGGACTGGGATACGTTGAACGAGCGCATCGGCAAGTTGTCAAAAGCTCCTTTATGGATTGACGACACACCGTCCCTGTCGATCTATGAGTTCCGCTCCAAGGCCAGGCGCCTTGTCCAGACCCAGAACGTAAAGATGATCATCATCGACTACCTTCAGCTTATGACCGGTCCCGTGGAGCTCCGAGGAATGCGCGAGCAGGAAGTGTCCGCCATCTCGCGTTCGCTCAAGTCCATCGCCAAGGACCTTAACGTTCCGATCCTTGCCCTGTCGCAGCTGAACCGTTCTGTGGAAACACGTGGCGGAAACAAACGTCCCCAGCTCAGCGACCTGCGCGAATCAGGCGCCATAGAGCAGGATGCCGACATAGTTATGTTCATACACAGGCCCGAGTTCTTCGGCACTGCCGAAGCTGACGCATATCCCGGGCAGACCCAGTTGATAATAGCAAAACACCGTAACGGAGAGACCGGTGACGTGGAGATGCGGTTCATTTCTTCGGAGGTAAGATTCGAGGACGCTAATGTCCAATACAAGGAGTATGAATCGAGGATGAACGAAGTCGGTACGAGTTTTGATATAGACTACTGAGTTCAAAACTGACATTGCATGAAAAAGATTCTGCTTTCAATAGCAACAGCGATATTTTCAATTTTTAGTTTTGCCCAGAATCCTTCACTGCCCTTCAAGGCGGGTGAGAAGATCGAAGTTACCCTGAACTACAAATGGGGCATCAAGGCTGACATCGCGACGCTGTCTTTCAACCTTCAGCAAGGCACCCACGCGGGCACTCCCTGCTTCCACATTTTGCTGAATGCGCGCACCAACAGCTTTTTCGACTCTTTCTACAAGGTGAGGGATGTCTATGAGTCCAAGTTCGAATACGACCTGGATCCGTTATATGCGATGCGCTCTGTGAGCGAAGGCAATTTCACCGCGCACAACGATTACACCTGGAGCGCCGACAAGAAGACCCTCTATGCCAAGGTAAGCAAGAGCACGATGCCGGCTCCCGTGGACACTGCTTTCCACAGCAACGAGACAATCCGTGACATCATAAATATGATATACAGCCTGCGTGCGGCTGACATCAATTCAATTGTCGCAGGCAAGCCGGTCTCAATGCTGATAGCGATGGACCGCAATCTCACCAGGGCCACCTGCAGTTTTGTCCGCAAGGAGGTCAGGCAGATTGACGGAATGGGCAAGTTCAACACCGTATGCCTTGCGATGAATCTGAAGCGTGTGGGAGGCGATTTTCCTCAGGGAGAGACAAAACTTACCGTACCCACCGGAGGAGATTCCAAGAATACTATCTACATCTGGCTTTCAGACGATGAGAACCGCGTTCCGCTGTATCTCTCCGTGCCCATCTCCGTAGGAAAGCTTGAAATCCGCACCACCAAGCTCGAAAACCTCAAGGCTCCTCTCACAAGCAAAGTCAAATGAAAAAGATAGAGAGGATAGAACACGAGGGAATAGTACGCGAAATCAGCGAGGACTTCATCACCGTCGAGATCGTGAACAAGTCGGCTTGTGCGGCTTGTCACGCTAAGGGCGTATGCGTAGCAGGTGAAGAAGAAATCCGCTATGTGGATGTGCCGTACAGCATCAGTTCTCTGGTGGAAGAGTTCAATGTCGGCGACAAGGTCAACCTCGTCCTGAACCAGTCACTGGGAGTCCAGGCTGTGTTCATTTCTTATGCAATTCCTTTAGTAATTTTAATTTTATTATTGTTAATTTTGTCTAATACCGGTCTTAACGAACTGATGGTCGGTCTGCTGTCCCTCGCGGGCGTTGCGGTCTACTATCTGTTCGTGTTCCTTTTCAGAGACCGGCTCGAAAGGATTTTTACTTTTTCGATAGAGAAAATTAATTGATAATGAATTCTACACTTTTGGCGACAATTGTCATCCTGACCGTCATAGGCATAGTGGTGGCAGTTGTCTTGTATTTTGTAGCCCAGAAGTTCAAGGTCGAAGAAGACGAGCGTATCGACTTGGTGGAGGCTTGTCTCCCCGGTGCCAATTGCGGCGGCTGCGGAAGCGCTGGTTGCCGCGATTTCGCGCAGAGGGTGGTGGCCGCTCCCGAGATCGGTTCTCTCTTCTGTCCCGTCGGCGGCAATGATGTTATGCAGAAGGTCGCCAAGGTCCTTGGACGCGAAGCAGTGGCTCAGAAAAAAATGGTGGCCGTTGTGCGATGCAACGGCACTTGTGAAAACAGACCCAGAACCAACGACTACGACGGCCTGGCATCCTGCAAGGTGAAGGCTGCGCTCTACAGTGGCGACACCGGCTGCCGCTACGGCTGTCTGGGTTGCGGGGACTGCGTGGCTGCCTGTAAGTTCGGTGCAATCAAGATGAATCCCGAGACAGGCCTGCCTGAGGTGGATGTCACCAAGTGCACCGGCTGCGGTGCGTGTGCCGCCGCCTGCCCGAGAGGCATCATCGAACTGCGCACCACAGGCCCGAAAGACCGTATGGTCGTAGTGCTCTGCAACAGCAAGGACAAGGGCGCCGTGGCCCGCAAGGCCTGCAAGGCTGCCTGCATCGGCTGCGCGAAGTGCCAGAAAGTCTGCCCGTTCGAAGCCATCAAGGTTGAGAACAACCTCGCCTACATTGATTTCAACGTCTGCAAGCTCTGCACCAAGTGCGTCAGCGAATGCCCTACGGGAGCCATCCACAAGTTCAACTTCCCCGAGAAGCCGGCCGCTCCGGCCGCAGCACCTGCCGCACCGGTTGAGAAAGCCGCCCCGGCAGCTGTAAAGCCCGAGGTTAAAGCAAAGGAGGTGACGGAATGATTACTTTCAAGATAGGTGGAGTTCATCCCCACGACAACAAGATAGCCAAGGAAGCCGCCATCGCGCCGCTTGCACCTCCGGCTAAGGTGGCCATCTCGATGGCGCAGCATCTCGGAGCCCCTGCCACACCTGTCGTGGCCAAGGGTGACAAGGTGCTCGTAGGCCAGGTGATCGGCGAGCCTTCAGGTTTCATTTCAGGATTCGTGCATTCTTCAGTTTCCGGCACCGTCGCGGCAATCGAGCCCAGAGCCGACATAGCCGGCAATATGGTGCCTCACGTCGTGATCGACGTAGAAGGTGACGAGTGGGATCCTGCAATCGACCGCAGCGAAGCGATAGTAAAGGAGATAAAGGGTATCCGCGAAGAAATCCTTGACAAGATCAAGGCCTGCGGCATAGTAGGTATGGGCGGAGCTACGTTCCCCACACACGTAAAACTCAACCCGCCTGCAGGCAAGACAGCCGAGTTCCTCATCATCAACGGTGCTGAATGCGAGCCTTATGTCACTGCCGACGACCGCCTGATGCGCGAGAAGCCGGAAGGCATCGTCATCGGTGCGGCCATTATGGCTAAAGTGCTTGGCGGCTGCAAGTGCTTCATCTGCATCGAGGAGAACAAGCCAGAGGCTATTGCGGCAATGCAGAAGGCCTGCTCAGGATATCCCGGTATAGAAGTTCTCAAGCTCAAGAAGAAATATCCGCAGGGAGGCGAGAAGCAGCTGATCGATGCTGTAACCCACCGTCAGGTGCCTTCAGGCGCACTGCCCATCGACACCGGCTGCGTGGTTCAGAATGTAGCCACTTCATACGCCGTCTACGAAGCTGTACAGAAGAACAAGCCGCTCTTCGAGCGTGCGATGACAGTCACGGGACAATGCGTGCCCGAGCGCCGCAACTTCCTGGTGCGCCTCGGCACACCGCTTTCGTTCGTGCTTGAAGCGGCCGGAGGAGTTCCCGAGGATGCTGCCAAGTTTATCAGCGGCGGCCCTATGATGGGCAAGGCAGTGGCCAATATGGACGCCACGACCCAGAAGGGTTCGTCCTGCCTGCTTCTGCTCACCGAAGAGCAGACCCGCCGCAAGCCCGAGAGCAACTGTATCCGCTGCGGCAAATGCACGGACGCCTGCCCTATGGGCCTGGAACCCTGGCTGCTCAACAAGCTTTCACGTGCCGGCGGCCAGTATGAGGCTCTGGAAGAGAACAAGATTTTCGACTGCATCGAATGTGGCTGCTGCCTTTACACCTGCCCGGCCAACATTCCTCTGCTTGATATGATACGAATCAACAAGGCCGAGGTGATGAAGATCATCCGCAGTCGCGCTAAAAAATAGGAGGCAAGAGATATGGCAAAAACAATAGTTTCTCCCGCTCCGCACGTACACAGCGAATTCTCCACTGTCCGCCTGATGCGAGACGTGCTGATCGCCCTTGCGCCCGCGGTGCTTGTTTCCCTGTATTTCTATGGATGGAACGCCCTTCTGCTGCTGGTATGCTGCGTTGCTACCTGTATGCTGGTGCAGTTCCTCATCGAGAAATATATGATGAAATGTCCTGTCACGGTTATGGACTGCAGCTGCATCGTCACCGGTGTGCTGCTGGCCCTCAACCTTCCGCCTGCAGCTCCCTGGTGGGTTGCAGTCATAGGTTCCGTAGTGGCCATCGGCATCGCCAAGATGACTTTCGGAGGCCTTGGACAGAACGTTTTCAACCCGGCTCTCGTAGGCCGTGTGTTCCTTCTGATATCATTCCCCGTAGCTATGACTACTTGGACGGCTCCCCAGAGCTGGTTCGGCGGCGTTGACGCATTCAGCGGCGCGACTCCGCTCGCCCTCATCAACGAAGGCGTGCGCAACGGCCAGACAGTCCAGGAAATCCTAGCGGCCAATCCTGGACTTACTCCCGCCCAGATGCTTTTTGCAAGGGCCGGGGGTTCCGCAGGTGAGGCTTCGGTCATCGCCCTGCTGATAGGCTTCGTCTATCTGCTCTGCCGCAAGGTCATCAAACCGCACATCCCCGTCGCCATCTGGGTTACGGTTGCGGTAATGACAGGCATCTTCTCGCTCTGCAATCCTGCAGAGTACACCGGCCCGCTGTTCAACCTGTTCACCGGCGGTCTTATGCTCGGCTCGATATTTATGGCCACGGACTATGTCACTTCGCCTATGACCGACAAGGGTATGATCATCTTCGGTGTCGGCATCGGCGTGCTGACAGTGCTGATACGTTATTTCGGTTCTTATCCCGAGGGCGTTTCGTTCGCCATCCTGATTATGAACCTCACCGTTCCGCTTTTGAACAAATATTGCAAACCGGTACGTTACGGTTATGGGAGGAGGAAATAGAATATGGCAGCTAAATCATCATTCTTGAATATGGTTCTGGCGCTCGGGTGCATCTGTCTGGTGTGCTCCGCGCTGCTCGGCCTGGTCAACCACGTGACCGCCGAGCCGATTGCCGCAGCCAACCTGGCCAAGACCAACAATGCCATCAAGGCGGTTGTCCCCGAGTTCGACAATATCCCGAGCGAGGACAGCTGGAACGTTGAGGTCGACGGCAAGCAATACAAAGTCTATCCTGCCACTTATCAGGGCAAGGTAATGGGCTACGCCATCGAAGTGCTTCCGACCGGTTTCGGCGGAACCATCGATATGCTGGTGGGCTTCGATGCCGAAACAGGCAAAATCTACAACACTTCGGTGATTTCCCACTCCGAGACTCCCGGCCTCGGCGCCAAGATCACTGAGACCGGCGAAGGGAGCTTCAGGGCCCAGTTCGACGGTATGGATCCTGCCGCGACGAAGTTTATGGTCCGCAAGGACGGCGGCGACATCGACGCCATCACTGCTTCCACCATCACTTCGAGAGCTTTCACCTCAGGCGTGGCAGAGGCCTACAAAGTTTATCTGACCATCAAGGGCGAGGATGCGACTGACGTTGCGACCGGCGCCACCACAGCTAAGGAGGAATAAGATATGGCCAACAGATGGAAACTTATCACAAAGGGGTTTATCAAGGATAACCCTACTTTCGCACTGGTTCTGGGTATGTGCCCCACTCTGGGAACCACTACTTCCGCCACCAACGGTATGGGTATGGGAGTAGCCACGATGTGCGTGCTCGTGCTATCGAATATCGTGATTTCGGCAGTGGCCCGTTTCATCCCCGACAAGGTGCGCATCCCGTCATACATTGTCATCATCTCGGCGTTCGTGACGATAGTGCAGCTGCTTATGCAGGCCTATCTGCCTTCGCTTTATGAGACACTGGGTCTGTTCATCCCCCTGATCGTGGTGAACTGCATCGTGCTCGGCCGTGCAGAGGCCTTCGCCAACAAGAATGGAGTGCTCGACTCGGCCTGCGACGGCCTTGGCATCGGCCTCGGCTTCACTCTCTCGCTCACAGTGCTCGGCCTCGTGCGTGAGATTCTCGGCAGCGGCAGCGCTTTCGGCTGGAAGTTTATGGCTCCCGACGGAATGCTGCTCTTCGTGCTCGCTCCCGGCGCCTTCATCGTGCTCGGCTATCTGATGGTTCTTTTCAGGAAATTGACAACTAAATAGTACAGGCCATGGAATATATATTGATCATCATATCGGCAGTATTTGTCAACAATATACTTCTGTCACAGTTCCTTGGCGTATGCCCTTTCCTGGGCGTGTCCAAGAAGGTCAGCACCGCAGTCGGAATGTCTGCGGCAGTGACGTTCGTGATGGCTCTGGCCACCTGCGTCACCTATCTTCTGCAGTACTATGTCCTCGTGCCCCTGGGCATCGAGTTCCTACAGACGGTCTGCTTCATCCTTGTGATAGCCGGCCTTGTGCAGATGGTTGAGATCATCATCAAGAAGATAAGCCCTTCGCTCTATCAGGCGCTTGGCATCTTCCTTCCCCTGATCACCACCAACTGCGCCGTTCTCGGAGTTGCGCTGATGGTTGTGCAGAAGCAGTTCTCATTCGGAGGTGAGGCCCATATGCTGAACCTCGGCCAGTCCGTGGTGTTCGCCATAGCCAGCGCCCTCGGTTTCGGACTTGCCATCGTGCTGTTCGCCGGCATCCGCGAGCAGCTGGAGCTCTCGAAGGTTCCCAAATCCTTCCAGGGAGTTCCCATCGCCCTCATCGTTGCCGGCATTATGGCAATGGCGTTTATGGGCTTCAGCGGAATGGTATAGCAGGACGTTCATAAGATATATGGAGGGCGGGGCTTTGTCCCCGCTCTTTTTTTGCACCATCTACAGCGAAAGACAAATAAAGCATCTTTTAGAAGACGTATTCTGGCCTTTTGCGTGTTATACATATAGTATTCGTTTTTTATGATGTGGTCAATGGATGCTATGACTCAAAATCGTTCTTATTTCTGCTTGCTGCTGCTTCTGGCAGGTCTGTTCACTTCCTGCGTGAAGGATGTGATACTCGATGCGATGGAAGACCCGCAGCTTGCCGTATACTGCGTCCTTTCGCAGGATTCGACCCAGACATTGAAACTGTCCTGGACGAAAGGCGCATCCCGGGCCGAGGCTCCCCGCGTTACTGAAGCAACCGCCGTTCTGACCGACCTGACTGAAAACCTGGTGGTCGGCAGTTTCGAAAGGATCTCGGAGAGCGACTGGCAGCTGGAATATGCCGCCATCCCAGGGCATCACTATCGCCTGGATGTTACGGTTCCCGGTCGCGATCCCGTCTGGGCGGAGCAGACTATGCCCGCTAAATTTTTTTGGGGGTTTAAAGCAGGATTACGTATTCCGAAAGAAGAATTGCCGGGGTTGAATTTTGACATAAAGCGTCTTACGTCCTATGTTTCCTGGGTGGACGGCATCACTTTCGGGGAAGTGAGAGCCGAGGGATTATTCTATAGATGTGCCTTTTCTTCTGCAGTATGGTTATATGCCGATACTTATGATGCGGAGTCGGGGCAGTATATCCCGGTAAAGAATCTCTGCACGGATTACCCTTATGTTGACAACATCAACCTGACCGGGAAGATTAGGCCGGGCGCCGGCGTGCCGGAATACGTCAACAGTCCCAACCTGGGATGGGGGACATATCATGATTATTATCTTACAGGATATCCTATGCACCGGGACTTCCTCCGCTTCCCCAAAAGGGAGGATTGGGCGCAATATAATGGAGATGATTTTGATCGAGTTTCATATTTTGCCATAGACGGGGATTTTAAAGATCCTTCAACCACGTTGTCTTTTGAGTCCCGGGTGACTATTGATGCTTTGTCAGATGATTATGACCGATTCCTGTGTGAGGCATATATGCATTATTATTCGGAGCTGAGTTCGGATATGTCGACAATCTATCTGAGGGATAATGTTTTTACCAACATCCACGGTGGACTGGGAATCTTCGGTTGCGTCACGCATCACTATGATGCCTTGTTCGTCGACGAACCCCGATACTTCCCTTGGATGCGCCCCAAAGTGAGAATAGATATATTCGGTCCCACCTATGATCCGGATAATGAACCCTGGGGAAAAGAGTATGTCGATTTATGATACTATGAAGAGAATATTTTGCTCAACTGGCTTATTTGTGATGCTGTCAGCGCTTTTCACTTCCTGTGTCAAGGAGGTGATTCTCGATGCGATGGAAGACCCGCAGCTGGTGGTCAACTGCGTCCTTACCGTCAACCCCGTGCAGGAGCTGAAACTGTCCTACACGAAAAGTGCGTCGCGAAGCGAAGCTCCTCCCGTGGTCGGGGCCGAGGCTGTGCTTACCGATCTTAGTGAAAACAGGGAGGCTGGCCGCTTCGTTCAAACCGATGACGGAACCTGGCAGCTGGAATATGCTGCAATTCCGACTCACAGCTATCGTCTGGATGTTACGATACCGAATCACGGCACCGTCTGGGCGGAACAGACTATGCCCGGCAAGCCACCGGTCGAAAGTAATGAAGGCATTATTATGCACGGAGACAATTTCTCAAGTTACGAGACGCTCCCCAAGGGCATACAGTATCGCTCTACCTTCCCTTGCACCATCTGGGCATATGCTTTCGACTATGATTATCATTGGGAACAGAGAGAGATAGTGGAAGAGATATGTACCGATTATCCCTATGTTGACAACTTCAACCTTACGGGGGCCGTCCTGGACACTGCACTGGTCCAGTATCTTTGGGATCCTGTCTGGAAAGTCAACAAGCACTATAACTCTTTCCTTGCAGGCTATCCCGTGCACCGCCGCTTCCTTCGATTCCAAAAGCTGGAATCACCTGTAGAAACTTATTTCTTGATTGACGGTCACTTCACTGGAGGGTACTACTATTATGCGGATGATTCTCCCCGGGAGCCTAAACCTACGGAAGGAGTCTTGTATTTCGCCTGCCTGTCGGATGAATATGACAAATACCTGTGCGAGGCTTTCGGCCATTATCACGCTACTCTGAGCACAGACCTCTCTTCAATATATGTCAGGGACAATGTGTATACCAACATAAAAGGTGGAATAGGCATTTTCGGCGCCATCACAACCGCACCATATCGCTGGGACGCTAATATGAATGGTTCTGGCCATTGGGATATATGGTAGTTCACTTGCTATGTAGTCTTTAATCAGTATGAATTCAGTCCTATGAAAAAAACGATAATACTTCTGATCCTGCTTTTCTCCATTCCCAGTGTGGCCCAGAGCCTTGCCTGGGAGGATACTCTGCAAGCGTCCGTAAAGACAGACACCCGTCGCATCGAGGTTAGTCTGGGGCGATTGCATACTGGCATCGAAGGCATCCGCGGCGTGGTTTCACCGGTGGGTGAAGGTGACCCTATCCGCTGGGCGCAGAGCCTTCCCGGAGTGACAACCGGAGCCGATGGAACAACTGCAATGTATGTCCGCGGAGGAGGCTCCGGCAACAACCTGTTTTCACTGGATGGGGTGCCGGTCTATGGCTATTCCCATATCCTGGGCCTTACAACCCTTGTCCCGACGGATGTGATAAAGAGCGCAGAACTCAGCAAAGGCGGCTTCGACGGATCTGAGAGCAATTTCACCGCCTCGCATCTGCAGGTTATAACCCGAGAGCCAGAAGAAAAGCAGAAATTCAGTTTTGCCCTGAACAACTTCCTGGCAAGCGCAAGTGCCGAAGGCAAAGACAGCAAGAATCGCTCTTATATGGTTTCGGCCAGAATGTCGCCGCTTGCCCTGGAGTATATGGCGGTGAAGGGCTTGCTTCCGGAGATGCTGGGAGGCCTGAACAACTTCGGCGCCCTCGTCGGAGATATTTACGGCAAACTGCACCTTCCCTTGGATTACAACAACTCATTCGCAATATCGTTTCTTGGCAGCCAGGACAGTTACCGCTTCGATATGGCCAAGAACTCTCACGAGGAGATGGGTTGGCACAATCTGATCGGAATAGTGAAGTATCATCACACCGGCGCGCTGAGCCAGCTTGATGTGACGGCCGCTGCCAACAATTACGGCAGTGCGCAGCAGCAGGATAAGGTTTTCCGCGGAGTGCAGAATCATCTGTCGCTGAAATCAGGCCTTACAGAATACAGCCTTCAGGCAAAACTGCATCAGTTCGAGTTCAAGGGTTTTGAGTTTGACGAAGGACTGATGTTCCGATATGCAAGGTTCGCTCCTGGACAGGTTGGAGAACTGATGAAGAAGTCGAACACATTCATCACGACGGCCTGGCTGCAGGCAGAATATAAGATTCCCGATGAGCTTTCGCTCAAGGCGTCCGTCCGGGGCAACTATTATTACAGCCTGAGTGTTCAGCAGGCTGAAACTGAAATCCGCAAAGGCGGCGGACGGTTCGATCCGGAGGTCAGTGTTTCTGCGAAATGGAGTTTTACGCCTCATCTCGCTTTTGAAGCGACGTTTGACCGCCTGGTGCAATACTACCACACCCTTGAGGGTATGCCCGTCGGCTGGTCTCTGGACCTGATGGTGCCTACTGTAGAGTCTGTAGCTCCGGAAAAGTCACTGCAGGGAGGCGCCGGCATTGCGGGCCGTTTTTCTGACCACAGTTTCTCGGTAGGCGGCTTCTATAAGCTGATGAATGACCTGGTCTATTACAAATACTCGCAGGAACTGTTCAGCGGTGCCCTGGCAGGCTGGGAGAACCACGTCGAACTCGGCGACGGCCGCTCATACGGTTTGGAATCGCTGTATGAATATCAGCACGGAGACTGGTATGGAAGAGTCTCATACACACTCTCGAAGACCACTCGCGAGAACTTCCCTTCTTTCTATGAAGGAAAGCCTTTCCACGCCCGTTTTGACCGTCGGCATATGCTGAACGCGACAGCCCAGTGGAAGGGCTTCTCGGCTACTGTGATTCTTCAGAGCGGTCACTGGGAGAACGGTCAGGCTGAAACATATCTGCTGCCATATATGGACGATACCTGGACTGCCGAATACTACTCGGGTGTCAACAACTACCATATGCCCACGGTTTTCCGTCTGGACCTTGGCTGGCAGAAGCGTTTCAAGACAGGCCGGATAGAACATACCGTGAATGTGGGAGTCTGCAACGTCACGAATCATTTCAACCCGTTCATGCTCTACTACGACGCCGTGAAGGAATCCTGGAAAGAGATTGCCCTGCTGCCCATAATGCCTAACTTCAGCTGGAGGATTACTTTATGATGAAGACGCGCTTTGTTTTGAGGCTTGCGGTAATGCTTGTGTCGGTCTGGGCGCTTTCCGGTGCATCCTGCCATCAGATGCCGGAGCCGGAGCCCGAGCCGGAACCTGTGACCGGCGTCTGGTTCGACCTGTTCGTCAGTGCCGGTGCGCACTTCGGGATGAACCCGACAGCCACATATGTGCGCAGCGTGGCTTCCCTCGAGGCGGACCAGCCAGTTATTGAATTCACTGGCAAGGCCATAGATATCACCAACCGTTTCACAATTGAGAGCATAACTCGCGGCAGGTATTATTACCAGGTTCCTTTGGAAGATTCAAACCGTTTCGTGAAGTTCCATATAGAGCACAACGAAGCAGGGGAAGAATATCTTCTGCGGAAGGTGGATGAAGAGATTCCCTTCAAGAATGTCTATTATCCCCGCAAGTTCCTCCACGGCTGGCGCGGCAAGTATTTATTTATGCTCAGCGTGGATTTCGACAATCAGGAATACTATTGGACAAGAAGGCGCGGAGACAACCTTGCCATTAGCAGGGAAGGCCGGGCAAAGTTCAATCTTCCTGCCGGATATGGAGTGTCCGAACCCGGTTTGCTGACCATTACACCTACGAACCACAATAGAATATATTATTTCTATTCTGTCATAGACAGCAGCGGCAAAAGCCGGCCGACCCTTCATTATGGTGAATTCAATGATGTGAATATGAAGATGTTGTGGGAGAATGTCGTTCAATCAAGATTGATGGAAGAACTGGCTGCAGACGGCTACACTGAACTGTTGGGCAACACCATAGCATACGATGAGTCAGGAAATCTTTATCTTGCAGGTCTTGCCAACGAGGGTGGCTTTCAAGTCTCTGTACTGCGCAGGATAGTTACGACACAGGCAACTGACAACTATGGCCACCCTGTATTCGACGGTGGATGGAACGGTTTCCCTGATCCTGAGGGGAAACTGCTGACCATTCAGTATGTGGGCAACGACAAGATGCTGCTTTATTCCCGCAACGACAGGCTCGGCAAGGAGATTGACAGCCGCAGCCATTTCTACAGCATCCTGGACTTGAAGACAGGGAAGAGGGAACGCCTGAGCTGCAATGGCGTCCCGCTGCCATATTGTACCGGAGGCCTTTCGCGACGCAGTGATGTGCTCGATGGCAAGGCTTATATCGGAGTGACAGGAGGAGACGGGCCTGATGACTGTCCGATGATCTATATCTATGATTCTGCAACTGGCGATGTGGTGCCTGGCGCCCGCCTCGAAAAAGGATATAATTTCGACCTTATCAGGGTGATGAAGTATGAGGAGATACCGCTGTCGGATGATGAAGATTGATTATCTTTGCAAAGAACAAAACCACCGAATCGTGAAAACACTGAGATTTACGCTGATAATTGCCCTTGCGGCACTGACTCTGACCTCCTGCGATTTTTTCAGGCCGATCATACCGGTTGACACAAGGACTCATTACTATTTCCTGCATATGAGTTTCAAGGATGCGGCCGGGAATAATCTGATTGAACCACTCGCACTGGAATACTACAAGTTCAACACAAGCCTGCCCTGGGCCGGTGAGATCAATCCGGAAAAGTATTCGCTTGATGTGGCAGTTCCCGATGCTCCGGCATCTGACAGTGTCAGGGTCGTCCTTACCGCATCTAAATACGGTGATGATTACAGCAGGATGATTCCCCGTGAAGACGGGACCTATGGCCCTGACGGAAGCTGGTTCTTTGATATCCGCAGCATCGTCATCAACAAGAATGATGCGTCATACGGCAGCCTGAATCATAAATTCACCTGCCCCGAGGTGTTCGGAGACAATTCTGTCCACGAGATCTCCACGACCTGGGCCAAGAATCTTGAGGCAAGCGGCAAGTCGTTCTATCCTGCCTGCACGAAAGTCGTGCTCGACGGGAAAGAATATACTCCGGTCAGGGGAGTGACTTATTTCCAGGAAACGGAATCGATGTATGTCGGCTATTTCGTAGAAGTCGTCATCGACAGGGCGGACTAGCAGCCCCACTCAGTCAGTAATTACCTTCCAAGCAGCTCCCACAGGACGATCCCTACCGAAACGGAAACATTGAGGGAGTGCTTTGTGCCGTACTGCGGTATTTCAAGGCACAAGTCGCTGGATGACACCACATCTTGAGCCACACCGTGCACCTCGTTGCCGAAGATGAGGGCATATTTGCGGCCTTCTTCGCGATGGAAGTCTCCGAGTGAGGTGGAATCTTCGGCCTGCTCGACGCTGACAATCACATAGCCCTCGCTGCGCAGTCTCTCCACTACGGCCACAGTGCTTTCGCAATACTCCCAGTCCATGCTGAACTCAGCTCCGAGGGCTGACTTGTGGATCTGGGCGGAAGGAGGCACCGCACATATTCCGCACAGATAGATTTTGCTTACGCGGAAGGCGTCGCAGCTGCGGAACGCCGAGCCGATGTTGTGCTGGCTGCGGACATTGTCCAGGACCACGACGACCTCTTCCTTCGGCGCCGACTTGAACTCTTCTACGGAGATTCTGCCGAGCTCATCGTTGACAAGTTTGCGGAACATTTTTTTTGCTGATTTGCCTGCAAAGGTAAGAATCATTTGTTATCTTTGTGACTTATAAAAGGACTCTCCCATGAAACAAGACGTACAAATTCTGGATCTGATAAAAAAAGAGGAAGAACGTCAGATCGACGGCATCGAACTCATCGCATCTGAAAACTTCGTAAGCAACCAGGTGCTTGAGGCCCTTGGCTCGGTTCTGACCAACAAATATGCTGAAGGTTACCCTAACGCCAGGTACTATGGTGGCTGCGAAGTCGTCGACCAGGTGGAGCAGATAGCCATCGACCGCCTCTGCAAGCTTTTCGATGCAGAATATGCCAACGTCCAGCCTCACTCAGGCGCCCAGGCCAATATGGCGGTGATGATGACCTGCCTCAAGCCCGGCGACACTTTTATGGGACTCGACCTCGCCCACGGCGGTCACCTTACCCACGGTTCCCCGGTGAATATGTCCGGCATCCTCTACAATGCCGTAGCATACAGGCTGAATGAAGAGACAGGCCTCATCGACTATGACGATATGGAGGCCCAGGCTCTCAAGTACAAACCGAAACTTATCATCGGCGGCGCTTCTGCCTATTCACGTGAGTGGGACTGGGAGAGGATGAGAGAGCTTGCCGACCGCATCGGCGCCATCCTCTGGGTTGATATGGCCCATCCCGCAGGCCTCATCGCAGCCGGTCTGCTGAAGAACCCTGTGAAATATGCCCACATCGTATCGTCCACCACCCACAAGACTCTTCGCGGTCCGCGCGGCGGCGTGATACTCATCGGCAAGGACTTCGAGAACCCGTGGGGTGTCAGGACTCCCAAGGGCGAGATCAAGATGATGTCGCAGATGATTAACTCCAGCGTCTTCCCCGGTGTCCAGGGAGGTCCGCTCGAGCACTGCATAGCTGCCAAGGCCGTTTCGTTCTACGAGGCCCTGCAGCCCGAGTTCAAGGTATATCAGCAACAAGTTGCTTCGAATGCCAAGACTATGGCCGCAGCCTTCATCGACAAAGGTTATAAAGTGGTTTCAGGCGGTACAGACAACCACCTGATGCTCATCGACCTGCGCACCAAGTTCCCCGACCTGACCGGCAAGATGGCCGAGAAGACTCTAGTCCGCGCCGGCATCACCGTCAACAAGAACATGGTGCCGTTCGACACCCGCTCTCCGTTCCAGACCTCAGGCATCCGCGTCGGCACTCCCGCCGTCACTTCAAGGGGACTGGTCGAGAAGGATATGCTCAACATCGTGGATATGATCGATATGGTGCTCAGCAACATCGACAACGAGAAAGTGATAGAGAAGGTGAAGGACCAGTCGCATATGAAGATGTACGGCCTCCCGCTCAACAAGTGGTAATAACAATCAACATATAGAACTATGAATTTACGTGTACTTAAGAAGGATATTGAATTCCTTATGAATGATTTTGTGAGCGACTGCCTTTTGTACAACGATTTCAGCGAAGGCAAGAAAGAAGAACAGGTAGTCGGTCTCATCCGTGAAGGCCTGGCTCTCTCTGACAACCTTCAGGCACGCGTCAATTTCCCCAAGAAGGCCGTGGCCAATGCCAAGGGCGTGGAGAAATTCGTCCGCAAGGAAGGAAAGGAAATCAAAGCCCACTACAAGGACATCCAGAAAGACCTCTATGAGGGTTATGACAAGCTTTTCGAGAAGTTAAGCGCAGTAATCAAATAAAGTTATGGCAGCAGGAAAGAAACTTGGAGGATGGCTCATAGTCCTTATTCTGGCAGCCATCTGTGTGCTTTGGGGCGTAAAGACCAACAACAGGATGGTCGCCGCCGAGGAAAGCGTTTCCAAAGCCTGGGGTAACGTCGAGAATGCATATCAGCGTCGCGCTGACCTGATCCCCAACCTGGTGGAAACAGTCAAAGGTGTGGCCGATTATGAGAGGTCTACACTCGAGGCCGTTATAGAGGCCCGTGCCAAGGCAACCCAGACCACAATCGACGCTTCTGAACTGACTGAGGAAAATATGGCTGCCTTCCAGGCCGCCCAGGACAATCTCAGCCAAAGCCTCGGACGTCTGCTCGTAGCCGTGGAGCGCTATCCTGAACTCAAGGCCACCGAAAGCTTCAAAGAGCTTCAGGCCCAGCTTGAAGGCACTGAAAACCGCATCAATGTCGAGCGTAACAAATTCAATGAGGCTGTGCAGCCCTATAACAGCTTCATCCGCAAGTTCCCGGCAAGCATAGTTGCAAAGATCGCCGGCTTCGACACCAAGGCCTATTTCAAGGCAGCTGCAGGCAGTGACCAGGCTCCGCAGGTTCAGTTCTAATCAAGAAATCCGATCTCGATGATGCCCCTGAGGATTGCCCGCAGGGGCATCATTGCATAACAATATGGACAAACGTCGCTATAACAGTTTCGTCGGTTTTCTAAAGGAGAAGTATGGCTGCAGGCTTCAGAAGCTTGTGGTCGACGCTGGGTTCAGCTGCCCCAACCGCGACGGCACGCTGTCCACGGGCGGTTGCACATATTGTGACAATGCCGCCTTCCATCCCAATTACAGCACTCCCGACAAGTCGATTACCCGTCAGCTGGACGAAGGCATAGAGTTCCACCAGGGCCGCTACCGCTCCGTGACCAAATACCTGGCCTATTTCCAGGCATATTCCAACACATACGGCCCGCTGGAGAAGATGCGCAGGGTTTATGAGGAAGCCCTTGCGCATAAGGATGTCGTCGGCATCGTGGTCGGTACCCGCCCTGACTGCATCGACGATGCGAAACTGGACTATCTCAAGGAACTTTCACAGGACAAGGTGGTGATTGTTGAATATGGCATCGAATCGTGTCACAACGCTACGCTGCGCCGTATCAATCGCGGCCACACCTTCGAGCAGGCCCGCAGGGCTGCGGAACTTACCGCAGAAAAGGGTATAATGCAGGGTGCGCATTTCATATTCGGATTGCCGGGCGAGACCGTGCCGATGATGATGGATATGGCACCGGCAATCAATTCCCTGCCGCTCGACACCGTAAAGTTCCACCAGCTGCAGATCATCAAGGGCACTGCGATGGAACGCGAGTTCGGGGAGAAGCGGGAGGATTTCGTGACATTCACCCTCGAAGGATACATTGATTTCTTTGTGGATTTCCTTGAACGGCTCAGACCGGACCTCCGCATCGAACGATTTGCCGGAGAGGTGCCTCCGCGCTTCGTCAACGAGACACCCTGGGGCCTTGTCCGCAACCCCCAGCTGCTTGAAATGCTTGAAAAAAGGCTTGAGGAGCGCGATACCTGGCAGGGCCGGTTGCTTTAAACGAAAAGTTTTGTATTTTTGTCTAATTTAGGACGAATCTATAAGTGGAGGTAACAAAATATGCAACAGTTTTCTGATCAAGTGGTTATGGAAGGTCTCACCTTCGACGATGTGCTACTGGTTCCGGCTCGCAGCGAGGTCATTCCGCGCGACGTTGTGACCAACTCTATGTTCACCAGGGAAATACCCCTGAACGTGCCGATTGTTTCGGCTGCGATGGATACCGTGACAGATGCGAATATGGCGATAGCCATAGCCCGCGAAGGAGGCATCGGCGTAATCCACAAGAACATGCTCATCGACGAGCAGATGGACCAGGTGCGCAGGGTTAAAAGGGCTGAGAACGGAATGATCTACGACCCGGTGACCATCGACGTGAACCAGACGGTAGGGGACGCCCTCAAGCTTATGGCCGAGAACCATATCGGCGGCATTCCCGTAGTCGACTCGGCAAACAAGCTGATCGGCATCGTAACGAACCGCGACCTCCGTTTCGAAGACAATCCCGCCACTCCCATAAAGGACGTGATGACCAGCGAGAATCTCGTGACCATCGATCACGGTGACGACATTCCTCACGCAATCGAGGTGCTCCACAAATACAAGGTCGAGAAACTGCCTGTAGTCGACAAGGACGGACATCTGGTGGGACTCATCACCTACAAGGATATCAAGAAGATCAAGAACAACCCCACTGCCAGCAAGGACGGAAAGGGCCGTCTGCTCGTGGCTGCTGCCGTAGGCATCAATTCGCACAGCCTCGAGACCGTTGAGAAGCTGGTGAGCGTCGACACCGACGCCATCGTGCTCGACACTGCCCACGGCCATTCTGTATTCGTGCTGGAAACCATCAAGAAGATCCGCAAGGCATTCCCTCATCTGCAGATCGTGGCCGGCAACATCGCTACCGCAGAAGCCGCCATCGCACTCAAGGAGTGCGGCGTGGATGCAGTCAAGGTCGGTATCGGACCCGGTTCCATCTGCACGACACGTATCGTTGCGGGTATCGGCGTACCGCAGGTCACTGCGATCATGGACTGTTATACCGTGGCAAAGGAATATAATATCCCCATCATTGCTGACGGCGGTATCAAGTATTCTGGCGACCTGACCAAGGCGCTTGCCGCCGGCGGAAATGTCTGTATGATGGGCTCGATCTTTGCGGGATGCGATGAGAGCCCCGGGACTTTTGAACTGTTCCAGGGCAGAAAATATAAGGTATACCGTGGCATGGGATCCATCTCGGCCATGGAGAACGGCAGTAAGGACCGCTACTTCCAGGAAAATGCAAAAAAACTGGTTCCCGAAGGCGTAGAAGGCCGTGTGGCATACAAGGGTACCGTAGAAGATACGGTATTCCAGCTGATGGGCGGCCTCAGATCCGGTATGGGCTATTGCGGAGCCGCTGATATCAAGACTCTTCAGGAGACCGGGAGATTTATCAAGATCTCGGCCGCTTACCTGAAAGAGAGCCATCCGCATGATATACATATCACCAAAGAAGCGCCA
>JAEEGK010004414.1_pt1 | contig 34534 bp, 17 predicted proteins | sample 8958771 | NCBI WGS metagenome assembly JAEEGK01 (sample SAMN16246547, study PRJNA631951) | gut metagenome | biome: gut microbiome; feature: rumen; material: SC-attached | host: Bos | place: Iran: Karaj | collected 2018-10 | reverse complement strand
TATAATGATAAAGAGACTCTTCATGAATTATTAATGAAAAATGTGGATGAAAATAGTATTATATCAACTAAGGAAAAAATTAATTTATTAGACTTATATACCGAAAGTGAAAAAATAAAATTACCTTCAAGAGGTATAAATTGCTGTCATTTAAATGTTTTCGATTTAAAAACTTTCCTTTTACTGAACAGGAAAACAAATAAATATCAATGTCCATATTGTAAAAGATACGCAAATAATTTATATATAGATGGAATTATTTTAGATTTTATTAACGATAAAAATAATTTTGATGTAGATGAAATATTAATTGATATAAATCACAATATTTTATCTTATATGCATAAAGATACAAATGAAATTATAAATCACGAAAAAAATCAAAATAATTTACATCATCAAAAAGTGGTGTTTGATTTAAATAAAAAATTTGTGATAAATTTGGCACCGGAAGGGAGCAATCCAGATCCTTACCCATATAACACGAGTTTTTTCGAAAATAAAAAATTTAATGTCATATCAAATTTGGGACAAATTTTCGAAATGATGAAAGATGATATGAATAATAATAAAAAAGATAAAAAAAATAATATGAATGAAAAGAAAAAAAATGAATTAAAAAAAAATGAAAAAAAAATTGAGGATAAAATAGAAGAAAATGATAAAAATAATAATTTTTCATATCCACTTTTTGCTTATTTAATTGGGCAAAAAAGTTTTAGTATGAATAATATTTTTAAAAGAAAAAAACCAAATTGTAATAAATCACAATCAAAATTTATAACAAATTATGTAAATTATTCATTAAGTAATAGAACAATATTTTCAAATATAACTCCTGAAAATAATATTAGTAAAAGTAATAGTAAAAATAATAGAACTAATAGTATAATTATGAATGATGAAAAAAGAGAAATAAAGAAAAAAAGTATTATTGAAAGTTATGAGAAAAGTCAAGAAAAATATAAAAAAGAATTTGAAAAATTTAATGGTCCTTTTTCAGAATTTGAAACATTAAGAAATTTAAATAAAAGTAATTCAATGTTTAGATTAATTAGAATTAAAGAAGATATGAAACTTTTATCTCAAAGAAATTATATCAAAGATTTTATTAGACAAAAATTTGAAATTAAAGAAAGAATGAATGATATGATAAGAGAATTTAATAATATTGTAATTAGTAATAATGATTTTGATGAAATTTTCAAAGTTTATAAAGAATCAATTAAAATATTAGGAAAAAATAATGATAATGTAATAAAATTCTTTGATTTTATTTCAAAAAAAAAAGAAGAAATAATTCAACAAGAATTATCAAAATTAAGTGTTAAAGATAAACCTCATATTATAAAAATATTAGAAGATATTGAATATAATAAATGGAATATTAATTTTGATTTAATTAAAATATTAAAGGATATAATAAAAGAAGAATAAAAAATTATTTTTAAAGAATATATTTATAAATATTATTTGAATCTTTTTTGTTTTGATATCATTAAAAAATATGCTATTTTTAAATGAAAAGTAATAATCTTTAATTGAATTATCATTTAAATATATTTTATTCATAAATGAATTTATTATTTTCAAAAAATTATGATTATAAATATAAAATAAATAATTTTTTCCAGTTTTTTTATTAATAAATTTTTTTGTTTTATGAATTGATTGAAAAATAAAATTCTATATATATTTAATTTATTTTTTTTTAATTATTTTAAATAATATAATATTTTTATTTAATAACATCATCATTCAAATTTTAATTAAATAATAAAATGGAAAAAATAAACTTAAAAAAAGAATGAAATTAATAAAAATTGAAAATATTTGAAACTTAGTATTTATACAATTGAATATAAAGTATAAATTTCAAGATTCCTAAACAAATTTTCAAATATTAAACAATTTTCAGATAATAAAAAAATAATTTTAAATAAAGACACTTTTTTTTGAAAATCAAAATTAAAATTAAAATTATTACAAATAAAAATTTCCTTAAAGTAATAAAAAAATCAAAAAAAACAGAATTTAATATAAAATAAAATAATGATAATAAATAAAATAAAAAATAAAATAAAAAAAACTAAAAACAAAAAAAATTTAATTTTTTTAACTCTTTTTTAAGTTAATAATAATAACAACTAAAATCACCACTTTTCATAGAAGTATTATTTCTACTTCCCGGATCAAAGACATTATAATTATTATCCTTAATATAAACAAAATGTGATCTTGAACTTAATCTTCCAATACAAGGAGATTTAAAAACATTATTTTTAGAAATTCCCATAGTACCCCAAACTGCATCTCCATTACTATTTATATATTTTTTGACATTTGTTTCATTTGGCTCTAATCCTTTCCATTTTAAATATGATAATACTGCACAACCATATTGACATAACCAACATCCATTTACTTGACTATTTGTTGGATTACCAGTCCAATGACCTTGTGTACAATTATTTTTTTTAGATGATATTTGACGATATTTTTCGTCTGACATTTTATTATTTATTTATTGAAGAGAGTTTATATACTTTTCTATTTCAAAATAGTTAAAGGAAAGGATATTAAAATAAAAAAAATGGAATAATTATTTTATTTCCTTTTCTTTTTTTTAATTTTAATTTTATTTTTTTTTTTATTATTATTAATTACTTTTTTTTCTTTTATTTTTTTATTTAATTTAAATAATTATAAAAAATAAATGAATAGAAGAAAGTGAATTATAAAAATTTTTTGAAATTATTGAAGAATGAAATTTAATAAATCTAAAAATTGAATAATATAGTTTTATTAAATTATCTTCTATATCTTCAATAAGTAATAATAATTAATTTTGAATAATATTTTTAATAACACAATTATAATTATTTTATTTAATAACTTATTATTATAAATAATAAATAATTAAATTTTATATAGGTTTTAATTTATATTATATTATTATTATTTTAATTTAAATAGTTTTATTGTTTTATGAATTGATAAATAAAATGTTTCTATAATTTATTTTTTTTAATTGTTATAAATAATATAATTTTTTTATTTAATAACATCTTCATTTAAATATTAATTCAATAATCAAATTTAAAAGATAAAATTTAAATTATAATTATTTTCATTATATCTAATAAAAGAATATTATTTTTTTCGATATTATATTTTATTTTCTTTTTATATTTTTAATCTAAATATTTTCTTAAATTATTATAAATATATTAATTAATTTTTTTATACATATATTTAATTTAATTATGTATTGAAATTATTAATTGAATTATATAATTCTACCAAATATAAATATTATAGAATTTATATATATAAGATTGAATTCCAAAAAATCCCATAAAAAATAATTATAAAAGAAATAAATCAATATTCATAAAAAAATGGACACTTATCTTAAAATTGTATTAGAAGATGAAAATTGTTTTACTGCAATCGCAAAAGCTATATTTAGAAAAGCAGATGAAGATAAAAATAAATGTATAGATCCAGAAGAATTTAAAAAAATGATGTTAGAGATTACTGAAGAATATAATTTACCAACTCCTTCAGAAAAAACAATAATGAATACTATGAAAAAAGTTGATTTAGATAAAAATGGAACAATAGAATTTGATGAATTTAAAGAATTTTTAAGAAAAATTTTTAATGAAGCAATGATTGAAGCTCAAGAAGAAAAAGAAGAATAAAAATTATTAATTTTTTAATTTTTAATATTTATTATCATTGGTTGTTAATTTTTGTTATTTAAAAATATATTTTTCCATAATTTTTTGCTTAATTTAATTATCTTCAATAACTTTCAATAAATAAAATTAATAAATTTTAATAAAAATTTTAAACAACAATTGTATTAAAATAAAATAATGGGGAATTCACAAAATAATTTTGAAGAAAGAATTAAATCATTATTTCATCAAATCGATATTTTATGTAACCGTAATTCTAATTTTGAAAAGGAATTATTAATTGAATGTGAAAATATAAAAAAAATATTATTAAACGATTTTCCCAATAAATCTTATTTGGTATCTAATAAATATAAAAATATATGTAACTATCAAAATAAAGAAGATACAAAAGAAAATTATTTCAAATGGTATAAAATTATCTTATCTATATTTACAAATTTTCATAATTCAATATCAATAAAAAATAATATTGAAAGAAAATTAAGAAATTTATATAAAAAAGAAAAAAAAGAATTCTTAAAAATAACTAAAAAGAATATTCCAAGCTGTTTTAGAAGTTTAATATGGATGATATTAAGTGATAAAATAATATTTGAAAGAAAAGATGATAATTATAATTATCTTAAAATTCAAAAAAATAATTTTTTAATAGAATCTCAAATTGAAAAAGATATATACAGAACTTTTAAAGAAGGAAAAACAAATATTGAAATAAATAAATTAAAAAATATTTTAATTGCTTCTTCAAATTTAGAAAAAGATATTGGTTATTGTCAAGGTATGAATTTTATTGCTGCATTTTTATTAAAAATTTCTAATTATAATGAAATAGATACTTTTTATTTATATTGTTTTGTATTAGAAAAAATAAATGGTTATTTTATGCAAAATTTTCCTCTTTTTAATTATCATTTATATTTATTTGATTATTTTTTTAAAATTTTTTTCCCAAAATTAGAAAAACATTTTAAAGAATTAGAACTTCCTCTTGAATTATGGATTGGGAAATGGATTCAAACTTTATTTATTATTTCATTACCTTTTGAAGAAACTTGTAGAATTTGGGATTATTTATTTATTTATGGATTTGATTTTATTATTCCAATTTGTTTTGGTATTATTTATTATATGGAAGAAAATTTATTATTAATAAAAGATTCTTCTGATGTAATGGAATATTTTAAAGAGTCTTTTTCTCCTAATGATTCTCAATTAATTTCTGATAATATTGATAAAAAAATTATTCCAATTGATAAAATTATTAAAAAAGGAAAATATTATTTAAATTTAATGAATAAAGATGAGATTAAAAAAATTAAACTAAAATATGAGAAAGAAAAACAAATTAATGTTATTAATAATATTATTTTAGTTGAGAAATTAAAAAATACAATTTATCGTCGTCATTCACTTTCTTCATTTAAAACTAATTCTGATTCTTTTCAAAAACAAGATAATAAATTAGGTTATTCTATAAATTTAAAAACTGAAGTCTCTTCTGGATATGAAATTAATGATTTATTAGATATAGGAGAAGAATTAGATGATTATAGAGATGAAAATAGAGAAGGTATTTCAAATAGGATATTTGAAACTAAATTTAATAATGAATAATAATCTTTTTTTTGATTTGTAAAGGTATTATATAAAGATATATAAATAATTTTTTTAATACATCTTTAAATTAATTAATATTTATCAAAATATATAATTGATTTAAAATTTTTAAATATTTAAATGCTATGGTTAAACATATACTAACATATATAATATTTAATTTATTTTTTTGCTTTTTTGATTTAAATATAAAATGAAAACTAAAAATAAACCTAATGAAAGAAACAAAAATTCAATTAATAACTATAATAATATATTACAATCAGCATATATTAATCTTAAAAAATCAATTTATGCATCTTTTATTATAATATTTTTAGATATATTTACAATATTCATATTTCCAGATATTTTTCTATGTTTTATACATATTACAACTATTATTATTATTCTTTTTTTATCAATTGTATGTATATTTAATTTTAGATATAATTTCATGCATGCTTCATTTAATATTTATTCTCAATCATTTAGAGTTTTAATTATGGAAAGTATTATTTTAGGTTTTTTTTATTTTGATATGCTTTATGTTTTAATGATTAAATTTTTTATCGATTTTGATAAGATATTATTTTTTTTTCATAAAACATATTTTAATATATTTATGATAATTATTTCATTTACTTTATATCTTATTTTAAATTTATCATATCCTATTATTATTATATATAAAGTTGTAGAAATCAGAAAAAAAATACAAACAATAGGAGTAATAAAAGATGGACATTATGATAATATTCCTAATATTGAATTACCAGTTGAAATAAAACAATCAAATGAAATTAAATAAATTCATTTAATTATTATTATATTTTATTTATTTATATATAAAAAGTTACAGAAAAAATAACATTTAATTTATATAATAAGTTACGTTTTATTTCAAATTATAAAAAAAAATAAATTATAAATTATATTAATATTATTAAATATAATAAAAAAACATAAATATAAAGAAAAAAAAATATGAAAAAAAATCAAAAAGAAAAAAAAGGAAAAGAAGGAAAATTATTAAAAGATATAATACCAAGTAATTATCAACATATAAGAGAACCAAAAGAATTAAATCAACCAACAGACTTTGAAAAAAATTTTACACCTCAAAATATTCCATATGAATTATTTGAAGAATGGCCAAATGAAATAACTGATTTAAATACTTTCCAACAACCTCTTTTAGAAAATCCAGAAGAAATATTTTCAGATCCTCAAAAAGATAAAATATTTATTCCAGATTCTTTTTACAATGATTTTTTATCAAATGAAATAAAATGGTCTCGTCCTTCTTATTATATAACTGAAATAAAATTAGATGATGCAATAAAAAGAAATATGCCAAAAAAATCAAGTCATAAATTCAGAGAAAAAGTACATGAAAAATATAAAGAAGAATTAAATTTACGTAAAATGAAAATAAATGAAAATATTGAAGAAGAAGAAAATAGTGAAATAAGTGATGGAAATGAAGAATTAGGTTTAAATAAAAAAGAAGAAAAATCTTTATATAAAGAATATTTTAAAATTTTAGATACTCCTTTAAATATTACAATAGTAAAATTTATTGAAAGAGAAGAAAATGAAGAAGAATACCAAGAAAGAATAAAAAAAGAAAGTGAATATTTAGAAAATTTTAAAAAAGATAAAAAAAAAGATCCAAAATTAGAACCAATAATAAAAGAAGTAAATACAGAAAAAATAAAAATATTAGACGCATCACCAAGTAATATAAATATGAAAGAAGGATATCCTTTATATTTTAGATGGTTATCTTCAATATTTCAAATAATAAAAGATAGAAATATTTTAGATTATCAAACAAAAGAAACAATTTGGCAAAAAATTTATCCTCAAGAACACGGAGTTCCAATTTATAATCCAAAAGGAAAATATTGGATTAAATTATATCATTTAGGTAAATTAAGAAAGATTGAAATTGATGATACTATGCCAATTAGTAAAAGAGATAAATTTTATTTACCTAAATGTGACTCTTTAGAAGAAATTTGGCCTTCTATTTTAACAAAGGCTTTATTAAAATTATATTCTTATAAAATTATTTCTTATTCTTTTCATGAATGCGGTGATTATGAACCTTTTTATGCTTTAAGTGGGTTTATTCCTGAGTTTTTTAATTTAGAAAAAGAAAGTGAGTTGTTTAAAATGTTTGAAGGTGATGATATTGAAGAAAAAAAAAGAAAAGAAGAAGAAGAAAAAAAAAATTTTGAAAATAATGAAGATGATAAAAATGAAAAAAATGAAGAGAAAGAAAATAAAAAAGAAGAAATTAATATTAATGAAGAAAATGAATTAGATGACAATGATAATAATGATAATATAACAAGTGATAATATTGAAAATGATAATAGATTAATTTTTTTTCAAAAAGTTTTAACTGATTATAATTATAAAAATAATCAATGTATATTTTTATGTTATAGAAAAGCATTTGAAGAAGTAAAAGAAGAACATAATGAAATACCAATTCAAAGAGTATATAATCCAGATAATGATATAAAAAAAAATAAAAAATTATCAGTTTCAACTTTTTCAGCACAAAATTTAACATTAAAAGAAATAAAAAAGAAAAAAGAATTATTAATGACTGTTAAAGAAGATGAAAATGAAAAAGAAAATGATAAAGAAAAAGAAAAAGAAATGAATTTACATCAAATTGAAAAAGGGAAATCTAAATTATCCCAAAGTTCAGTAATGAAAATTGATTCATCAGATAAAATAATAAATTTATCTAAACAAAGATTAGATACAACATCATCAAATAAAAGTACAACTGTACAACAATTTAATACATTATTAGATGAAAAAAAAATAGAATTATTTGATAATAAAATTTACGTTGGTGTAATTTATGATATAATTGAATTTTTTAATAATTGTAATTATAATATGAATAGATTATTACCAATTGATTTTTCAGATTTAAGAAATATGTTAAAAAGTTTTAATGTTCATAATGTTTTTAAACAATTATCAAGAGATGAAAAAAGAGAATATATTCATAAATTAAAAGAAATAAAAAAACAACAAAAAGAAGAAAAACTTAAAAGAATTAATTCATTAAAATCAAATGGTAAACCATATTTTTCAATAAAAATATTAAATTCTTCAGTTTATGCACATCAATTTTTAATTGATCATAAAGATTATGAAATAGAAATGACTAAAAAATGCATTTTAAATAAATGGAAATATCCTCCAATTGAATATTTAGAAAATGTTTATAAAGAAATGCATCCTATTATTAAAGAAGATAATAATAATAATGAAAATGAAGACAATCAAGAAAAAGAAAAAGAAGAAGAAAAAAAAAATAAAAAAAAACATTATACTTGGAGTAAAGATGTTTATTATCATTTAATTAAAAATAATATTGAACAATATGAAAATGAAATTAATCCTTTAATTAGGGTTGATGGTACTTGGATTGAACCAAATGATTTTTTTAATTGTTTTAATTCATTTATTTTACTTTATAATCCGAGTTTTTATCAAAGTTTCTTTGAATGGGATAATTTATATAATGATACTAATGATTATTTTAGTGTTAATTCACAAAATAAAGTTTTACATTTTATTCCAAATGAAAATACTATTAAAACTTATTTTGTTTTATTATTTTCTGTTAATAGTGATATTAAACATAAATTAAGAGATATTCCTTATGTTATTCATTTTCTTTTATTAAGTAAAGTTGATAAATTAAATGAAGGAAGATTAATTACTTTAAATTCATTTTTTGGAGTTCAACATATTGATGATATTAAATTAAATGAAGAATATTTTTTAATCTTTAATGGTGGATTATTCCCAAATGGTTTTTATATGAAATTTTTAAGTGATTTCACAATTGAAAATTTATTATATTCTGATTATTTAGAACAATATCAAAAATTTACTAAAAATACATTTAATATTGAACATGGTAATTTAAATAAAAATGAACTTTCAGTTATATTAAGATTATCAGTAAATGTAGAAATATTAACAGATTTATTTATAGTAAATAATAATAATAAAGATATGTATTTAAATGAATTTATAGAAATATACATTTGTGAAAATGGAAATTCAAATATTAAAAAAAGAGTTTTATTTGAAAATATTATTTCTTTAGAACCAAAAAAATATTATATAGTAATTACAATAATTCCACCTTATAATATTGAAAAAAATGAATTTACAATTGATGTTTTAAGTTATCAACATGAAGAAAAATTATTAGATGTAAGTAATACAAATACTGCAGTTCCAGGAGAAGATAATAAACCACAATGTACAATTGAACAAATTGAACATATTAATCCTTATGAAATTTCTGATAAATATAATCCAAATAAACACTTTATTTTATTTAAAGAATTTTTATTTTGTGGTGAAAATATTTATTGTACTTTAAATATTACAATGAAAAGAATGAGAAAAAAAGAAGAAAATGAAGAAGAAAATGAAGAAGAAAAAAAAGAAGAAGAAGAAAAAATAATTGAATCAAAAGATAAAAAAAAATCAAATAATATATTAAATAATAATAAAGAAGAAGAATTAATAGAATATCCTTTTGATAAACCATTAAGAATTATTTTAGAATTAAGTGACAGAGAAAAAAAAATAATATACAAAACAAATTTTTATAATTCAATTACATTACATAATTTAATATTAGAAACAACAACAACAATACAAGATTCAAAAAGTAAAAAAGATCCAAAAAATAAAACTCAAAATGAAGAAAATGAAAATGACAATTCACCATATCATTTAATATGTTATTTTGATGAATCTGAATTACCATTTAACTTTAATTTACCTTTTATATATGAAGGAATAGAATGGAAAATTAAAGTTTATTCTTCTGATACTTTAGGATTTTGTGAAGATACTTCAAAAGAAGATTTTGAAAAAGCAATTATTAATTCTTGGGAAGAAAATGAGCCTGGAAGAAAGGAAAAGGCAAAAAAAAGTAGATTAAGATATTTATATAATTTAAAAAAATTAAATGGTCGTGAATTAGAAGAAGAAGAAATTAAATTATTAAATGAACCTAGAAAAAGAAGAAATGAAGAAGAAAAAGAAAATGAAATTAATGTAAATAATAATAAAAATAAAAAAGGTAAAAATGAAAAAGATAATAAAAAAAATAAAAATGAAGAAAATCAAAATGAAGAAAAAGAAAGAACTCAACTTGATTTTAATAAAAAAACTTCTCAAATTGATGAACATTCTTCTTTATATATTAAAAATTTTTTATTTTATGCTTATGATAAAAGAACTATTACATATAATCATGATTTATTACAAGAAAATAAAGAATTAAATACTACCTTTGTAAGAAATAGAAAAGAAAGTTATATAAATAGAGTTTATGATGATAATGAAAAAAATAAATTAGAAAATGAAGAAGATATTGAAAAATTGAAAAGTGATTTAATTGAAGATAGTAAAAAATTCCATGAAGAAATTATTGAAAGTAGAAAAAAAGGAAATAATTTAGAAGAAATATTAAAATCAAGAGAAGAAGTTAAAGGAACTTTATTTTCTCAAATTGAAGCAGAAGGAAAATTAAAAGAATTAATAAATGAAATTGACAGTAGTGAAAATATTGAAAATGAAAAAGAAAAAGATAAAAAGAAAAAAGAATCTAATAAATTTGATTTTAATAATGCTTTTAATATTTATAAAGATGCTATAAATACTGGATTACATTCTGAATTAATTAATAAAGTTTTTGAATTATTATCTAAGAAAAAAGAAGAGTTAATTAATGAAGAAATTCATAAATTTGGAAAAGAAAAAGAAAAAGAATTAAAAACTTTTGTTCAAAATACTTTAAATGATATTACTCAAAATAAATGGCATATTTCAGAAGAATTATTAAATAAATTAGATGAAATTATTGAATCTTAAAATTTTATTTTATTATTTATTTTTATTGTGGTATATAATAAAAAAAAATATTAATAATACATAATAAAAAGTTAAATGTTATTTATATATGATAATATAATATTTTTTTTGAAATGATGAAATTTTATTCTATATTTATTTATTTATTTTTCATATTTAAAAAATTTTATCATTTTATTAAGAAATAATTTATCTAATTCTACTGAATTAAAAACTGTTTTATTTTTAATAATCAAATCTTCAAATTTAATAAAGAAATCACTAAAATATAAAGTATTAAAAATTAAAGTGTCAATTTTTGTACTTAAAGAAATTTCAGAAAATTTAGGAGCTAAAAATATAGAATTAACAGTAACTTTACATTCTTCATTTTTAATTGAAATTAAATTAGGAACTTTCATATCATCTTCAATTAAAATAGTAGTTTTAAAGAAAAATATATTTTTATATTTTGAAAAATCAATATTAGAAATATCTTCACTTTCAGTAATAAACAAATCAATTTTTTCTAAATTATTTCCTAAATATTCTTTTTCTTTACTATATTTAATTAAATTAGAAGGTAAAATTTCAATTAATTTTTCTCTAATGAACTCAATAAATTCACTTTCAATTTCATCTTTTAAAAAATCTAAAAAAATTTGTTTAATAAATTCAATTTGAATTAATTCTTTAGAAACTAAAATTTTATTATCAAAAAATTGATATTTAGGATCAATAATTTCATTCATAGAAGAGAACAATCTATTATTATCAAAATTATCTTCAATTTTCTTTAATTGTACTTCTAAATATTCAGTAATAATTTGATTAACTGGAGAATTATAAGTCCCATTTGGAATAATAATATCAGCATATTTTTTAGTATAAGCAATAAATTCTTCATATCCAGGTTTAATAAATTTATGATATCTTTCAATTGATTTTTGTAAATCTCTTCCTCTTTCACTTATATCTCTATAAATTATTCTTGATAATCTTATATCTGCATCTGTATCAATAAAAATTTTTAAATCCATTAAATTTCTTATTCTACTATCATAAAAACCAAATATTCCTTTTATTATTATTATTGGACATGAGTTTATTATTATTTTTTCATTTTTTTTTTTATTTTCTTTAAAATCATATAAATTCATTTCTATTGATTTACCATTTCTTAAATCTTTAATATTATTTAATAAAATATCAAAATCAAATGCTAAAGGAGTATCAAAATTATAATCATTTATATTTATATTTTCTGGAACTTCTTTATAATATGAATCTAAACTTATTACACATATTGGAAAATCTGTTATTTTACTTTTTATTTCTTTTACTAATGTATGTTTACCACATGCTGAACCACCTGATATTCCTATTAATATTGGTTTTATTATTTTTGAGTCTTCTTTCATTTTTTTTTTTTGGTTTTTAGATATTTGTTTTTTTTGGATTAATGATTAAATATTTTTTTTTAATTTAAGTTAAAATTGGGGTTTTATATTAAAAATATTTGATTTATTTACAATCCTAATTTTTTAAATAATTACATTTTTTTTTATTTGAAATATCATTTAGATTAACAAGTATTCTTAATAGATGTAAAATTTGTATTTATTTTATTATGTATTATTTTTTCAAATTTCTTTATTTGATTTTTTAAATTATCGTTTTCTATTTTTAATTTTTTAATTTCTTCTTTTAAGTTATTGATTTCATTATTGGTAATATAAGAATTATTTTTATTTTCATTTTTTTGTATTTGTTCATTTTGTTTTACATAATTATCTCTTTCATTCCTTATTTTAATTAAGTTTAATTTATGATATTTATTTTCTTCTTTTAATTTTTTATTTTCTTCAATTAATTTAGATAATTCTATTGTTTTATTATCTAAAGTATTTTTAATTTCAAATTCTCTATCATTAACTAATTTTAATAATTTATTTTTTGAAGATTCAACATTATCAACAATATTACTTAATTTATCTTCATATTCTTTAATTAATTTATTTTTATCATCATTAAATTGTTGTTTATATTGTTGGGACATTAAATCAAATGAATTTTTCATTTTATAATTTTCTTCTGTTTTTTCCAATAAATTATTTTGAAGTTTATATATATTGTTATTTAAATTTAATATTATTTTATCTTTTTCTGATAATTCTTTTTTATATTTTTCATTTAATTCATTTTCTTTTTGATTTAATTTTTCTATATCACTTTTTAATATATTAATCTCAACTTCATGTTCATTATTTAATTGAATTAATTTTTGTTCATACTTTTTTTTTAAATTATGAAATGCTTTTTTATTATTTATTTGATTAGTTTCTAATTGTTTTGTTAATTCATTTATTTGTTCTGTTAATTTCTCTTTTAATGAATCTAAATTATTTTGTAATGTTTTATTTTTAAAATCAAGTTCTTCTTTTTCTTTTTTATATATATTTCTTATTTCATTAATATAATTTTTGGAATAATTTTCAGATAAATATAATTTTGCATTTAAAACAGAAGATGTTAATTCAGGTGAAAAAGATTTTTTTGTTTTAATTGGTAAATTTGGAATATTAATTTTTTTACTTTTCTTATTTTTTTTACTCTTTATTTTTTCATTTTGATTAATAATATTATTATTATTATTATCATTATAAATATTATTTGTTTTTAAATTTTGATTTTCATAAGAATTATTACTTATATTTTTTTCAGTATTATTTGAAGTAGTTTTTAAATTTTTAATTACAGGCTTATTTAATTTATTAGATAATATTTTTTTTTCTTTTTCATTATTTATATTTTCTCCTTTTTCATTCAATAATCTTTCAGTATTTTCATTTGAAATAAATTGTGAAGGTATTCTTGAATTTTGAACAGAAAATATTGAATCTGTTGGTATTCTTATATGATTTTTTTTTGTTGGTAAATTATGAATAATATTATCACATACTTGACATAAATTTCTAAATTTATTACAATTCATACATTGTAATTGTGATTCTTTGTTTTGACATCTTTCACATTTGTTCATTTGCCTTTTTTAATATTTTTTATATTATTTTATAATAAATGAAAAAAAAACCAATTTCAATTCATTTTTATTAATTAATAAAATTTTCAAAATTCTAATTCAAAAAATAATTATAATTTTTTTTGAAAAGAAATTAATTTAAATATATTTTGTAAAGATAAAATTTTCTTTTAAAGTAATAAATGAATATAATTTACATAAATATTTAAAATAATTCAATTAAAAATATTTATAAAATAATTTCTTTGTGAATTTTTATGGATAATCAAAATATAAAATTGAATAATTTTATTGATGAAACTAAAGAAAATAAAAAGAATTTAAGAAGAAGTTCAATTAAAAGGCAAAATATAGGAAAATCATTAAAAAGATTATCATTTAGTAATAAAATATATCAAGATGAATCAATCACAAAAATTCCAGCTTTTCAAAAAATTCCTCTATTAAAAAGTAATATGAAATCAAAAAATATTTTAACAAAAAAATTTACAATTTTTATAATTATAATAAATTTTATATTACCTGGAATTGGAACAATGTTTTCATGTTTATTAATTGATGATGAAAAAATAAGAAGAGGATTTTATGCTTTAGGTTTTTGTTCTTTAATTACTTCTCCTTTTATAATTGGTTATTTACTTTCTTTATTATCTTCTTATTTTTTTTATAAATGTTATCTTTCTAATTTATCAATTGAAAGATTTTTATATTCTATAAATAAAAATCAACAAAAATGAACTAATATATTTATTTATTTATAAATTTATTTTTAATTATAAAATAATTTGATATGTAGTTTTTAGTTTTTAGAAAAAAGAATATAAAATAATTCTCCAATTTTTTTTGACTAAATTATGTAGTTTTTCTATTAATAAAAAAAGAGATAAATATAGTTTAAAATTAATATTACTCAAATATCTTAAAATTTTTATCTAATTTGAAACAAAGAAATGATTAATTTAAGCACAATTAAAATGATAATATAAAAACATAAAATAAGACAAAAAAATTTTTAAGGAAAAGAAAAGTTATTTTCAGTTTCAAAATTATATATATAATATTATAAATAATTCTTTATATAAAAAATATATGAGAAATTAATGATAATGAAATTATTTTAATTAATTGATAATTATTATTATAATTATAAAATGAATAAAAAATTCCTAAATCCAAAATGAAGAATATAGAACATTTTAATTTATTATTATCTATGAATATAAGGACATTAAATTTTAGTCAATAAAAAATTTATAAAATAATATCGAAAATATCAAATTCGTTAATTAAAATAAAATTAAGTAGAAAGTAAAGAAATTATATCTAAATATAATAAATATTATCTTTATTTAATAAATAGGAAATACTATATGCTTTTTTCTTTATAATTATCTTAAAAAAAAACAAAATAAATATAAAAAAAAATTTAAAATTTCACCCAAAACATTAAAAATATTGAATATATAAGAAAATCAATAAAAAAATAATATATCTAAATCACAAAATAATATTATTTCCCTTTTCTTTTTTGTAACATTTCAGAATAAGCCTTAAGTACTTTTTCTCCTTCTTTTTTTTCTTCAGGATTTTTAGAAAGAAAAGCCTTTAATAAATTTTTTCTTCTCATAATATCCATAATAGTTTTAAAAGAAAAGTGTTTTAAATCAGAATCGCCTCCTAATTTATCAGAAGCTAATTGTTTAAAAAAACTAGTAATTTTTTTATTACCTTGAGTTTTTAATTTACTTTTATTATGAATAATTCTTAAAAATTCTCCAAATTCAATTCTTCCTGAACCATCATCATCAACAGAAGCAATTAAATTATTAATTTCGTCTCTTGTATATGCTAATCCTAAACTTATAAAAGGCTCTTCTAATTGATCTACTCCTATTCCTTCTTGGTCATCTGGATTTATTGTTGTCATCTCTTCATAATATTTTTGATATTTATTCATTGTTTTTATGTCAAATTCTACATATTTTCCTCTCTCTTCTTGCCATCTTTTCATTTCGTAATCCATTAATTTTTCTCTTATTTCTTCTGCTGACATGTTTTCTGTTGGATCATTTTCTTCTTTTTTATCTTCCATTTTTATTTTTGTTTTTTTTTATTTTTTTTTTTTTTTTGGTTTTTTTTATTTCAGTTTTGGGTTTATTTTTTTTATTTTATTTTATTTTTATTGTATTTTATTGATTTTTATTAGAATTAAAAATGAAATAAAATATTAATTTGATTTAAAGAATTAATTGTTTGTATTTTTTTTAAATTTTATAATTAGAATAATATTTTAATACAAATTATTCTCTTTTTTATTAAAATCTATTATTTCATAATATAAAGAACTATAATTTTAAGTATATATAAAAAAATAATAAAAAATAAATTTAAAATAATTAATAGACTTTTTCCTTCATTTTCATCATTTATATATTAGTCATATATTTTAAATTGTATATTAAAAATATTTTTAAAATTACAAATAAAAAGAAATGATTTGTTAAATTTATATTTTATTATATATATTAAATTAAAATAATTATTTAATTTTTTTAATATTTTATAAAAATTTTTATTTAATTAAATCCACTCAATTCATAAATAAAATAAACATATTAAAGAATAATAATATAATAAAATACTTATAATAAAAAAATAAATATAATAGTAATAATAAATTAATTTTTTTAATATATTAACTTAATTTATATAAAATATAAGTACTCTTATTCTATTATTATATAATTACAGAATTTCTATTTTTAATTTTAATAAATGAAGCTGTTATAAATAATTTTTAAATAAATCCCAAAAATGAAAAAAAAAAATGAAATTATTTGTATTTGTGGTATTAAAAAAGATGAAGATGATTATTTAAATGATCCTATTAGAATATTAAATTATTTTGATGAAGAAAAAGAAGATGAGTTAGATTTGGAAGGTCTTTAATTACTATAAATTTATCTAAATAATAATACTAATAAAGTCATCAATATGAATCATATAATCTTTAGTTGCTCTTCTTTAACTACTTTAGATTTATGTAATTTTAATACTAATAATGTTAAAGATATCCACTATTGCTCTTCTTTAATTTCTTTAAATTTATCTAATTTTAATACTAATAAAGATACTAAAATGAGTGAGATTTTCTTTACTATTAATAAGAGTTGTAAGATAATTTCTAACGATCAAAGAGTAATTAATTTATTGAATAATAGGGTAAAATTATAAGAAATATTTTTAGTTTTATTTTAAAAGAAAATTTTATTTATTAAATTATTTTATTAAACTTATTTTTGGTTATTTTTTTTTATTTAAATTTTAAGTTAAAAAATAACAAATTTAAATTATAAATAAAACTTAATTTATCATTATTATTTTCAAAAATACTTATATTCAAACAAAAAACAAATAATATTTTATGTAAGCTAAACCTAAAAAAATATAATAATGCATGCATACTTCCTTAAATTTTTAACATTTCTGTTCCATAAAAAACTAATAAAAATATTTTTTACTATAATAAAATTAAAAAAAAAAAATAAATAATTAATATTTATTTAAAAAATAAAAAATAAAAAATAAAAATATCCCACATATTTAAATTCAATTTAAAAAACCCAAAAAAAAAAAAAAAAAAAAAAAATGGATCATCACTTAGAAAAAAAGGAAAAAAAGCAAACCTCAAACCCAAATAAGCAAACATCAATAGAGCGTCCAATAAAATGGTCATCATCAAAGCATACATTTACAGTATCGGGTACAAAATTTGTAGTAGACGAGCGTTACGAATACATAAAGCAAATAGGTCTCGGAGCATACGGTGTAGTATGTTCATGTTATGACAAAAAAGAGAATCGTAATGTAGCAATAAAAAAGGTAGGAAATGCTTTTGAAGATTTAGTAGATGCAAAAAGAATAGTAAGAGAAATAAAATTATTACGTTACTTTGATCATGACAATATAGTTTCATTATATGATATTCCAAAGCCTCCTTCAAGAACAGGTTTTAATGATATTTACATAATTTCTGATTTAATGGAAACTGACTTACATAGAGTAATTTATTCAAGACAAGATTTAACTGATGATCACATACAATATTTTATTTATCAAATATTAAGAGGTGTTCTTTATATGCATTCAGCAAATATTATTCATAGAGATTTAAAACCTGCTAATATATTAGCTAATAAAAATTGTGATTTAAAAATATGTGATCTTGGTCTTGGAAGAGGTGAAGTAAGAGATGAAGAAGATGAAGAAAAAAAAATAGAATTAACTGAATATGTTATTACAAGATGGTATCGTGCTCCTGAAGTTATATTATGTCCAAGTGAATATTCTAAAGCTGTTGATATTTGGTCTATTGGTTGTATTTTTGCTGAATTATTAGGAAGACAACCTTTATTTCCTGGTGATCATTATTTAGATCAAATACAGAAAATAATTTCTGTTTTAGGAACACCTAAAAATGATGATTTGGAATTTATTACTAAAATCGAAGCTAAAGAATTTTTAATGAAATTAGTTAAGAGAACTAAACAAACTTGGAGTTCACTTTTTCCTAATGCTAATCCTGTTGCTCTTGATTTATTAGGAAAAATGCTTACTTTTAATCCGAAGAAAAGATATACTGTTGATCAATGTATTAGTCATCCTTATTTTGAAGGATTACATGATCCTGAACAAGAACCTATTACTAGTAAAGTCTTTGATTGGAGTTTTGATAGTGTGGAATTAACTAAGGAAAATTTACAAAATATGATTTATGAGGAAAGTTTGTATTTTCATAAAGATGATGAATAATGTGAGTTAAGGATATTTTTGTATTAGGTTTTTTTTTATTTTTTTATTTTTTTTTTTGTTTTTTTGCTTTTTTTTTATCTTTTTTGTTTTATTTTATTTGGGTTTTAGTTTTTTTTTTTTTTTGGATTCTTATTATTATTTTGGGTTTTTTAGGTTTTTTTTAGATATGGTTTTTTATTCCTTTTTTTTTTTCATGTGGTTAATTAGATTTTAATTAATGTAATAATATTAGTTTTTTTTAAATTAAATTTAAAAATTAATTTAATATCTTTTTTATATTTATTTATAAAAAAAAATATTATTTTTTTGGATTATTTTACATATTTATTTGTTTTACCTTTTTACTTTTTTTAAAATCCGATGATTTATTAAATGATTTATACATTCTTACACCTTTATTTTTTAATTTATTTTCTTCATTCTTTTCATTTTTTTCTACAAATTTTTCTAAAGTAATATAACCATTACCAAACTGAACAAAAATTTGATTATCGTCATCAATTTTTAAATAAACATTTAAACTTCCATATTTATATTGAAAGGGATTAATTTTTTCAAATTTAATTTTTCTATTTTTTTGATTTAAAAATTTTTGAATTAACAAATCAATTTTTTCTTCATTTGTCATATTATTTTCTTCTGAATCTTCTTCTTTTTCTTCATCAACTTCTTTAATGGCTTTAATTTTATCAATATTTAATTTTCCAATATTCATACTTCCCATTTCAATTATTGGTTCATTTATTTGAAATGAATTTAAATTTTCTTCTTTTTCTTTTATATTATACCTAAATAAAAGTGCCTTTAATCTTATTTTTGAATCTTCATCATCTCCAAAAATTTGTGATATATTTCCATATGAATTTATTGATGATTTTACTGAAGATAATAATAATTTTTTTTTATCTTCTTCTGTTAAATTATTTGTTATTGAATCTTCTTTATTTTTGTTAATTTCAAAATCTAAATAAAATATATCAAAAATATTTAAGAAAAGTTTATATTCATTTTTTTTTATTAATGTTTGTTTTTTTCTTATTTTGTTATTTATATTTTGATTTAAGTTTATTTTTATTTGTTTTATATTCGAATTTATTTTAACTCTTCTTAATAAATTTAATTCTTTTTTTATATAAATATATTTTTCTAGATTTGAATAATAAAGTGATTTTAACTTATTTTTTTGATTAATTATAATAGAAATTTTTTCCATTACTAAAGTATAATATTTTATTAAAGTTTCAATATTAGCTTTTATATTTTTTTGTGAAATTTTATCTAAATTCCCTTCATTATTATTTTTAATAAAAACAGAATAATTAGATTTAAAAGTATTAAAAGCAGAATAAATTCCATTATCTAATTTTTCTTTTAAATTTTCATTTTCAATATTATTAATAAGTAATTGATCAATTGTTGATAAATCACTAAAATAATTATCTTGATTATCATCATTAATATTTTTTTCTAAAACTGAATTATTATTATTTTCATCACAAACATTATTTAAAGGAATATTATTACAATTAAATTCTTTAGAAGTTTCATAAGTAATAGATTTACTTTTATTTTGTTTTATTAAATTTTCTTTTTGTCTACTTTTATTTTTATTATTTGCTATTTTTAAACCAAAAAATTCTCTTCTTATTGAATTTGGTGTTTTTCTTTTTGTTTGATAACCAGTTGTTTTATTTGAATTACTTATTATATTATAATTTTTAATTTCATTTTGTTCAAAATTTGTTTTTTTTTTCGAATGCTTATTTGGTGGTGTTGATAAGAAATTATATTGTCTTTTAAATTCATTTTCTATTGAATTTTTACCTTGAGTATTAAATTGTATTTTTGATGTTAAATTCATATTATTTTTAAAAAAACTTTTTTTTGATTGAATTGATGATGGCATTGTTGGAAATGAAGTAGAATTTCTTACAAAAAAACTTTTTGTTTTAGATTTACTTAATACTTCTATATTTGATTTTATTTCAATTATAAAATTTCTTTCTTTTAATACTGAACCAAATAATAATCTTTTAGTTGATTCTATCATTGTTAATGAACATGATTTATTTATTTCAAAATTTGAATTAATTTCTGTTTTTTTTATCATTGTTAAAGGAATTATTAAATCACTTATTCCTATTAATGAATTTGATTTAATATTCATTAATCTAATATTATATTTAATGTCTTTTTTTATGTTTTTTACAATATGATTTACTTTCTGAGATGAATACTCATTTAGATTTATTTTACCTTCAAAATTATCTAATTTAATTAAACATAATAAATCTGAATATTGAATATTTTGTAAATTTTTTGGTTGAAAATTTTGTATTTCTATTGTTATATTACAATTTGTCATTTTGATAATTATTTTCAAAATTTTTAAAAAATTAAATAAATTAATAATGAGTAAAATAAAATTATTTTAACATATCATATTTATTTTAGTATCAATATAAATTTTATAAAACATAAATTTATTTTATTTTTGAGAGATAAAAATAAAAAATATGATAATATAAATTTAATAATAAATGATTTTTAATAATAAAAAATTATTTTTATAGGAAAATGATAATATTTTATCCTAATCCAAAATATTTGATGTAATTTTTATTTTAAATGGTTAAAAAAAAAAATTAATTAAATATTTAGAAATGAAATTATACAAACATATTAGAGGAAAAAGTGATACAGACTTTTTTATTGATAAAAAATATTTAGATAATATTCATTATAACATGAAAGTATATAAAAAAACAAATCCAGAAGAAGTTCTCTTCAGTGATGTAGAATCGACAACATATAATCAAGGGAAAAATAAAAAAAATTCAGCATTAAAAAGATTTTCTGAAGAATATCCATCAAATATTCAAATATATGATATAGAAGAAGAATTTAATCAATTTCTTATAAAAGTTTTATTATTTAAAAAAAATTTTGACGAAGATGTCTTTGATAGATACATTAGTTCTCAAAAAAATTATTTAGATACAATATTAATAATAATGAGAGCATTAATAAAAAAATTTAAAAAAAATTATGAAAAAGGAGATAATTTAAATTTAAATAGTAATACTAAAAATGATGATGATAAAGAATTAATAAAAAAAATAGATAAATTTGATAATGTCATTCAAGCAATGTATGAAATTCAACCAAAAGATTATTATAGAGAAGTAAAAAATATGATATTAAATGAATTTGAAAAAAGTAGATATGGGATTGCACAATTTTTAGATAATTATAATGGAAAAAAAAGAATAATGTTAGCTGATGAGAATACAAATATTAAAAATATAAAACATATTTGTAGAGAGCATCATATTGATTATATTTTTGATGGAGATTTAGATTTAATAAATAATGAAGAAATTACACAATTTATTGTTTCTATTTCTCAAATTATTCTTTTTTCAATGAGTAATTTATCATTTAAATTAGATTATTATTCTTTATCAATGAATTGTTTAATGGATAAATTAAAAAATTATATTATATCTATTATTGAATCTTCTCGAAAAGAAAATATAATGATAACAAAATTTAAAGTTAATAACATGAAAATTTTATATTTTGTTGATAAAATAATGAATTTAGCAAGAACTTTTACAAATTTATTATATGGAGATGAAGAAAAATTAAATTTAAATATTTTTTCTTCAAGTGGAAAATATATATTAAATAATTTTATTGAATTAATTTCAAAATGTAACAATTTAGTTTTATCAACAGAAGAAAAATTAGAGAAAAAAAAAGCAATGTTAAATAATACAATTTTTTATTCTAATAAAAGAGAAATAATACAATATAAACAATATCTTCAAATTTTTTATCAAAATAATTATAATATGAATTCTGAATTAGAACAACAATTTAGATTTTATTTTAATACTAAATTAATTGTTTGGAAAGATGTAACTTTAACAGTTGAATCTAAAAAATCTTTTGAAATATGTAGAATATGTGAACAACAAGTTCCAATGAATGAATTTATTTTACATGTTAATTATTGTAAAGAACAAAAAATTTTTTATAATCATATGAAATTAGTAAAAACAAATTTAATGAAATATATTTCAACATTAGAATATTTTAGAGACACTTTAACAAAAAAAGAAAAATTAATTTTTTCTCCAAAAAATTATTTAGCTAAATTTTTTAATAAAAAAAGTGAAAGTACAATTTCAGATACACCAGATTTTCTTTTAGTAAATAAAAAAACATTAACTCAGAGGGGTGATTCAAATAATTCTAAATTTTTAGATAATTTAATAAAAATATATCAATATGAAAGTGGTTTACCATTTGATCATTATGAAAGAAATCCAAAAGAAATATTTCATTTACAATCAATGGCATATTTTACTTTATTTTTATTTATAGAAAATCAAAAAGAAACAAATTTTTCAAAAGAATTAAATGAAATATTAGGAGGAATATTTGAAGTTTTAATAAAGAAAATATTAAGTATACAATATATATTAACAGTAATGGAAAGTAAAGCAAAAAGTAATATATATAATTTAAATAGTACAACAATGTTAACAAAATCTCTAAGTAGAGATACTTATATTAAATATATTGAAAGTAAAAATATTTCACCTTCATCAAGTTCATTTCTTCCTAGATCAAATACAAGAAGTTCAATTAGAACTAAAACTTTAATGTTTAATAATTATGAAAATTTTTCTTCGACTGTTAAAAGTGTTAAAAATATTTTAAGTATTAATAGTACAATTTCTTCTCCTTCAATGAGTAATTTTTGGAAAATGAGAAATAGTAATAAAACACAATCTGGTGATGATGTTTCTATTAAAAATACTAGTTTACATAAAAGATCACATACTCAAGATAAAAAAAGTGCACCTTTTAATAAAAAAAAATTTACTGAAAATGATGATTTTGATGATAGTTTTAGAAAAGATTCTAGAAAAAAATATCATAGAACTATTAAAAGTTCATTTAATCCTACAAAAAATGATAAAGAACCTTTTATTCTTTTAAGAAAGAAAGAAAGTAATTTAAATTTAAAACCAAAAAATAATGATATTAAAAAAACTATTTATAATAAATCTAATACAATGAATCATTTAACAAATTTTCCTTTAAAGAAAAAAACTATAACATTATTTCATAGAACAAATAGTGTTATGACACAAGTAAATAAAAAAGAAATTATTAAAAATGAAAATGAAGAAGAAAATGGAAAATTAAATAGTATTATTATTAATACAAAAGATGATGATGAAGATGAAGAAGATACTTTAAATTATTTAGATATTTTAAAAAGTGATATGTCAAATTTTCAAAATTCAAATAATAGTAATTCACCAAATAAAAAAAGTTTATTTCATAGAAATGAAAGTGATAATAGTAATAATAATAAAAATGAAAATAATGATAAAAAAAAAGATAAAAAAGAAAAAAATAATAAAGATACTAATGTTCCTTTTTTAAATATGTTAAAAAGAAATATTGATAATAATTCATCTGATAATGAAAATATTAAAAAATCAACAAGTCCTCAAAAATATCATTTTGGTTTTTTTAATAATAAAAAAAATAAATTAACATTTAATGATAATGAAGATGAAGATGCAGATGAAGAAAATACTTTTATTAAATTAGAATCAAATGATGAAGAAGAAGAAGAAGAAGAAAATGAAAATGATAATTTTTTTTTAAAACCAAAAAATAAAAAAAATACAAATATATTAAAAAGTTTAAATGATGATGATATTGATGATGAAATTGGAAATTCAGATTCAATTGATAATGATGAAGATAATATTTATTATATTGAAGGTTCAAATTCAAAAAAAGAAAGAAAAGCAAAATTTAATGAAATGTCTGAAGTATATATGGAACTATTAGAATATAGTCAAATTTCTTTTTCAGAACCTAATTTTTTTAATAGTTCTAGTAATCATTTATTTGATATGAGTAGTGATGTTGATAGTAATACTGATTCTGGAATTTTAACAAGTGGAAAAAAAGGAAATTTTGAATTAAGAAATATTAGATTAAAAAATCAAGATTATAATTTAACAAATAAACAAATAAATAATCAAACAAATAAAAATGTAAACTTTTTATTAAATTTTCCTTCAAATAATAATAATTCAAATAATAATATAAATACAATTAATAATAAAAATTCAAATAATAATATTAATAAAGTAAATAAAAAAAATAGTAATAATAGTAATAATAGTAATAAAAATATATCAGAAAATTTCTTTAGTAAAAAAAATAAAAATTCAGATAATAAAGAAAATAGTATAAATAATTCAACAAGTTCAAAATATTCTCAATCAACAAATAGACATTTATCACATCATTCATTTACAGAATCACCAAATTATTCAAGTGGAAATACAATAAATAACTTTCATTTAATATTAGAAATTGCAAAAGGTGGATACGGTAGTGTTTCATTATATAAAAAAGTATCAACTGGTGACATGTATGCAATAAAAATTGTAGATATTCAAAATATGAAAAAAAAGAAATTATCATCAACTTTAAAAACAGAAACTTCAATTTTAAATGAAATTAATAGTGATTATGTTGTTAATTGTTATTATATTTGGAAAGATAAAGTTAATTATTATTTTGCAATGGATTATATGCCAGGAGGAGATTTATTTGGTTTATTATCAAGTATGATTATTCCACAATCAACAATACAATTTATTTCTGCTGAAGTAATTTTAGCACTTCATTATTTACATTCAATAAATATTATTCATAGAGATTTAAAACCAGAAAATATTTTAATTTCTAAAGAAGGTCATTTTAAATTAACTGATTTTGGTTTAAGTAAAAATGAAAATAAAAAAGGTAATTCAATTTATAATATTGATAATATTGAAAATATTGATAATAGTGATTCATCTTCAATGACAAATGATAATGATAATGAAAATACAATTGTTGGTACTTTAAATTATATGGCACCTGAATTATTTACAGATGAATATGAAATTGATTCTTCTATTGATTATTGGGCTTTTGGTGTTTTATTATTTGAATTATATACTTTTAAAGTTCCTTTTTATAATGAAGATCAAGAAGAAACTAAAAATAATATTATTAATATGAAATTTAATTGGAGTGCTATGGATGATAATGATGTTATTAATAATTATAAAAATTTAGATGATGCTAAAGATTTAATTAAGAAATTTATTGTTAGAGATCCTAGTAAAAGATGGGGTGATGATGATATTGATTTAATTAAAAAACATAATTTTTTTAAAGATTTTAATTGGGATAATATTAAAAATCATCATGATAAAGTTGTTATTACTTATTTAAAAAAAACTGTTGATAAAGTTAATAAAAAAATTAAAGAAGCAAATACTAAAAATCAAGATAATAATAAAAGTATTGTTTTAGAAATAATGAATAGTGTTACTAGTAATGGTGATAAGAATGAAAGTGGATTTTGTGTTGAAAGAGTTGATAATTTATCTAATAAAAATTATGAATTAATAAGAAGAAATTTTGTAAAAAAAGAATTTAAAATTAGTGATAATGATGCAGTTGATTCTTTAATGATAGATTTAAAATAAACAAAATTAACAAAATAAATAAAATAAATAAAATTGTTTTATAGATAAATATAATAATAATATTAATTAATAAATTTATATTAAAACAATTTTTTTTTTATGATATTATTTGACGATATATATCATCGTTTTGATAAATACTTTGTAATAATGATTGCATTTTTTCATCATTAGAATTAATTATATTTAATAAATAATGTAAATCATCTTTTTCATTTGAATTTAAACAAGATATTATTTTATCTTTTAATTGATTTGATTTCATTTCTTTTTGACATTTAAATATTTTTTTATTTATTGAATTTGGTGGTGTTTTAATTCTTTTAATTATTTGAATATCTCCATTTTTTTTATTAATTTTAAATATTTTTAATAACAATTTTTCTACTTTATCCATTTCCATTTCATTTTGATTTGAATTATCTAATTTATTAATCATAATATCAATTTCATCTTTATTATTTTCATCATTATTTTCATCAATTTTAATAATAAAATTAGAAGTATCCTTCTCATTATTATAATTTAATTCATTTATTTTATATTTTTTTTTTAATTTTATTAAAAATTTCTGAGCATGACTTCTAATTTGTGTACTTGTTCTTGTTTGAACGTATCCTTCAACTTTTTTCCAATTATTTCCATATAATAAACATCCTTTAATAAATCTTTTATGTTCATCTGAATTCCAACGACCATCACTATGAGTATTATTATTTATTTCAGTATTTTTATTTTTTATTTGTTGGTTATTTATTTGATTTGAATTTATATTTATTGTATTTATTTTTTTCATTTCTAAATTAAGTGAATTTGTTGATGTTTCAGTTGTCATTTTCAAAATTTTATTTTTTTAATTATTATTATATCTTCTTTGTATCTTTTTATTATGTTAATTATTTTTTTATTAAAATTGAAAATTATTTTTTTTCCTTTAATTCTTGGATATTTTTTATTCAATGATTAATTTTTTAATGAAAAATTATTTTTTTAAAAGATAAAAAAGGAACTTACTTTTTTCTAATTATGGAAAGTAATTTTTATAATATGCTAAACAATTTTTAATTTTTTAATTAATATGATAGATAAAATGACTTTCAAAAATTAAAGATTTTAATTAAGAATATTTTATTTTTTAAAAAAATAAAAAAATCTTTTTAATTAAAAATTAATAAAGATTAAAATTTTATTCAATTGTTGAAATTTAAGAAATATTTGTTTTTCATTTATTTATAAAAAAAAATCAGTTTAAATATTAATAACTTTTTGATAATAAATCTTTATAATTTTTTTAAAAATAGTTTATTCCTAAATAGATATTTTCAATCAAATTTATATATATATGATTAGCAAATTTATTATATTTTTTTTACTTTTTAAATATTAATTTATATAACAAAATAAATAGAAAACTTCTTTTTATAGATATATTTATTATCTATATTTTTAAATATGAATATTTTTTATATCTATTATAAAAATATTTATACTTTTAATTATGGTATCATTGAATTATTATTTTATACAATTTTGTTTTATTTAATGTTTATTTCATAATTGTTATATAATAAAACTTTCAATAAAAATAAAAAATATTAATGTTTATGAATTTCCATGATTCTTTTGCATTTTTTAAATTCAAATCATAATTATAAAATTTAAATTCTAATTAATCAATTAATTGAACATATAAATATTATAGATGTGATATAATTGGTAACCAAATCATTAGTAATATTGATTTATTAATGACAAATAAATATTATTTTATTAACATTTTTTTGGATTTTAAATAAAATAATAATTTTTGATTTTTAAATTAATTAAAAAATTTTAATATTTTAATAATTTAATTAAATGTTGATGTTATTTTAGATTAAAAACAAAACAAAAATATGAAATCAAATTTATAATAAGCTAAAATCAATACAAAAAATAATAAAAATGTGAATACAAAATAAATAATATGAAAAATAAATATCAATTCATGAAAAAGTATTATTAAATTATATGATAAATATAATAATATATTTATACATACTTACAATATATAAAATGTTAAATATAATTATTGAGGAATTTTTATTCTCTTCTAAAATTGTTTTATAATTTATTAATTAAAATAGAAGAAATTATTTAGTAAGAAAAAATAAAAAAATATAAAATCCTTTTTTTAAATTTAAAGTTGTTATATTAAAATAAAAAATATAAACCTAATTTTTTAAAATCATTAAATTCAAAATCAACTATACATAACTTTAATATTAGAAAAAATATAAAAAAAACACTATACCAATATAAAAGTTAAAATAAAAAAATTAAAAATAACATTATTAATATAAGAATAAAAAAAAATTTAAAATATTTTCAAAAAAAAAAAAAATCAAAAAAATTAAAAAAAAATTAAAAAATGGGTCAAGAAGAATCATCTCATTTAAAACTTCTTCAATCAAAAGAAAAAAAACTAGAAAATCCAATATCAAAATCATTATTTGACTTTCTATACATAATAGGCCGTGGTGGATTTGGCAAAGTATGGAAAGTTCGTTATAAAAAAACTCACAAAAAATATGCATTAAAGGAGATGTCAAAAGTAAAAATAATAGATCGTAAAAGTGAAAAAAGTATAAAAAACGAAAAGGACTTTTTATCTGAATTACAAAGCCCATTTTTAGTAAATATGATATGTTCATTTCAAGACAACGAAAATTTATATTTAGTAATGGATTTATTTACAGGAGGAGATTTACGATATCACATATGTCACAAGAGAAAATTTTCAGAAAACGAAACGAAATTTTTTATAGGATGTGTAATAATAGGTTTAGAATACATTCATAGTAAAAATATCATTCATAGAGATATTAAACCAGAGAATTTAGTATTAGATTCAAATGGTTATGTTGCAATAACAGATTTTGGAGTAGCTAAAATTAATACTAAAGACAATTCAAGTGAAACAAGTGGAACTCCTGGTTATATGGCACCTGAAGTTTTATGTGGTCAAAATCATAGTTTTACTGTTGATTACTTTGCTTTAGGTGTTATTGGTTTTGAATTTATGAATGGTTATAGACCTTATTTAGGAAGAAATAGAAAAGAAATTAAAGAAGCTGTTCTTAGTAAACAAGTAAGAATTCATAAAAAAAATGCTTTAGAAATTGGATGGTCTATTCAAAGTGTTGATTTTATTAATAGAATGATTTATAGGAAACCTAAAAAGAGATTGGGATTTTTTGGTATTGAAGAAATTAAGTGTCATAATTGGTTTATTGGGTTTCAATGGGATTTGCTGAAAGATAGGAAAATGAAAAGCTTTTTTATACCTAAAAATGGAGATAATTTTGATAAGAAATATTGTGAAGGTATTGAGAAAATTGATAGTGAAACTAGGAGAAGATATTCTTATTATATGAATAGAGATAAATATAAAGATTTATTTTTAGGGTATACTTTTGTTAAAAATGAACTTTTATATGATAATTTTGGAAAAAGTAAAATTAGTTTTGTTAATCGGAGTAATAGAGATACTACTAGTTCTAGTTTGAGTTCTGGGAATTTATTAGTTTATGGGAATAATAATGTTAATAATGTTAATATTAATAATAATTTTGGTAATGGAAATAATTTTTTTGGATTTAATTCTTTTGGGAATTTTAATAATGAGAATGTTAATAATAATGGAATTTTTAATAATGATATTAAAATTGAGAATGGGGAAAATTATGATGTATATGATAAAAATGTATTTGAGAAACAATTAGTTAATAAACAGTTTGATAAACAATATGATAATAAAATGATTGATGAAGTTGAATTTAATGATAATTTTTTTAAAAAACAATTTGAATTTAGAAATAGAAATATTAATAATAAAGAATTTGAAAAAAAGATTGAAAATAAAAAATATGAAAATAAAATTTATGAAAATAATCAAAATGATAATTATAATTTTGATAATAGAAAATATGATTATAATTTATATAATCAAAAAATTGATAATAATCAATTAGAAAATAAGAAATTTAATAATTATAATATATATGAAAATAAGTCTTATGATAATAAACAATTTGAAAATAGTTTATTTGAAAGAAAATCATTTGATAGTAAACAATATGAAAATAATGAATATGAAAATAATCAATATAATAGTTTTAATATATATAATAATAAACAATATGAGAGAAATCCATATGATAATAAACAATATTATGATAATATTCAATATGATAATAAACAATATGATAATAATCAACATTATATTAAAAGTAAATTAATAGGAAATGAAAATAGTCCAATTAAAAATCCAAATTATAATTTTGTAAATTCATCTTTAATGAATTATTTAGAAAATCATAATATTTCTTATTATTCAAATATAAGAAATAATAATAATAATAGTATTAGTAATAGTAATAATAATACAAGTCTTAGTTTGAGAAATAATCCAAGTATAAATGCAATGCCAATATCATTTAGTAAATATTCTTCATTAAATTTCGATAGTAATAAAGTTAATAAAAATGAAAGATTCATTTATTCTCCTCCTCATAATGTTCATAATAATAGTATTAATTATAATAAAAATAAAAGTTATAATGATGATACAAATAAAAATAAAGAATATTTATCAAAAACAATGAAACAAAATGATAGTTTTATAAATGTTACAAATAAATATTCATCACCTATTACATCAAATAGTAAAACATTAAGTAGAATTAATATTAATTTAAATAATCAAGGATTAAATTCAAAAATAAATAATATGAAACATAATTTATCAAATTATAATAATAGAAAATCTTTATATAATTTCCCAAATAATGGCTCTAATTTAAGTCAAACAAATTTTAGTAATTATTCAAATAATGCTTCAAAGAGTAAATTATATTTTCATTCAAATAATAATTTAAGTAGTAATGAAAATAAAGATATTAAATCAAGTAGATATTATAAAAAATTAAGTATGGAAAAAAATATTTCAATTCCAAATCAACCAAAATTAATTAAAAATTCATCAATGAAATTATTACATTTTAATTCATCTTATTTAAATAATTTAAATTCAAATCAAGATGATAATAATTTTAAATTGAGTTATAATAATTATATAGATAATAAAAATAATAGACTCTTAAGTGCTAGTCATTATAATAATGAATCAGAAAATTATTATTATAATTATATAAATTCACAAAGAACAAAAAAAATGTCAGAAAATAATTCAATTTATAAAAAACATTCACATTCTGATTTTAGTCAAATTCATCAACATTTTTAAAATAAAATTGATATTAATTATTTATAAATAAATTTTTTCCATTGTAATATATTTAATTTACTTTAATATAAAGATGAAATTCACCAACGAAATTTCAAAAAATCAAAAATGTTTTCTTTTTCAAAAAATTAAATTTAAAAAGTCAAGAAGTGTCAAAGATCTTATTGAGAATCATTCATATTTAATTCAAAGATATACAGATGACTTATTTAATTTAAGTGCAAATCGTAGATTTTATCGTGAAAAAATTATAAAAAAAATAAAAACTCCATTAAACAAAAATAATTTTTTTCCTGCAATTAATTCTACTAAAAACTCAGTAATAAATGATTTTAATAACTCTTTAAATAATGTTAATCCTTCAAAATCTTTAATTAATTTTCATACTTCAAATCATGTAACATTAAATAAAAAAAATCCTTTTAAAAATCAGAAAATTGGAAATAAATCAATTATTATTAAACATTTACCATTTTCATCACATTCATCAGAACGGAGAGATAAGAAAGATAATTTAAATAAAAATAATACTTTAATTAAATTTAACAAAAATTTAAATCCAATTGTAAAAAAATTATCTTTTAAACAAATTAAAACTAAAAGTTTAGATGATCTTATTGATTGTTCATCTAGAGAATCAAAAAAATATATCTTTAATTTAAAGACAAATAAATTACCAAAAAAATTTCAAAATTTGTTAAATTTATCAATGAGATTATCAGATGAGAAAGAATTTGAAAATAAAATTCTTTTTAATCAAATAAAAAATGATTTAGGAAAGGAAAATATAAAACAAGAATTAAAAAAGATTAGAAGTTATTATAAAGAAAAGATTAAAAATTTTGAAACAAAACAAATAAATTTAGAAATTGAAAAAGATTATGCTGATTTGATTAATTTTTGTGATATATATTATAAAATGGAAGATACACTGTTTTATAATCAAAAATTAAAATATGTTTTTAAAAATTATCCTATATTGAGAAGAAAAGCAAATATTATAAAGTATTCAGGTGAAAAATTAAATAAAGAAATTGATGCTAAAACATTAACAGCTTTAAATAGAAATTCAAATACAATTAATGAATTATATCTTGAATTAAAAAAAAATACATTTAAATAAATAAACCATTTTTATGTTTTATTAGTATAATAAGGAATTAATAAATGTAATATTAGTAATTTAATCAATCATATATTGATTTAATATATAAAAAAGATTTGTAAATTTAATAACGAACTAGAGATTTTAAATTTTATTTTTTTTAATTGTTATATCAATAAAACAATATCAATTTTTAATTTAAATCTAAATAAAAATATACAAATAAAACTTTTAAAATACAAAGAAATATTTAATCAATAAATAATATAAAAAATTAAAAATCCATATAAATATAATTATTATACAAAAATTAAAAAGTAATAAAAAAAATAAAAAATTAAGAATAAAAATAATAAAATTTATATAAATAAAATGAATGGATACCAAACATACGAAATAAACAACAATTCAAATCCAGATCAAGACAGATTAATATCTCAATTAAAAGCCGAAATATTTGAAAAAGAACAAAATCAAAAAGATTTTTGTCAATTACAATCAAAATATAGAAATTTACAAAATGAGCTTCAATTATTATCAGAAGCAAAACTTCATTTAGAATATGAATTAAGATCAAAAACAGATTCTGGAAATAAATCAATATCAGATTTAAAAAATCAAAATGAAAATTTATGTAATGAATTAAATGAAAAAATAGCAATGAATAAAAAATTATATAATGATAATAATAATTTATATAGAAATCTTGAAAGTAAAACTGCAGAAAATCAAGGATTAAAAGATCAAGTTTGTGAACAAGAAAATATATTATCAAAATTAAATGAAGAAAAATCAACAATTGAAAGACAAATAATGCAATTAAATCAAACTAGACAAATGCATAATAATAATATTCAAAATTTAAATGATCAAATTGATAATTTAAGTCAACAAGTAAATGATCAAAATAAATTATTAAATGAAAAAAATTTACAAAATCAAGAAGTTTTAAAAAATTTAGAAGCACAAAGATTTGAAAATAATAATTTATTAGGTAAATTAAAATCAAGAGAAGATGCTTTAAATAAAGCACAAGAACAATTAGAATTAGCAAATAGACAATTAGATAAATTAGAATGTGATTATAATTTATTAAATGATGAATATAATAAAAATAAAAGTGATACTGTTAATTTAAATAATGCTTTATCAAAAGAAAATTCAATTAGAACTCAAGTTGAAGAAAATAATCAAAAATTAGAACAAATGATTAATGAAAGAAATGAAGATATTAAAAAATTACAAAATGAAAATGATTCTATTCAAATGACTTTAGAAAAATTAAATAATGATAAAATAAAATTAGGAAATGAATTAGAAGGATATAAAAGACATATTTTAGTATTAACTGAACAAAATGAAAAACTTGCAAAAGAATTAGAATGTGTTTTAGATAGAGATATGAGATTATTACAAAATTTAAGAAGAAATGAAAAATTAAGATGTGTTGTTGAACAAAATGCACAAATAATTGAA
>JAEEGK010004413.1_pt1 | contig 34538 bp, 32 predicted proteins | sample 8958771 | NCBI WGS metagenome assembly JAEEGK01 (sample SAMN16246547, study PRJNA631951) | gut metagenome | biome: gut microbiome; feature: rumen; material: SC-attached | host: Bos | place: Iran: Karaj | collected 2018-10 | reverse complement strand
CTTGACGCTGCCAAACACAAAGGGCTCGTAAGCATAGCGGAAGGCCTGGGTTATCATGGCCATGATCATGGCTATCTTAACCACAGCGCCGTAAATTCCAAGCTGAACCTTGCCTTCCTCGCCGGGGCAGACAATGGGATAAAGAATCTTGTCCGCGGTCTGGTTAAGTATGCCCGCCAGGCCCAGAATAAGTATGGGCCAGCTGTAGCGCAGCATGCGCTTCATCAGAGGGGCATCGAAACCGAACCTTAAGGCCGTGATTTCCTTTGCAAAGAAAAGGGTAATGAAGGCCGTGCAGCACAGGTTGATATAGAATACATAGCCCACCTGCGGTTCCTTTGCAGTAAGGAAGTAAAGCAAGTTAAGGCCGATATTCAATACAATGAACAGCAGTTTGAGCGATGCAAACTTTATGGCCTGCTTCTTATACCTTAGATAAGAGAACAATATGGCCTGAAAGGCGTCTATCGACACCGTAAGGGCCATGACCCATATATAGGAAGGATGGTCTGCATATCCCATTGCGGACGATATGGGACTGACGAAGGCGAAGACCAGCAGAAAGAAAACCGCCGATACGCCAAGTACGGACCACAAGGCAGTGGAGAACACCTTTTTAGGGTTTTCTTCCTCTTTGTTTGCAAAGCGGAAGAAGGTGGTTTCCATGCCGAAGGTAAGAAGAACCAGCAGCAAGGCGGTGTAGGCGTAGAGGTTTGTAACTACGCCGTACCCGCCGCTTGCCGCAGATATCTTATAAGTATATAAAGGCACCAGCAGGTAGTTCAGGAACCTGCCTACGATACTGCTGAGACCGTAAATTACGGTATCTTTTGCCAGTGCCTTGAAGTCTGCCATTTACTTGATCACGCCAAGTTCCTTGCCAACCTTGATGAAGGCGGCGATAGCCTTGTCCAGATGCTCTTTCTTATGGGCAGCGCTAAGCTGAACACGGATACGTGCCTGGCCCTTGGGAACTACAGGATAGTAGAAACCAGTAACGAAGATGCCTTCTTCTGCCATCTTAGCGGCAAACTTCTGGGACAGGGGTGCATCGTACAGCATGACGGCGCAGATAGCGCTCTGGGTAGGCTTGATGTCGAAGCCGGCGGCGATCATCTTGTCGCGGAAGTAAACCACGTTCTCCTGCTGCCTGTCATGAAGGTCGTTGCTTTCTGAGAGCATCTTGAACATCTCAATTGCAGCGGCAGCAATCATCGGAGGGATAGAGTTAGAGAAGAGATAAGGACGTGAGCGCTGACGCAGCATGTCGATGATCTCTTTGCGACCGGTGGTAAAACCGCCCACAGCGCCGCCGAAGGCCTTGCCAAGGGTGCCGGTAAAGATATCAATCTTGCCATAGCAGTTGAACTGCTCTGCCACGCCGCGGCCAGTCTTGCCTACTACACCGGCTGAATGACTCTCGTCCACCATAACAAGGGCATCGTACTTTTCTGCCAGGGCGCAAATCTTGTCCATAGGAGCGACATTGCCGTCCATAGAGAAGACGCCATCCGTGCAGATGATACGGAACCTCTGGGCCTGGGCCTCTTTGAGACAGCGCTCAAGGTCTTCCATGTCTGCGTTTGCATAGCGGTAACGAACTGCCTTGCAAAGCCTTACACCATCGATGATGGAAGCGTGGTTAAGAGAGTCGGATATAATTGCATCTTCTGCGGTGAGAAGGGGCTCGAATACGCCGCCGTTGGCATCGAAGCAAGAAGCATAAAGAATGGTATCCTCTGTCTTGAAGAAGTTGGAGATTGCCTTCTCAAGCTGCTTGTGCAAGTCCTGCGTACCGCAAATGAAGCGGACGGATGACATGCCGTAGCCGCGCTCTTTCATTGCCTTTTCTGCTGCGGCAATCAGCCTGGGATTGTCTGCCAGGCCAAGGTAGTTGTTTGCGCAAAAGTTAAGGGCTACCGAGCCGTCTTCCAGCTTGATCTCTGCACTCTGGGGGGAAGCGATATTCCTCTCATTCTTGTAAAGTCCAGCCTCTTTGATGGATGCCAATTCATCCTGAAGATGTTTCTGAAATTTTCCGTACATGGTAAGATATGTTTTTATTGTTTTAGCGTTTTGTTTTCGGTCTTACAAAATTAATAATTATATTTGCACCCGCAAAATAAAAGCCCCAAAAAGGGCATGATAAGCAACACTAAAATGAAGAACGTACTTGTAATTGGTTCTACCGGACAAATTGGTTCGGAACTCACAATGAAGCTCAGGGGTTTATACCCGGAAGGCAATATCGTAGCAGGTTTTATCAAGGGCGCAGAGCCCAAGGGCATCCTTCTGGAAAGCGGTCCCAGCGCAGAGGCTGACGTCCGCAACGCCCAGGGCCTGGCAGATATAGTTGAAAAATACAAGATTGACACCATATACAACCTTGCAGCCCTGCTTTCTGCAGTGGCAGAGAAAAAGCCCCTCCTTGCCTGGGACATCCAGATGAACGGCCTCATCAATATTCTTGAGGTAGCACGTGAAAAAGGCTGTGCAGTGTTCACCCCCAGTTCTATCGGTTCCTTCGGTCCCAATACTCCCCGTGTTGATACTCCCCAGGACACCATCCAGAGGCCCCGCTCAATGTACGGCGTTACCAAGGTTGCAACCGAACTTCTCAGTGACTATTACTTTAACAAATACGGTGTAGATACCCGTGCAGTGCGTTTCCCGGGCCTCATCTCCTACACCACCCTTCCCGGCGGCGGCACCACCGACTACGCAGTAGAGATTTACTACGCTGCAGTTAAAGGTGAAGAGTTTGTCTGCCCTATCGCAAAGGGAACCTTCATGGATATGATGTACATGCCTGATGCCCTTAAGGCTGCCGTTGACATCATGAACGCAGATCCTTCAAGGCTGATTCACCGCAACGCCTTCAACATCGCTTCCATGAGCTTTGATCCTGAAATCATCTACAACAAGATATGTGAACATATCCCCGGCTTCAAGATGCGCTACGAGGTTGACCCTGTCCGCCAGGCCATCGCAGATTCATGGCCGGACAAGATGGACGACTCCTGCGCCCGTGCAGAATGGGATTGGGCACCGTCCTACGACCTTGAAACCATGACGGTGGATATGATCAAGTCATTAAAAAAGAAGTTCTCACTGTAGAACTTCTTTTTTTTGGAATTTGGGGTCTTCAACTTCGTTTTCCCCTTCTTTCTCTCCCTCCTTCAGGGCTTCCTGCTCTGCCTTCAGCGCAGCCGCCTCATCCTCGCGGGCCTTCTTGCGCCGGTAGAATTCTATGTACTTCTGAAGGATGGCATCTTCTTCTGCCTGACGGGCATGCATCTTTTCAAGGGCCTTGATCTTTTTCTTGCGCTCTTTCTCAAGCTTAGCCGCGGCCTTTGCAGCCGTCTTTGCAGCATCCAGACTGTCCAGACGAGCCCATTCGCGCTCTTTCTTTTCCTGTTTTTCCTTGCGGATGCGTTCCTTTTCCAGAGCCTTCCGCTCCTTTTCGGTCAGCGGTTTGACGGCAGCAGTAGTGTCAGGCAAGGCTGTAGAAGCATTTGACAGTGAATCTTTTACACCGATGCTGTCCTTTACGCTGATACTATCCTTTACGGGCAGAGTATCTTTGGATGTGAGCGAATCATTTGCCGCAGTTGCCAGTGAATCCTGGATCTGACGCTCACGCTCCTGCTGCTGGCGCTGCCTTAGCTTGCGCCGCATCTTTGCATTCTCTATATCTTCATACACCTGGCCGATGTAGCCCGGGAAGTAGATTTCCGTTTCTTTGAACTGTGCCCTCGGGTGCCCGGTATAGTCGGCACGCTGCGACTTTCGCAGCCGCTTGTCCTGGATGATATCCTCTTTTGACGCAGGACGCAGGGATGGCTGCCACTTAAAGCCCTTCAGCTCACGCTGGTCCTGTTTAATCTGGGCCACCGGATAAGCATCGCTCTTTGCCTGGTCAAAATAGTACACCCTGTCTATGTCGCCATCCTTGAAGGTGGCGCTCAGTATCTTGGACTTGCTGAAGTTAACAGTAGCATAGGTGCTGTCTTCCTGGATGTAGAAGACTGCATCGGCATCGCCCATAGCATCGAAACGCTTAACCGTTCCGGTAGAGTCGAAGTACGCCATCATCTCGGCACTTCGGATCTGGTCGTAGCAAAGACTGTCCTCCTGAATTATCACAAAGGCCTCTGACATCAGGCTGGCCTTCTCTACCGTGCCATTCTTTATGACGGTAAACAGGCTGTCGGACGAGTACTGACGATGCTTGTCGCTCCAGATAAGAGGGCGTTTGTACAGGCGTACCAGGGAATCGAGGTCTGTATATTCAAGGGAGTCGCTGACCATCTGCAGGTCGCTCTTGAACAGGCGGAAGTTGCCCTTGCCCCACATGAAACCAACCTTGGTAGAGTCCTTGGGCTGGGGCGGAACCACAATAGTGGAATCCGGCAGCACCGGAGCCAGGCTGTCTGCAATTGTCGCCAGACTGTCTTTCACATTGGAAAGGCTGTCCGTCACGGCCGGCTTATTAGATACAGTATCCTTTACCTGCGTCTTCGGGGGCGCATTTTTGGGTAATTTATCCTTTTTGAGGGGAGCGTCGGCGGCCTCTGCGCCATCGTTCTTCATCGGTCTGGGCGGACCGGCATTGGGGTCGTTCTTCTTAGCTTCCTCCGCAGCACGCTTTGCATCCTCGGCAGCCTTTTTCCTATACTCACCCACCACATCGGCCTCAAGGTCCTTCAACCTTACACGGGCCGCCTGAATGGCGGAAGAATCAATATCGCACATGGGGATGGTCCTGTAAATCATGATGTCCGCACGGGCATACACGGTATCAGGCTTTTCCTTCTGCTTGTCTATTCCTATTACGACGGGGTTGCGGGTCAGGGTTATCTGTGCAAGGGAATCCACATACAGCATGCGGCCCGCCATGGAATGGGCGTTGCGCGTGGTATCCGTAATCTGGGCATTGCCCAGCAACTCTACCTCTGTTGTGGTTCGGTTGAAGTATAGCGAATCAGCCCACATCTCCTGCCTGTCGTTCATGCCATGCACGCTATCCTTGAACAGGAACAGATCTTTGGGACGGTCGTACCATCCGTCATCGGCAGAAAGCATGTTTTCCTCTTTCCAGGCATCCGTACCTACGCCAAAGTAGGCCATTCCGCTCTCTGTATAGTATTTGAGGGATGTCGTTTTTATGAAGACAGAGTCCGTGAACATGTTCACATTGTTAGTAAATGTGAACAGTTTGATCTTGGACTCATAGACACCGGTGCGGCTTTCTATTATCTGTCCATCCTTGTCTTTCATTGCACCGCCGTTCATGAAGGTGGCCACACTATCCCGGGTATTGTAGTCCAAATGCCTGGTCCTGAGGGTATTGCCATCCTTGTCTTCCAGCTGGACAAGCGAGCCTCGGAACTGGGCAAGGTCGTCATCCACCAGATAAATGAGCTTGTCGCTGGTCAGTTTTGTCTCTTCCTGGACGATGCTTACATTGTTGATACACTCAATTATGGAAGTGTTCATGTTCCAGAAGGCGGTGTCGCAGATGAGGTAGGTATTATTATGAAAGAAGCGGGCAGGGCCGATAACCTTTCGGTAGCTCTGTCCGTTCCTGTCGACCTGCTCCATGCTCTTTGCACTCAGAAGGCGGACCAGCGAGTCCGTCTTCTCTGTCTGTTGTGCCCTTGCCGTGAAGGCAAGAAGCATGAGTAGCAGCGTTAATAATTTCCTCATCAAAAACCGGTCTTCTATTCTTCGCTATTCTTTGCAGCCTCGTTCCAACCCTCACGGCTGAACTCGCACTCCTTGAAGATAGGGTCAATGTAAATGAAGGTATCCTTTATCTTCTTGTCTACGAAGGTATTGATGGCCTCCATCGTCCTTTTGTTCTTAACGCCTTCGATCAATGAATCATAGTCGTTTTCGAAGGTAGCGGTGTGTGCGGGGATCAATTTATCCACGCGGATAATCTTGTAAACGGTATGGCCCTGGCCTTCGTTGTCAGTAGATTCGAAGGGTTCTGAAATCTCACCCTCTTTGAGGCCCTTGATTGCAGCATAGTCTGCAGGCTTAAGCTGATCGATCTCGAAGTAAGCGCTGCCGGTGTTCTGGTCTGCCATCTGGCCACCGTTTGTGCGGGTAGCGGCATCCTGTGAGTAGAAGCGTGCGGCAAGAGGGAAACTAACTGCCTCGTTGTTAACCTCTGTCTTAAGGCTGTCCAGGGTCTTGAAGGCTTTCTGACGGTCTTCGTCAGTGTACTGGGGCTTAAGGAGGATGTGCCTAACATTAACCATATCTCCCTTCTTCTCAATTACTTCCATGATATGGAAACCGTATTCGGTCTCTACAATCTGGGAGATAATGCCAGGTTTAAGGGACATGGCCATGTCTGCGAATGCAGGCACATAAATAGACTTGGATGCCATACCAAGTTCTCCGCCGCGACGGGCGCTGCCCGGGTCTTCTGAATAAATACGGGCAAGAGTAGAGAACTTCTCTCCGGCGATAATACGTTCACGAAGGGCAAGCAGGCGGTCCTTAACTGCGAGATTTGCCTTCTCGCGGTCAGGATAAACGCAAATCTGGCTGAGCTTGTACTTAACCGGAACAAGGGGAAGATCCACTGAATCTGTCTTTGCCAGGTACTCACGTACATCTGAAGGGGTTATCTCAGGTACGCTGCCGGCAATCTGGCCCTGCTCCTGCTGGAAAAGGCTCTGCTCTTCAAGCGCCTTGCGCCATTCCTGACGAAGTTTGTGAAGAGGCTTGCCAAAGTATTTCTCTGCTTCTTCGTCGCCGCCAAGCTGTGAACGAACCTGGTCAATACGCATGTTAAGGTTGGTATTTACCATGTCGTCGTTAACCTTAAGGGAGTCTATCCTGGCCTGCATAAGGAAGAGCTTGGTCTCCAGCATGCGCTCCAGGACCTCGCAGCGCAGGTTTTTGTCCGATGACAGGGGGCTGTTCATCCTGTTTATCTGGATTTCCTGCTCCAGGGAAGAAATGGATACCATCTCGTTACCCACTACTGCTATGGTCTTGTCCAACAAGCCCTTGGGATAAGTCTGAGCCTGAGCGGCCACTGCCGTCACGGCAAGGCCGAGTGCTACCAGTACTCTAAAGCATTTATTCATAAGATTCTATTTAATTTTCTTTCATCAATTCCTGTTCCAGTGCGGCGGACAGTGCCTGCTTCCTGTTGCTTAGGATAATGTCCCTGATTCTGTCCCAGCAATAAAGCATAGGAGCTATTTCACCGGACTTCACTATCTCTGTCACATAGGCCAGTTTCAGGTTGCCGTCATCCCCTTTCTCCTGCAAAAAACCTTTGTGCAGCGATGCCTGCAGGCTTTTTGTATCAGTTCCCATCTCTACCGCCAATTCTGCCAGCGGAGTCCATTTGTCCCCGAAGTCAGTAAACCTTGAGGCATAGACATAGGCCAGCGAATCGCTTACTACAGCATCTTCCGTGCCATCGTCTGCCGACATCAGTTTTTTCAGTGCCGTAAGGTGGGCCGACTTCTCCGGAATAATGGCAAATTTAGCCTTTACAACCGGGCTGGAAAGGCGGAACATTTCCTGATGAGCCTTGTAGTAATCTTCTACCTGGAAAGGAGTTATAGCCGTATCAAGACGCTGGTTGATGTACTTTTGCTCGTACCTGTACCTGAGCAGGGTGCGTTTGTAATCTTCCAGTTCGCGGCTTACATCCTTTTCTTCCTTGCTCAGTTCTTTTTCTGCCAGGAGTATGAATTTCATATCCCTGGTCCAGCCTTCAATGTAAGATTCTGCCAAACGGGTGCTGTCTTCTGACGACGTTCCTGCGGGGATGTAGCCCGCAAGTTCCGTAGAGTACAGGTTGTACTCGCCTACCGATGCCACCACCTCGCCGTCATGCAGCAAGGATCCGATGGCATTGCAGGCGCATAAGGACAGCACTGCAACTATGGGCAGGAATCTCTTCATTTATCTTGAATAGTTGGGGGCTTCCTTGGTGATTGTTACGTCGTGAGGATGGCTCTCAAGGAAACCGGCGTTGGTGATACGAACAAATTTCGCACCACGAAGGGCCTCGATATCCTTGGCACCCACATAACCCATACCGCTGCGAAGGCCTCCGAGCAGCTGGTAAACAACCTCTGAAACCGTTCCCTTGTAAGGAACCTGTGCTACGATGCCTTCCGGAACAAGCTTCTTCACGTCCTCTTCCATATCCTGGAAGTAGCGGTCCTTTGAGCCCTGCTCCATAGCCTCCAGTGAGCCCATGCCCCTGTAAGACTTGAACTTACGGCCGTTAAGGATAATGGTTTCACCGGGAGATTCCTCTGTGCCTGCGAACAAAGAGCCGGCCATAATTGCGCCTGCACCTGCAGCCAGAGCCTTTACAATATCTCCGGAATAGCGGATACCGCCGTCTGCGATAACCGGGATGCCGGTGCCCTTAAGTGCATCTGCTGCCATCATCACTGCGCTGAGCTGAGGCATACCTACACCTGCGATAACACGGGTGGTGCAGATTGAACCGGGACCGATACCAACCTTAACGCCATCTACGCCTGCATCGGCAAGAGCCTTTGCACCTTCTGCGGTAGCGACGTTTCCTGCAATAATCTGTATGTCGTCTTTATTGAATCTCTTGCAAACTTCTGCGATAACCCTGAGCACGCCCTCTGAATGACCATGAGCGGTATCAACAACGATGATGTCTGCGCCTGCGGCTACAAGCTTCTCTACACGGTCGATGGTGTCTGACTTGACACCTACTGCTGCGCCTACCAGCAGACGGCCCTTGCTGTCCTTTGATGCGGTAGGATTATCCTTGATTTTCATAAGGTCCTTGTAGGTGATAAGGCCTACAAGATGGCCCTGTCCGTCAACAACAGGCAGTTTCTCTACCTTACTGCGCATCAGGATTTCTGTTGCTTCCTGAAGGCTGATACCCTTGGGTGCGGTTACCAGATTGGTGCTGGTCATTACCTGCGCGATAGGGGTTGCGTAATCTACATGGAAGCGAAGGTCCCTGTTTGTAACGATACCCAGAAGGGTTTTGTCTTCTGCCACTACAGGAATACCGCCGATGTGATGTTTTTTCATCATTGCAAGGGCGTCGCCTACGGTTGCATCCTTACCGATGGTGACAGGATCGTAGATCATTCCGTTCTCTGCGCGTTTTACCCTGCGCACCTGCTCGCACTGAGCCTCCAGAGGCATGTTTTTGTGAATGATGCCAAGACCGCCTGCGCGTGCCATTGCTATTGCCAGCTCAGCTTCGGTTACAGTATCCATTGCAGCGGATACGATAGGTGAATGAAGCTTGATGTTTCTGGTTACAAATGATGCAACATCAACGTCGCGGGGAAGCACTTCAGAGTGCGCGGGAACCAACAATACATCATCGAATGTGAGTCCTTCAGGAATTTCAGTTTTTACAAGAGAGGCCATTTTAAAATGAGTTTTGATTATATCTTGCAAAGATATAAATTATTCGCAAAAAGCCGACCTCCCGGGCCGGCTTTTTTACTTATTCAGTATAGTAATTAATCATGTTTACAATAGCGCGCGAGCAGACGGGACAGAATTCCTCGCACTCGTTTATGCGCATCCGGCATTCCTGCACGGGCCTGTAAACGCCTTTCAGCTGGTAACCGGCACCCTCGTACACGCCTACTTTCAGGTTGAGCGATGCCTTTTGCTCCTGCGTGAGGGTGTGCCAGATACGGCGAACATCCTGCGACTCAATGGCGTCCAGGGGCGTGGGAATGAGACAGCCGGCCGGAAGAAGGTCCTTCCACTTGGAGTCAAAGTTGACAAGGGTTGTCAGGTTGGGCTCCCAGGGCTCTGTGTCTGCAGGGTACATCGGCTCTTCCAGGTCTCCGTAAGCATACTCGTCACCCAGACCGCCGAAGGCGTGGCCGAACTCGTGCACCAGCACGTTCTTGAATGTGGGATGGTCGCTGCCCATGATAGTGATGGAATTGTATATGCCGCCGCCACCGTAGATGGGGGTATTGACAAGCAGGCAGATATGCTCGAACGGGACAGTGCCGATATGGTCGTAAATCTTCCTCATGGACGGGGAGGTCAGATACCTGTCCATGTAAAAGGTGTCAAAGTGGCTGTCAGCGGCCGTGTTGTGCCATATTCCCTTGCCCGGACGGCTTACTCCGCTTTCCTGCGAGGGTGCAAAAACTGCCGTCATATTAAATTTGTCCGCATTGGAGGCAAAGGGCTCGTGGCTGAACATTGCCTTTGCGGCACGGGCGGCATCGGCAAAAAACTTTTCCTTTTCGTCGGCGGCATAGGCGTCGGACAGAATCACTATATCGATAGCGCCCTGAACGTTACCGTCACCATGGACAAGCCGGCGCTCATGGGCATTGTCGTTCAGATGGCAGATAAGAATATCGTCCGGCCTGATGATGTGCTTGATAGAGGATGAAACCACATTGTGGTTATCTGTAAGCTCTACTTCTATGCGTACCGGAACCTTGGGGAAGGGCACCTGGATGCAGTTTTCGAAGGCTTTCTGCACCTGGGTGGCTTCTTCATAGGACTGCCATTCCTGAAACAGGGTGGAGAAGCTGTTGCTGTAAAGCACCTGATTGGTTTCCGGGTCGCAAACGCGCACCTGGCCGTTTCCGCGAAGGAGAGGCTCCGCCAGATTGGTTTTCCTGCCGGCCCAGACAGAGGTTTTGTAGGCCCTTTCAAGATAGATTGCCTGATGGTGGGCATCGCCGCAGAAGACGTAGTCCAGCCTTAACGTAGAATCCTGAAAGTATGTATTGAAATCCTGTGCCTGCGCGGCCACGGCAGCTATTAGGCCAATTGCAAAAAGAAGTAGTCTTTTCATATCAAACCATTTTTACAAAAATAGGAAAAATAGAGTATCTTTGCAACCATGATAGCAGAAGCGACGGTAGTTAAAAATGCGGGCAGCCATTATTTGCTGTCCCAACTCCCGGTTTGGGAGCCCTTCCCTGCGGTGCTAAGGGGCAAGATCCGCCTTGGGGCAGGTGGCTCTACCAATCCCGTTGCAGTAGGAGACCGCGCGGTTTTTGAAATTACGGACGGCGCCCCGCAGCCGGACCTTTCGCATCCGGCCTTGATTAAGGACGTCCTGCCGCGAAGCAACTACGTTATCCGACGCTCTACCAACCTGTCCCGCCAGAATCATATCATTGCAGCCAATGTGGACATGGCCTATCTGGTTGTGTCACTGTACTTTCCGGAAGTCAAGCTTCCGTTCCTTGACCGTCTGCTGGTAACCTGCGAGGTTTACGGAATTCCCGCCACTATTGTGATGAACAAGGTGGATCTTTACCGCAAGGAGGCTACTGAATTTGTAGAAGACTTCCACCGTATTTACCAGGCTGCCGGTTACCGGGTACTGGAAACATCAACATTGACAGGAGAGGGTATCGATGCCCTAAGGGAAGACTGCAGGGGCAGGATTTGCCTTTTCTCCGGGGAGTCCGGTGTTGGCAAATCTTCATTGATTAAAGCTCTTGATCCGGCACTTGATCCCAAGATTGGCAGCATCTCCACGGCCCATCTGCAAGGCAAGCATACTACTTCCCTTTACGAGATGTACCCGCTTTCCGGCGGCGGTTATCTCATTGATTCCCCGGGGCTTAGGGGCTTCGGTCTGGTAAGTCTTGAAAAAGAAGAAATTGCACGGTACTTCCCGGAGATGCTGAAGCTTTCAGAGAATTGCCGCTTTGTGCCTTGTACGCATACCCACGAGCCGGGCTGCGCCGTAAAGGCCGCCCTAGAGGATGGTTCCTTGGCGCCTGAAAGGTACAATTCCTATCGGGGAATGCTGGAAGATGATGGCAAGTTCCGTTAAAATACCAACTTCTTGGTATTGCCGGGCAAGGCGGATGACTCTAACTTTGCAATCGGAATTTAAAGCCATTTAGTTATAGTTTAGAGTTATCCTTTAATTGTTGTTGAAAAAAGCCGGCCGCGACGGTCGGCTTTTTGCGTGAGATTACCACGATGGCTCCCGATGGGATAGTGATTCCTCGAGCCGAAACTATCCCTCCGGCGTCCACCTTTGAGCATCCGACAAAAAGAATAAAAAAAAGAGCGGTTGGCCCTTGGTCAATCGCTCTAACAGTTTTGTGTGCTTGGAACTGATTACTCAGCAACTGTCTCGGTAGCAACCTCAACAACTTCCTCAGCAGCAGCTGCTACGGTTGAATCGCAGCAAGCCTTTGCAGAATCAGCAACAGTCTCAACAACTTCCTCTACAGCCTCAGCGGCCTTCTTGGCGTTGTTGTTACCGCAAGCAACAGCAGCTACCATAAGAGCTGCAACTGCAGATGCCATAAATACCTTTTTCATAGTACAAAATAACTTAACGTTAAACTAAATTTGCTAGTACAAAGGTATGGGCATTTTTACTATTGTCAAACAATTATTTTAATTTTATCGTTTTAATAACCCCCTGACTTTCAAAAACATACCGGAGTTTATCGGGGTAAGCGGAAGATTTCCATATCTGACGGCTTACCGTCTGCAAGCCTGAATCTTACGGCCGTGCGCTCCTGCTGCCAGCCCTGAAGGCCAGCCGCACCGGGATTGATAAACAAGGTATTGAACATCTTGTCGTATTCTATGCGCAGTATGTGCGAGTGTCCGCAGACAAGGATATCGGGCTTGTGGGCATCAAGCATGGCAAAGACATTGGACCTATAGGCGCCGGGATGACCGCCGATGTGGGTCATCATGACCTTGGCGCCTTCGCAATTGAAAAGTTGCACCAGAGGGCATTCGTAACGGATTTCCTGGGCGTCACAGTTGCCGTAGACGCCAATCAGGGGTTTGAAGTCCCGGATTTGCTTGATGAAATCCAGGCCTCCGCCAAAGTCGCCGGCGTGCCAAATTACATCCACGGGTTCCAGAAACTCCTTAAATTCGCCACTGAACACTCCGTGTGTATCAGAAATAACTCCTATATACATCTTTTCAATATGGAAGGTATATGTTGGGTGTAAGGTCGTGCCACCCCCGTAGGACACCCCAACATATACCTTTCCTTTTTTAAAGTTTGATAATGATTTTCTTACGGTACAAAGCATACTGGATGCAGAAGATAATGAGCATGAAGGTAAGGGCCCAGAGGAGCGAAGTAAATTCGTTCTGGGTAAAGAAGCCGCCAAAGAATTTGGACGGGCCGGTATGCAGCAGCATGCTCATGGTCTTGGCAATCACAGCAGACATCACAAAAGCAGTAAGGGCATTGGTACCCATAATCTTGAACATCGTAAACGGCCTGGTAATGCCCTTATAATCTATAAAGTATGCAAGAACCCCAAGGACAACCATGGACCAGCCACCAGCCAGAAATACGTATGAAGCTGACCACAGGGCCTTGGAAATTGGAATCCAGATGCTCAGGATTTCTGCAAAAGCAAGGCTCAGAAGGCCGCAGACAAGAATGCGGCAGCTAACGCCAAGAGGCGAATTATGAGCGTCGGTGGAATCTGCCTGATACTTCTTGCCGGAGTTAAGGATAAGAGAACCAACAATGAAGCCCAGAAGAGCCGTGCAGGCGCCCATCATTGCGCCAAGCGGCCCCTCGGGGTCAAAGGCAATGCGCTGCCCAAGGTCGTTGGTATAACCGTGATAAACATGGTTGTCTCCAAGAAGGGCAACGTCTATCTTGCCGGAAATGTTTCCCTCAAGAGTGAAGGGCCCCGGTTCAGTGCCGAATATTACCAGTATGCCGGTGTAAACAATTGACAGTACGGCAATTGCAGAAAGAATCTTAGCCGGCTTACGAAGCCACATCGCAATAAGGCCGGCAATCATATATGACAAGCCGATGCGCTGAAGCACGCCAAAGATTCGCTTGCCGCCGATCCAGTCCACCCAATTCTGCCAGAAGGACAGCTCCGGATCAGGCTGCGTCGGGAAGAACGGATAAAGGTTGCAAAGGAAACCAACCAGGAAGATAAGCAGGCCCCTGCGCACAATCTTCTTTACCGCAGCACCATCAAGCCCGTTAAACTTGCTGAAAGAAAAAGCCATGGCACAACCTGCGCAAAACAGGAAGAACGGATAAACCAGGTCTGTCGGCGTACAGCCTTCCCACGGGGCATGCTTAAGCGGAGCATACATTTTTCCCCAGGTTCCGGGATTGTTCACAATGCACATGAAGGCAACCGTCATGCCCCTGAGTACATCAAGCGAAAGATATCTTTTCATTTTATTTCATGTATTCAAAATAAACCGCAGCGGCGGCAGCAACGCCGGCCGTTTCCGTACGCAACCTGGAGTCTCCAAGATGGACGGGAACATAGCCGCACTCTATTGCAAGCAAAGCTTCTTCTTTGGAAAAATCCCCCTCCGGGCCAACAAGAACAATGATTTCATCGCTAGCGCGGCCGGCCAGAACCTCTTTCACAGAGCGGCGGGGTGCAGTTTCTTCCTCAAAGCAATAAGCTATCATCTTGACGGCCTTGCTGTCTCTGGTAGACTTAATGAAGGACTTGACCGACGTAGGTTCCTCAACCTTGGGAAGTTTGGCCTTAAGCGACTGCTTGGTGGCGGAAAGCACTATCTTGCAGAGCCTGTCGGTCTTGAAGACTTTGCGCTCCGACCTGTCCCCTATTACCGGGACGATGCAATCAACCCCGAACTCCGTAGCCTTTTCTGCGAACCATTCGTAGCGGTCATTGTTCTTTGTGGGACAAACGGCGGCGGTAAGATGGTAAGGGTGTGAATTCCAGTTATTTACAGTTTCGTCGATGCTAGCCTCGACGCCCTTCGGGCTGTCATTTACAACCGTGCAGCGGTACATGTTGCCGGCTCCGTCAATGACGTTGATACTGTCCCCCACCCTTTTGCGGAGCACTTTTGCACAATGCTGCGACTCCTCCGGCCCAAGCCTAAGGGAACTTCCGTAAACGTCGGCGGCAAAAAAGATTTCCATAACTATGCGCGGATGATTTTTACCTGACCGTCAAGCTCCACTTTAATAATCTGGGAGGCGCCGCCGGTAGAATCCACATCCAGGGCGGAAGGAAGAACGTAGTCTGCAGCGTCCAGAATTGCCGCAGGTATATCCCTGAAGCAAGTGGGAGCAGGCTCACCGGAAATATTTGCAGACGTTGAAACTATAGGCCTTCCAAGCTTGTAGGACAAATTGCGGCAGAACTCCATCATAGGAATGCGGATGCCAACAGAGCCGTCCTCGGCCACAACATTCCAAGCCAGGAAATGCTTGTCAGCAACAGCCTCTTTACCCGGTTCCGGAGCTTTTCCGCAGATGGCGCCGGGGTAAATCAGGGTCATAGGCCTGTCGTTAACTTCTACCAGATCTACTGCGATAGGAGGAATGACCTTTACATAGCGGCCCACCATGTCCAGACTGGCGGCAAGAAGCACAAGAGCCTTGCTGTCTGCGCGATGCTTGATTTCATAAACCTTCTGCACTGCCGCAGGGTTTGTCGCATCGCAGCCAATGCCCCAGATTGTATCTGTAGGGTAAACAATGACGCCGCCGTTCTTAAGCACATCCAGTGCCTGGCGCATTACAGCATCTGTGTCTATATTCTGTCTCATAAGGCTATTTGTTTTCTGCCATGGCAAAGGTTGCCACAACCGGATAATGGTCTGAATATTTGAGTTTTACGATTTTGTGCGATGTTGCCCGCACGTCCTTGGGAGAAAGGATGTAGTCTATTCGCAGCAAAGGCTGAAGCATGGAATAGGTAGCCCCGAAGCCCTTACCGGCATCCTTGAACGAATCTCTTCTGCCGCGGCTTAACTTCCAGTAGGTATAGGACATCGGAGTATCGTTGAAGTCCCCGGCCACGAAGGTGTCCAGTTTGCAGGATTCGATATCCTTGATAACGGCATCGACCTGTTTTGGACGAGCCCGCAGGGACGATTTCATCTTGTCCTCCGTATCCCGGACAGTTTCTTTTGCATTGCTTTTCAGGGCTGCGCCGATTCCGGCCAGCGATATATTGTAGCTCTGGAAGTGGCAGTTGTACACCCGCACCGTGCGGCCGTGGATGTCGTAATCCCCGTACAGGGCCATGTTGGCACTACCCTCGAAAATTATCTTTCCCTTGTCTTTAATCGGGAAACGGCTAAGGGTCACATTACCATAACTACCTGATTTTTGGGTATATACGTAATACTCTACATTATAGCCTTTGAAGCTTTTTGCAAAGAGGTCCGCAACAGATGTAGTCTTGTCCACGGACACCTCCTGCAAACAGACTATATCGGCCTTCTGGCCGCGGATGAAGCTGAAAATGGAATCCCTGCAGGCATCGGCATTTGAACCCGCGCGAAAGCGCCCGACGTTGTAAGTTATTACCTTAACATCCTCCGGGACAGGAGGTTGCGAGGGGCCAAGCAACTGCATGTGCCAGCCAAAAATAACAAAGGACGGAACCAGCACCACGGCCGGAATCCATACCGCCTTCGACCGGCGGATGATGGCAATTACAAGAAGGGTAAGGTTAAGCACAAGGAAGGGCAGGTACAACAGGCCGAACAAGGTCATAAACCACAGTTTGGCCGGGTTGCAGAAGATAGACAAATAACTGAGCAGCAAGGCAATGGCAGATATCGTCATTAGCGTCCTTGCCGTGAATTTGAATATCCTGTGCTTATGTTTGCCCTTTATATCCATTTGTCGCGGAGCCAGATTTTACCGCTCTTTTTCCAATACAATATCATAACGAAGCCCAGGAGCGCGCCGCCAAGATGGGCGAAGTGAGCCACGCCGTCAGCGGTATCAAGCACACCAATCAGCAACTCGATGCCTACAAATATGGCCATCATCCACTTTGCCTTCAAAGAGACGGGAGGGAACATCAGGGTAAGGACGCTGTCCGGATACAGCATTCCGTATCCGATGAACAGGCCGTAAATGGCGCCGGATGCACCCAGCATAGGGGTGAATATCCTGACCTCCGGGCTGGCCCAGAAATGGATGGTCAGCAGGTGCAGGAGCATGGCTCCTATGCCACTCAGGAAATAAAATACCACAAATTTCTTTGAGCCGATGGTTCTTTCAAGCACGCTTCCGAACAGGAAGAGCGAATACATATTGAAGAATATGTGGAAGAAGCCGCCATGCATGAACATATGCGTGATGGGCTGCCACCAGCGGAAGAAGGGTGATTCGGGGTAGAAAAGAGAGAATGTGCCAATCATGAATTGTTCGTTGAACAGTGTTGCAACGAACATGATAATATTGATTAGCAGCAAGTGTCCCGTTACCGGGGGTATCCTATTGAACATTTTTTCTAGAACAGTTTTTCTAATTGATCTTCGTCCATTCGGGCGATAATTATCTTGCCGGAGGGGGTGAATTCTGCATTTTCGCAGGCGAAGAGGGCTTCCAGCAGCTTGCCGGCTTCGTAGTCAGAACGCAGCAGGTCTCCCTCTGCGGCGCCAAGTTTGGCAAAACGCTCTGCCATTGCAGCTTCCATCACTCCGGGGAGGGATGAAACGCCGTCGGACAGTATCAAGAGGATATCGGAAACCATGGCCTCTACCTTTGCGGCGTCGCATGAATAGCCGTCCGGCACGCCGTTCACAACCACGGTATCAGGGCCCAGGGAATCGATATCAAAGCCGCAGGTCTTGAGCAGTTCCGCATGCTCCAGCAGCACCTGCATATTGTCTGCACCCACCCTTACCTGAACCGGGAAGAGTGCTGTCTGGCTGGCATGGCCGCCGGCAGAGAGGGCCTTTACGAAGCGCTCGTACAGGACTCTTTCCCTGGCCCGACGTACGCTGGTTACTATAAGGCCGCCCTGCGCCTGGGAAACTATGTACTTTCCGGAAATTACCAGAGCCTTGGTTATGCGGCCCGGCTGCTGTTGGATTGGTTCTTCCTCGAACAGCTTGCTGTAGTCCTGCTTGGGCTCGTGATTGTAGCTTCCGTAGCTATTGTCGTGATGGACGGGGGGCGTAAGTACGTCAAACGGATTGTATTCGTGGTCGATCGGGGCCTGGGGAGCAAAAACATCGTCCCTCAGGGATTCGTATTTGCTACCGAAAACGGGCAGGGGGACGGACTGCTCAAAGTCAATCTCCGCTCCGAAGGAATTTTTGCCAAGGGCTTCTTTTACGCAGGCATACAGGACCTGGAACACCACGCCCTCGTCCTGGAACTTGATTTCCGTTTTGGCCGGATGGATGTTGACGTCCACGGTGGAAGGGTCCGCCTCAAGGAAAATGACGTATGAAGGTATGGCTCCTTCTGCTATCATGTCTTCATAGGCCTTCATTACGGCCTTGTGCAGATATGCGCTCTTGAAGAACCTGCCGTTTACAAAGAAGAACTGGTTGCCGGGGGTCTTGCGGCTCTGGTCCGGGCGGCATACAAAACCGCTGACGCTAACCACGCTTGTCTTGGTAGCGATATCTACCAGACGGTCTGCCACATGCGCGCCAAGAACGTCCTGAATCCTGAATTTCAGAGACTTAGCCTTCTTCAGCACCAGAATATCTTTGTCGTTGTGGGTAAGGGAAAAGGCCACATCCGGCTTGGCAACTGCCACGCGCTCGAATTCTTCTATTATGTGCTTGAGTTCTACGTTGTCAGATTTTAGGAACTTGCGCCTTGCGGGAACATTGTAGAAAAGGTTCCTAACCGCAAAGTTACAACCCACCGGGGCCGATGCTTCCGTGGTGGAAAGGTGCTGGCTGCCGGCGAATTCTACCACCGTGCCAAGTTGGTCCTCTGCCCTTCTTGTCTTTAGGGTGACTTCCGCTACCGCGGCGATGGAAGCAAGTGCTTCTCCCCTGAAGCCGAAGGTGAGTATGTGACCCAGGTCTTCTGCGGTGGCGATTTTAGAGGTTGCATGGCGCTCGAAGCAGATTTCCGCTTCTTCGCGGGACATGCCGCAGCCGTTGTCTATAACCTGTATCAGGGTTCTGCCGGCGTCCTTCACTACAAGGGAGATGTTGTCTGCACCTGCATCCAGGGCATTTTCCATCAACTCCTTAACTACCGAGGCGGGGCGCTGAACCACCTCGCCGGCAGCTATCATGTTGGCTATGTTGGCCGGTAAAACTCTAATATGCATATTACAACAGGGCGTAGAATTTTGCTATATAGACAAGGACTACGACAACAAGCGCAAGACCTACAAGGCCCACAATTGCGTGTGCCTTGGATGCACTGCGGCGGCGTGCGTAGGCTCCGTCGCGGAAGGCTCCGCGGATGCTTGCTCCGGGAACATATTGCTTATCCTCTGACTTCTGGTCAAAGGTGCCGTCAACCTTGCCGAACATCTGGCGGCGCTGCTCTTCTTCCTGATCGTAATATATGGGTTTGTAATTGAAAACCCTGTGTTTCTGGTCTCCGAACCATCCGAACGTTGCCATATCTTGCCTCCTTTATACTTTATCAGGCAAAAGTAATAATTTTTATCTATATTTGCTAAAGATTATATATCGGTATGAAGGATTTCAGAATAGGCAACGGGTATGATGTTCATGCCATTGCAGAGGGCCTGCCAATGTTCCTTGGCGGCGTCCGGATAGAGAGTTCCACCGGCTTCGTAGCCCATTCGGACGGCGATGTCGCCATTCATGCGTTGTGCGATGCCTTGCTTGGCTGCCTGGCTCTGGGGGATATCGGCAAGCATTTTCCGGATACTTCGGATAAGTGGAAAGGTATTGATAGTAAGGAGCTTTTGAGGGCTGTGGTGGCTATGCTGGCAGAGCGTGGCTGGCAGGTCGGCAATGTGGATATTACTATCGCGCTGCAGCGGCCTAAGCTGGCGCCTTATATTGGCCAGATGCGTTCTACTTTGGCTTCCGTCATGGGTATTGCCGATGATGCTGTTTCCGTTAAGGCTACTACTACAGAGCATCTTGGCTTTGTAGGACGGGGCGAAGGTTGCGAAGTCTGGGCCACGGCTCTAATCTTTAAATAGATATCAGATAGCCCATGCCCTGCCGGACCCCCTTCCGCCCTTCGGGCTCCCTCCCCCTAGCCGGGGGTGGCACGACCTTGCAGGGCATGGGCTATCTGATAATTTTTTTTGGAAAAATTTTTGCAGATTAAAAAAACTGTCGTATCTTTGCGGTCCCTTAAAGGGAAAGAGCAATATTGAGATATGGTGTAATGGTAGCACTACAGATTCTGGCTCTGTCAGTGAGGGTTCGAATCCTTCTATCTCAACCAACTTTAAGTGGCATGGCGAGGTAGCTCAGCTGGTTAGAGCGTCGGATTCATAATCCGGAGGTCGTGGGATCATGCCCCACTCTCGCTACAAAAATCCAGATTTTTGTAGCTCGAAGCTCTAAACAACTGGTGGGCGTACCCCTCAGACCCCCTGGGTCGGCAAGCCTCCAAAATTTAAAAATACGCAAATGGGTAAGTACGAAGCCCCTTGCGACCAAAAGAACTTCATCATATATCGTCCGGCGCTATACTTAGCGGCGGTTTTTTGTTTTTATAAGGATTCTTCGTATATTTGAGGTTGATGATAAACCTGTAATTACTATGACTATGAACCTGAATGAACCCTTTGTAATTACCATCAGCCGCGAAATAGGCTCCGGAGGCCATACTGTTGGAGATATTCTGGCAAAAAGACTGAATGTCCGTTACTGTGACAACGACCTTATAAAGTCCCTGGAGAGCAGATTCAACCTGACGGTCGGCAGGATAGAAAAAATCAAAGGAGAAAAAAAGAATTGGCTGGCAGACCTTATCAAAGGTTGTTCGCCCATGCCTTCTGCAAGAATACTTGGAATTAACTCCAGATACACCCATGAATACTATCCTGGCATTACTACCGACGATATTTATTCGGCAGAAAAAGAGATCCTTCAGGAACTGGCCCAGGAGGGTTCATGCGTAATTGCAGGACGTTCCGGCTTTCAAATTTTCAAGGATCATCCCAACCGTCTGAACGTTTTCATTACCGCATCGGAAAACAATCGAGTTAAGCGCGTCATGAAAAAACAGGGGATGAATGAAGCCGATGCTACCACTCTTGTAAAGAGCATCGACCAGGCGCGAGAGAACTACATCAAACGCTACACCGACACCAGCCGCTACGACGCCCGTAACTACGATCTTGTCATCAACATGGATGCTCTTCCCAACGAGGAAGCCGCCGTTGATGTGATCATAAAGTTTATCGGTTAAGGCGCTTTAATAAAGCTTTCTTACAGCTTTCAAGCATTTCTGCCCGTCCTTTTTGCTAAGGTCCGGGTGCATCACTGTGCCGCCGCGGTCAATCGTGGCCACTATCTTAAATCCGGCGTAACGGCAAATCTCACGCATGGCACGGATGGCGCCACGGGACTGTTTGAACCATATATTCCATGGCCATGGTGTGGTGCAGGTGCTAAGAAGTATGCATTTTTTACCTTTCATCAGCGGCTGCGGGAAGCGGGGCGTGTCACGCATCATTCCGTAAACTATGCGATCGAAGAGCAGTTTCATCTGCCCGGGGATGTTGCCCCAATAGCAGGGGGCTCCCATAATGACGGCATCGGCATCCTGAATCATCTTGAGGACGCGTTGGGAATCGTCCTGGGACAGCAGGCACTCGCCTTTTGTGCGGCAGGCCATACAGCCTGCGCAAGGTTTGATCTGAAGATCGTTGGTGCAAACCGTCTCTACAAGATGGCCCTTCGCCTGAGCATCTTCCTTCATAATACCCAGCATCCTGGACAACATTCCATTTTTCTTAGGACTTCCGTTTATTATCAGTATTTTCATTCTACAAATTCATCTTAAATCGCAAAGATACAAACCCGGCATCGTTCCTCCAAGAAAAAAGGATAAACACGGTCTCGGAGAAAAACCGGTCTCAGATAAATAACCGGCGATAGGCTTCTGCCTTTTTCTCCAGCGGGAGCGGGTAGGCGCGGGACGTGGATGGCATGCGCCAGAAACGAAGAGGGCGGGATTCCCGGTCGTGGCCGGGAATCCCCTTACCGGGGATGACTATGTCGATACATCCACCCACGGGCGGGATTTCGCAGCAGAATGTCTCAGCGATAACACGTGTAGCCTTTTCACCGGTAGTTACAAGAGTATCGCACATGGGGATTTGCTGCAACAACGCCGGAACATCGGTGGGCGTAACCACCTCCAGGAAAGCATCGGAGGCATTGTCGCGCAGGCGACGGACCTCGCAGGCGGTGTCATAGAAAGCCAACCCCTTGCCGGTGCAGAAATCCCGAATCAATGCTTCATCGAAACGCTTTTCCTCCGTAATGCAAAAGTGATTCTTATCCTCAAAAAAGAGGAGCCCCATTATGCGCCAGAAGTCATTAATCCAGTTAGGGTAATAAAAAGGCATGCTCCAGCGGTGCGGCTGGGGCGGGAAACTTCCCAGAAACAGGATTCGTGCCTTGGCCGGCAGGAAAGGTTCAAATGGATGTTTCTCTGTTAGCATCGACAAAATGATTATCTCCCGCAAAGATACAAAAACCGGTATCATTTTGTAATTTTGTGGAAATGTATTACTTTTGTTTCTACCATGTTTGAAGTAACCCTAATATCTGATACGATGGAAGGAGGCATCCGCAAGGCTAGCTTCCAGACCTGCGACGTAGTATGTTCAAAGCAGATTGACATCGAGCTGGAAGGCGACATCGTTCGCTGTGCCCGCTATACAGGCGGCTGCCATGGCAACACCCAGGGCATCGGAGCCCTTGTGGCAGGAATGAAGAAAGCTGATGTCATCGCCCGTCTTGAGGGCATCAACTGCAAGGCCCGCGGCACCAGCTGTCCGGACCAGCTTGCCCGCGCTCTGAAGCAGCTATGAACATCCTTCTGACAAAAATGCTGTCCCATGCCGACCCTTCCCAGGTGGAGGGTTTGATGCGTTTTTTCAAAACCGGTCCCGGTCAGTACGGCCAGGGCGATAAATTCCTGGGCATCAAAGTTCCCGTTACACGCGCTGTGGTAAAGGAGTGCTGGAAGTCTGTCGGAATGCAGGAATTGGAAGAATGCATTTCGTCCGAATACCACGAGGTTCGTCTGGCAGCCCTTCTCGCCCTGGTAGAAATCTTCAAGCATACCGGTAAGGAAGATTGTGTCCGATTCTACCTCTCTCACACTGCCCACATCAACAATTGGGACCTTGTAGATCTGTCATGCTACCCGCTTCTGGGCGAGTGGCTGCTGGACAAAGACCGCACGCTTCTATATGATTTGGCCCGCAGCGGCAAGACCATCTGGGAACAGCGGATAGGCATGGTAAGCACCATGACCTTCGTTAGGCACGGACAGTTAGAGGATACTTTCGCCATCGCCGACATACTGCTTCATCACCCTCACGACCTTATTCACAAGGCCGTAGGATGGTTGCTACGCGAAGCCGGTAAACGTGATAAAACTGCGCTTGAGGCGTACCTGAATGGCAAGGAGGACGGGAAGGGCCCCAGATATAAGTCCATGCCCCGCACTATGCTGCGTTATGCAATTGAAAAATTCCCGGAAGAAGAAAGGCGGGCTTATATGAATTAGGCTTCGTCGCGGTAAGAGAACTCTACGTGGACTTTTTCTGCGGCGGCAAGAATGGCGGATACAACCATTTCGCTGCTCTCTTCAGGAACCAGACTCCACTCTTCTATTTCATCATATAGCAGTGGGTTATTCTCCTGGAACACCTTCACAATGCGATTTGCCCACTTATCGCGGATGGACGCAGGAACTAAGACCACCAATCGCTGCGGTATCATACTTTTTATAGTATTCTTCTGGTTCATTTTAGAATCACTAGGCTTGTTCTTTCTGGTATTTTGTACGGTATTCCAAGGGCGTCATTCCCAGATGCTCCTTCACGTAGCGGCCAAAGAAGGATGCGTTGGCAAAATGAAGGTCATCGGCAATCTGCTGCATGGTCATGTCGGTAAAGCGAAGACGATACTCAATGGCCTTTGCGGTAAACAGCGAAATAATCTCGCGGGGAGTGCGGTTCAACACTTCTTTTAGTTGACGTGTAAGATATTTTGGAGTGACATTCAACATGTCTGCAAAGTCCTCTACGCGACGGATGCGCCCATCGCAATCCTCTACCAACTTGACATATTGATCTGCCAGCTGCCTTCCGTGCAACGTGTTGATACTCAATGAGCTTTCGACCGCCCCGTCCGATGATGCCATCCTTGAAGCGCTCTCATATCTGCGGCGCATAATGCATAGGAGGTCCAGGACCATAGCACTGAAAATGGTATGAACAATATCCTCCTGCATCATGGATGAATCGTCGCGCATTCGGCGGCAGAGAAGGTGGAAGTATTCATCCAACAACGAAGCCTCATCGTCAAAGAGAGTCACTTTAGGATACCGCTTCAAGGCAACAAGGTCAAAAAGACTCTTCTTGCCCATCTTATTCATATCCCACATAGCCTCGCGCGAGAACCAGATTTCCCGGCAATCAAATTCTGAAGATGCCATAAGGTTATCTACCACACAGCGGGCGCAATACAGGAACAAATCTCCTTTCTGCAGTTCAATACGTTGTCCGTCATAGTCGAACTGAGCCCTGCCCTTAGTGCAGAAGAACCAGACTCCGTGATCAAGAAGTCTGATTGGGCATTTAGGCAGCTTGCCCGAGTAATTCATTATTACCAGGTTGTCACTGTTACCTACACGTATGGTGTCTTTTCCGTGCCTTGGGCTTAAGGATGGTATTTCCATAAAAACTTCGACTCAAACTTTAAGCGTACAAAAATAGTGATATATTTGACATAAAGTGATATCCGATTTTTCCCATAATCTGTCACAGGCTGCAAATTGCAAAATAATGGAAGCACACGCGGCGTTGGAAATGAAGATTCTTGTGTGTATCTTTGACGGGTGGAAAGAGAAAAGCAAAGCATGAAGAAACTTGTAATATTTGATCTTGACGGAACACTCATAGATACATTGGAAGACCTGGCAGAGGCCGTGAACTTTGCGCTGGAAAAGCGCGGACTGCCGCTGCATGGTCTTGAAGAATACCGCCAAATGGTGGGTCACGGAGTAAGAAACCTTGTGAAGCAGGCTCTGGAGGCCTCCATGGCGGAAGCGCCCGGCGACGAATACATTGACGCCGCACTGGCAGACTTCAAAGAGTACTACTCTGCACACATAGACGTACATACAAGGCCGTACCAGGGAATTCCGGAACTACTGGCCGCACTGAACGCCAAAGGTATTAAGATGGCTGTAGCCTCCAATAAATTCCAGGAAGGCACAGTACATCTTATCAAGGAATTCTTCCCTGAAATACCTTTTGTGGCCATCCTGGGAAACAGCCCGGAACTGCCGCTTAAACCCTCGCCGGAAATCGTAGAAAGGGCCCTGGCCAACGCAGCAGCAGCACTCACAGGCCCAGCCACAACACTATCCAAGGCGGATGCCATCATGGTTGGCGACTCCCCCACCGACATGCGCACTGCTGCCAATGGCGGCATTGACGCCATTGCCGTCAGCTGGGGCTACCGCACAGCTGACGAACTAGCCGGGAACCGGCTGGTCAGCAGCGTAGCGCAGCTGCGTGACATCCTGGTTCCCTTCTATGTAAGCGAACCCATGAGCACCCCGCCGCAGCACTTTGAAAGCCCCCTTCAGGAACTGGTATACAAGACTTTCGACGCCAAAGGCATCCCTTTCACAAGGGTAGATACAGACCCTGGAATCACCATGGAAGACTGCCTGCACATAGATGCAAAAATTGGCGTACGCATAGTTAAAACCGTCTTCCTGTGCAACAGGCAGCAGACAGAATTCTACCTGTATGTTACATCTGACGACAAACCCTTCGTCACCCGCGACTTCTGCGGCGCACTGGGCATACCGCGCGTATCGTTCGCATCGGCAGAAAAGCTCTGGGAACTGACCGGCGTAAAGGTTGGCGCCACAACCATACTTAGCGCCATACTGCCCTCTGCCAAGGACATCCACCTTGTGATGGATGCCGACATCGCACAGGCCGAATGGTTTGCATGCACGGACGGAACGGCCACCTGCTTTGTAAAAATCCGCACAAGTGACTTACGTGATAAGTACCTGTGCGGAAAGAATTTACAACTGCTCTAAAGCTTATTTCCCAATAAAACCGGTCACCAGTTTGAATACAGGTTCGTAACTGTCGAACCTGACGGTTTTTATGTTGTCGTTAGGCGTGTGATAGTATTGGAAGGCAGAGCCCTCTTTGTTCTCCAGGAAGATTACAGGCACACCCTTGACTGCAAAAGGATAGTGGTCGCTGTTGGCGGCAAGTTCACCACGATTGATATCAGTAAACAGGCCCTGAGAAGCATTCACTGCCTGGAATTTACCAAACTGAGGCATGCCGGCATCGCTGAGCTCACAGTAGATGGCAGGGTTGTCGTCGCCAATCATATCAATGTTGAAGGCAAACTTAATCTGCTCCAGCGGCACAATCGGATGCTCCACATAGTAGTTTGAACCACGGAGGTTTGCATCCTCACCGGAGAAGGCAATGAAATACATATCGAACTGAGGCCTGTTCTTGGCATAATGCTCTGCCAGAGTGATGATGGTAGCAGTTCCGGACGCATTGTCGTTTGCACCGCCGTAGAACACTTTCTTGCCAAGATTTCCAAGGTGGTCGTAGTGAGCCGTGAAAACATAGCAACTGTCGTGGCGGGCACCCTCAACCTTTGCAATTACATTAAAGAGCCCGTAGCCCTTAAGGAACTTGTTATCTACATTCAGCTTTACGCGCTTAACCCCGGCGATAGCCTCTGGTGTAACCCAGACTATGGGTTTGTCCACTACCCTGTGGCCATAGGCCTTGAAGAACTTGATAGGTGCAGCCCAGGTGTAAAGCAGGCCTCCGTTTGTGCTGGCGCCGGCTTTCTGGAAGCGTGAGAAGTCTTTTCCGTGACGATAGCTGAACCAGAAATCTACGCAAACCATGGCATTGGCATATTCCGGCTTTGCCAGGTCTTCATACATCCTGTTGGCATCGTAGTTAAGAGTATCTACATGATACACAGGGAATTCTCCCTTAACGCCGGGAGAATACTCCCTCATGGAAAACTCTATTCCGGCCTCCAACTTGCGGCCGTCGGCATACATTTCCATTGCGCCGCAGAAAGTATTGATATCGATGGTGAAAGGCTGCTCCGTAACCTCGTCCACACCAGCTTTCTTAAACTGCTTTGCAATGTACTTTCCTGCCTTATTGGCACCGTCGCGGGCATAGCCGCGGCCCTGGAACTTACTACTGCTCAGGTCTTTAACTAGTTTCTTGAAGTACGGAAGGTCCTGCGCTCCACTGAAGGAGGCAGAACCAATCATCAATGCAACAGCCATTAAGGCGATAAGTGCTTTTTTCATATTCTATCCGGTTAATCCGTACAAATGTATAAAAACATTCTTAAAATGCCTACATTCTGGCTTTCTGCTTCTGGCCGGCACCACTGCCGCGATATTTACTGCGAGCCTCGTTGAACTTCCAGGTAAGGTCTATAGAGAAAGTCCTGCGAGCAGGATCACGTGAGTTCAGCTCACGGGGGCCAAAGATTGTAGCATGAGTCTTAAACGTGTTAAAGATATCATAACATCTTGCATCGATGGTAAGAGAGCCCATTTTGCGAAGGTCGATGTCGTACTGCACGCCAAGCTCGGTATTCAGGCGGGGCTTGTTAAGACGGAAGTTGTCATAATCTCCTTTGGAAGTCCAAGACGCATTGGCCGTAAAGCGAAGTCCGGAAGAAAGTGCTATGTCATTGTTCCAGCGAAGGTCGGCGACAGGACGGTCCAGTGTTTTGATAGAGCCATCGGCACAAGGCGTTTTATAGTTCTGGAAGGCCACATAAGCTATCCAGGAGGGATGCCAGCAGCCGATCGTAGGGCTGAATGAGGGGATGAGGGCAAGCCTGTTGTAGGGCTCCTTGCTGTTAAGTGGACGGATAAGGCAAACCATAGGATCCTCTGAACCAGGGAAGGCCTCGGTGGTAAGGGTTGCAACGTCCTTGATGCGGGCGAAATCTACCGTCAGGTTAAACTTCTTATATACGCCATTGAATACAAGGCTGTGGGTATAAGTAGGTTTAAGGTAAGGGTTACCGCTCTGGTAGCTGTAACGGTTGATGTAGATGGTAGAGCTGGTCAGTTCGCTGTATGAAGGCCTCTGGATGTCCCTGCGATAAGACAGCGACAACTGGATGTCATCACTTACAGGGAAGGCCACAGCCGCCGTAGGAAACCAGTCGCCATAGTCGCGGCAAACCTCGTCCTGACGCTTTCCAAAGTTGTAATAATTGTTGGAAAGGTGCTCGTAGCGCAGACCAAGCTGTACGAAAACCCTGCCGACAGGCCTTCCGAATTCAACGAAGGCAGATGCGGAAGATTCGTTAATCTTGGTGTCGGTAGCCTTTACCGGCAGAGTTTCAGAAGCAAAATTAGTATAAGCGTCGGTTCTTTTATTATGTGAATATTCTCCACCTGCAGAAAGATTTCCGCCCAATACGGGATAGCTGAATATGAGCTTGCTGGCCCAGAATCTATTGCCGCTGATGGTATTGCTCTCTATGTTTCTGGTAGAAGGCTCCTCTCCGGAAACAAGTGTAGTCTCTATTGTTTTGCCGGGAGCCTGTGTGTCGTCGAACAAACCATCCACATTAAGGTCGATGCCAAGCTTACCAACCCTTCCGTTATAGTATGCGTTGAAGATGTGCTTCTTGAACCTTTCGCCCTGGGTGATGTCGCTTTCTGCGCGCTCGGTAAAAATCTTGTTTTCATAGCAGTCCATAGAGAACTTGCTGGTGAATTCGCCGCTTGCGTGACGATCATATTTATAGTATGCACCCATGCTGTGGTTTGCATTGGCCATGTAGTTGATCTGGATCTGGGGAGACCAGCCGTTCCACACGTTCTTGGACTCCTGTTTTGTTATGCCCTCAAGGACATTCTGGTCTATATAGAAGAACATGTCGTTCTCCTGGAAGCTCTTGGCATGGCCATAATGACCGGCCCAGAAGGATGCGGTTACATCAAAACCATCGAATCGATAGTTAACGTCAAGATTGTTGGTGCCGGTATAACCATACCGATATATGCCACCGGCAACGTTCTGGAAGCTGATACCCTCGCCCTTGGCCTTCTTCAGCCGGATGCGTACGACGGCCTTGGTAGATGCGGCATAACGGGCACCGGGGTTCTGGATAACCTCTACATACTGAATCTGGTCAGAGCGCAGGCGGGTCAGTTCATTCTTATCCTGAACCTTGCGGCCGTTGATGTAGACCTCTGCATCGCCACGTCCCATGACGGATATGGCACCTTCATCGGTAGCCTCCAGCGTAGGCACGCGCTTCAGGGCGTCGGCTGCCGATCCTGCCTTTTCAAGTACGGTTCCGTCCACATTGGTACGCATTGCATCGCCTTTCACCTGGGTTTTGGGCAGTACAACCTGAACCATGGCACCTTCCAGTAACTGTGAATCTTCTTCCAGTACGATGGGTTCCATTTCAAGGGTTCCGGTTCCAAGTTGGATGTCGAACTTCGCATCCTTATAACCAATAAGGGATGCGGTCAATGTATATTTTCCTGTTGCGGCTTTTAGTTTGAAGTGTCCGTTCTGGTCACTTGCTGCTCCTGTGACTATGGTATTATCTGCTTTTGAGATATAAACGGTTGCGAAGCCAAGCGGCGCGCCGGAGGCATCCTGAACGGAGCCGCAGACAATACCTTCTGTCTGTCTGGCTGCAAAAAGAGGTGTGATGCTGATGATGCAACATAAAATAATTAGAAATCTTTTCATCTTCTTCGTCTATTTAATTCTTCTTCATTTTTATCTAATTCCACCATAGTAACGAATAAGAATCTGTTTTGTTGCAATAAATGGGGATATTTATCTTTCATTTAATACCACATTTTTTGTAATGTCCTCATAAAACAAAATACCAACAATTAGGGATTGCCTCTAAAAAGGGTTCGGCATACTTTTGCACAGTTTTTAAAACATCACAAAAATGAAAAAACTGTTCATAATTGCCACTCTTATTTTTCTTGCCTTTCCGTTAACGACCAGCTTCACGCCATTATTGGATACGACCTCTTCCATGGCGATAAAGGCATGTTTGCTGTCTATCGCCATAACTCAGAGTATTGGGTAAAGCTGAAGTATAGTTTTTAAAGAAGGAAACTGAGCAGCAGGATTTCCGCCATGGCGGCAAGGCCTATTACCAGTGTCATGGTGGTGTGGGACTTGTAACCGTCGGAAGGGGTCAATCCTCCGAAGTTTGTTACTACCCAGAAATAGGAATCGTTGGCGTGGGAGACAGTCATTGCTCCTGCGCCAATTGCCATTACTACCAGGGCCAGATCTACGGGCGTAGTGAAGCCCAAAACGGCCAGCAGTGGCGCTACGATGCCTGCTGTGGTAGTGATTGCTACCGTTGATGAGCCTTGTGCGCTCTTGAGCACGGCTGCCAGCAGGAAGGGGAAGAAAATGCCCAGCTTCTGCATAATTGCAGCATGCTCCGTAATGAAGGCAACAAGGTCCGATGATGCTATTACCTTTCCAAGTACGCCGCCGGCAGCGGTTACAAGAAGTATGGGACCGACGGTCTTAAGGGTGTCGTTGGTAAGATTATAGAAGCTTTCTTTTTTGCCTGCGCTGAAAAGGAGGCCTATAGCCAGGATGGCACCTACAGCCAAAGCTATTATGGGCGCGCCCAGGAAGGCACAGATTTCTGCAAGTTGGCCGTTCCAGCCCGCCATTGCAGAAACTGAGGACAGGGCCATCAAGATTATCGGCACCACCAGTGGCGCCAGGGAGGCAAGGCCTGAGGGCAGGCGGCCATAGCTTTCCAGAAGCTTGCCGTAGGATTCGGCAACAGTAGTATCATCGCCTGTCATATCTTCTGAGCTTTTAACTTTTTTGCCGATGTGGCGGGCAAAGAAGTAGCCTGCGATAAGCGGGAAAACTGAGCATAAAACGCCAATTCCTATAACCAGGAGCAGGTTTTCGCCGGCGCCAAGGGTTTGGGCGGCGGCTATCGGTCCGGGGGTGGGAGGAATGAAAACGTGGGCTATGTAAAGGCCTGCAGACAGGCAGATGGTCATTGTGACGCTGGATGCCGCAGTGCGTTTTGCAAGGGCTTTGCGGATAGGGTCCAGGATAACAAATCCGCTGTCGCAGAAGACGGGGATTGATACTACCCAGCCCATGAGTTCCATGGCTAGTGCGGGGCGTTTTTCACCCACTACACGAATCACAATGTCTGCCAGCTTAAGCGCTGCTCCGGTCTTTTCAAGCACTGCTCCTATGAAGGCTCCAAGCACAATCACAATTCCTATGGAGGTGAAGGTTCCGGAGAAGCCCTGGCCGATGATGCCGGGGATCTGCCGTAACGGCAGACCTGCCACTATTGCCAGCAGCAGGGAGATGCCCATTATGGTAAGGAAGGGATGAACCTTGAACTTGGAAATCAGCAGTATCATGGCTGCTATCGCAACCACAAACGCTATCAGCAGTGCGACGCCAGTCATAATTATAAGTTCAATCTTAAGCCGGCCGAAATAGCAATGTTTGAAATATTCTCCTTTTGGCCGCTATTTGTTCCAGACGTCTGCCTACTGCCATCTATAGTTGTTGTAACACTAGATAATGATCCAGATATCAATGAAACTGAAACTCCAAATGCTAGCCTATTTGTAAATGAATAATCGTAATTCAACTCAGAAAAAAGCCCAAGTGTACCACCATTTACGCTGACAGATTTGCCAATATAAGACTTGTCTTTGTAGTGAAGATATCCCAGTCCGGAACCTAAGATGATAGAGTGTTTATTAATCTGCCACCGATATGAAGCAAATGGACCAAGAAAAGAAATATCAATTTTATCTGTCATGGTACCAATCCATCTTTCTCCAGAATTATACTGAATCTGCACATTGGCACTATTTGATGCATGATAATTCTGAGCCTTGAATCCAACGCCAAACACATTAAGAAAGTAGTAAGTGACATCGGCACTCAATGAATATCCTTTCTTAAGCTTCCTTAAAAAGCTATCCATATCTGCACCTAGTCCAGATTGCACCTTTCCTATTCTGAAACCAGGACCGGCTTGAACCGCCACTCTCCATTTACCAAAACAATCTTCTTTTACGGATAAATCCGAGGTCTCTATTATTTGGGCATTAGCCAAGAAACAATATGTCAAAGCAAGGAAGAAAGAGAATAATACCTTTTTCATAATCACAATAATTATTTCTTTATTTTTTCATATTCAATCTTTCCGATGGACGGATCAACTAAAGACAACTCTGGTCTTCCAACAAAAGCGCCCATACCCAATGAACAACAAATATAATACTCCATGCCAAGCTCAATGTCTAAAGTAATAGAAGCTTTCGACTCTGTCTTTGCACAAATCTCATATGTACCATTCTTCTTTATTTTTACTTCAGCGGATGAATTATTCTTTGCTTTGAAAACTTTTTCATTATTAACTTTTACCGTATACGAAATTAAAGCACCCGCTCCGGTTGGACGGTAGAAAAATATCACGGCATAATCAGGATGTTCAGGATTAAAAACGCTTAATGAACTACTATAGGAATTGTTGGATAACTTTTCTAAATCGGTTGCACGAAAAACATCAGCTTTTATTCGATGAATAGTGCTATAAAAATCTGGAGACTTATGCTCTTTTATCACAAGAATATTACCACCTATTTTTCTGGCTTCATCTTTAGCAATAGAAACGACGGCATCAAAAGAGCCGTTTTTCGTAGTAAAGCCAGATTCACCGACACTAACTGTTCCCAAGAATTCCGCGTCACTGGGGAGATTATCGTTAGTACCTATTACAAGTACATTCTGTTCTGAAGACAGTGCTGTATAAGACTGTGTTATGTTTGTTGTTACCTTTGGTGAACATGAAACAATAACCCCAATTAAAACCCCAATAATTATCGTTTGTCTCATAGGAGAATATATTAAAGTTTAACTTCAAGATAAGTAGGACGATGGTCAGAGAGGCCTTTGCCGGGATCTATGACGCCGGCTTTGAGTACTTCTACAGTGCCGGTTCCCTTTAGCAGCATTATATAGTCGATGCAAATCTTTGGCTTATCTGCGGGGAAACTGAGTTCCGGCGGGGTAAGTATATCCCAGTCCTGGGCGGCCTTTGTGATGACGGCGTCTCCGGGTTCTGCGTTAAAGTCTCCGGCAAGGAATACGGGCTTGCGAACAGCTTCGTAAAGAGCTTTAAGTGAGGTAGTTACAGCTTCAAGCTGTGCCAATCTTGCCTTCTCTGTCACGTGGTCCAAATGGAGGGCGGCGAAGACATAGTCAGGGGTTTCTATGTAAGCACAGGAGCGGGCTTCGCTGCCGCCGTTCTTTGGAAGAGCGATTCTTCCGCCGCTTAAGACCTTGACTTTGCTTACGATACCGTTGCCATACGCGCCTTTCCTGTAATACATTGCGCGGGCGTATTGGTGATTCCACTGCGGGCCAAGTGTCCTGGCCAGGACTGCCAATTGGTCTACATTGTGACGGGTATTGCAGCTGTCAACCTCGTTAAGGCCAACGGATTCAGCGCCAATTTCCTGCAGGAATGCTGCAATCTCCGGAGTACTGTCTTCCTTATCCTTGGAGAACGCTCCAACGTTGTAGCTTACCAGTTTGACAACTCTCTCCTGCGTAGCGCAAGAAACTGCCAGCGCAGCAATTACCAGAATAATAAGTTTTTTCATATCGACCAAATTAGCATTTCAAATTTACGCTATCTGTCCGACATTTCCAACAACCACCCTTTTGTTTACTTTTTGGTAAACTTATTTCAGGACGCCAGCGGATCAACAGTAGTACGTTACACTCCGTTCTGGCAACAGGGCCATTGCACAGATCCCACCACAGCGCCCGCATGGTAGCCGGCGAGCCCCGTTCCGCGAGCCGGCGGTGTAAGCCGGGGTGCGCAGGGCTCGTGCAGCCGAAGGGCAAAGTGGTTCGGAGCGTGAGTTTCCGAACCACTTTGCCCTTTGGCGTGGAAGACTACCCAACTGGGCATAAAAAAAGACTCCGATCGACGTGTGTCGACCGGAGTCCCGAAGAACGGCAGCTACCTACTCTCCCACCTGGTGGGGCAGTACCATCGGCGATGGTGAGCTTAACTTCTCTGTTCGGAATGGGAAGAGGTGGATCCTCACCGCTATAGCCACCGCAATATATTGCTGAGAGAAAACATCCTTGAGAAAAAAGATATCGGGCCATTAGTACAGGTCAGCTGAATACGTTACCGCACTTACACTTCCTGCCTATCTACGTCGTAGTCTCCAACGACCCTCAATGGAAATCTCATCTTGAAGACGGCTTCGCGCTTAGATGCTTTCAGCGCTTATCCTGACCCAGCGTGGGTACCCGGCAATGCACCTGACGGCACAACCGGCATGCCAGAGGCTGGTCCGACCCGGTCCTCTCGTACTAAGGTCAGTCCTTCGCAAATTTCCTACGCCCACAACAGATAGAGACCGAACTGTCTCACGACGTTCTGAACCCAGCTCGCGTGCCACTTTAATCGGCGAACAGCCGAACCCTTGGAACCTGCTCCAGCCCCAGGATGTGACGAGCCGACAT
>JAEEGK010004409.1_pt1 | contig 34557 bp, 28 predicted proteins | sample 8958771 | NCBI WGS metagenome assembly JAEEGK01 (sample SAMN16246547, study PRJNA631951) | gut metagenome | biome: gut microbiome; feature: rumen; material: SC-attached | host: Bos | place: Iran: Karaj | collected 2018-10 | reverse complement strand
CTTTAAGGACTATGCCGCTTCGCGCGACTTCTCCTCTGTGGAACAGTCACTGACGGGCGAAATCGTCACCGAGCTATGCGAAGACATCTTCAACAAGTCCGTGGTGAACTGGTAGTCGGCTGGCTTCTTGCCGCGGCAGCCACCGCTATTTATCTCCTCACTCTTGAACCATCTGTCAGTTTCTGGGACAGTGGCGAGTTCATCTCCGTTGCCTATCTCCTGCAGGTGGGACATCCGCCGGGAGCTCCTTTCTACCAACTCCTTGCTCATGTCTTCTCGTGGTTTTCTTTCGGCAACCCGCTGCTTGTCGCTCCCTGCATAAATGCTCTTTCAGCCGTGGCGGGAGGTTTCACCGTCATGTTTCTCTACTGGACCATCCTGTTGCTCAAGCCGGGGGATGGCCGTTTACGGGTTGCAGCCCTTGTGGGAGCGCTGTGCTATCTATTCTGCGACACCGCCTGGTTCTCCGCTGTCGAGAGCGAGGTCTATAGCCTGGCTATGCTTATTGCCTCTGTTGTCCTATGGGCCATGTTGCGGTGGTATCGCTGTGCCGAAAGCAGGCTGTCGCAACGCTGGCTGCTCCTCATTGCCTTGCTGCTTGGCCTCGGCACCTGCACCCATCTGCTCACCCTCCTCACCGCACCTGTGCTTCTTCTGCTGTTCCTCTTTAAATTCTTCGAGAGGAAAAAGAACGGCACCCTGCGGGGATTCTTCCCGCCAGCCTTGCTGTTGTTTGCGCTGTTATTTTATGCCATAGGACTTTCGCCCTATCTGATTATCCCCATACGTTCCGCAGCGGGCACTCCCATCAATGAAAACCATCCTTCCACTTTCGAGGACTTCAAGGCATATGTGGCCCGCGAGCAATATGAAAAGGCACCCCTCTATCCCCGCATGTGGCGGCACCGCGAAAATGATGCCCGCTACGCCGCAGACTGGAGTGGCGGCGACACCTCTTTTGTTGGCAACCTTAATTATTACGGCTCCTATCAGCTCACCTATATGTATCTCCGCTACTTGATGTGGAACTTCTCCGGCCGTTACAACGACCGGCAGGGCTATGGCTCGCCGCAAAACGGACAGTTCCTTACAGGACTGCCTCCCGTCGACCGCCTGCTGGTGGGCACTGCAGCACGTCCGCCCGACAGCCTCCACACGCGCGGCCACAATGTGTACTACCTTCTGCCTCTACTGCTGGGCATCATCGGTTTCATTGCGCTAACGCCCCACCGCCGCCGTTTCTGGGTGGTTACGCTGCTCTTCCTCATGGGCGGTTTCATCTTGTCAATCTATCTCAACCATCCCACCTATGAGCCTCGTGAGCGCGACTATGCCTATATCCTCAGCTTTTATGCCTTCTGCATCTACATCGCCTTCGGCGCTGACTGGCTCTTCCGCAGGGTTGAGAAAATCGGAACAAAAAACAGACAAGGTCGCCCCAAGGCTGTCGGTCGCCTGATTCGTAATTCCAAATATCTGGTATTCGCCGTCCCGCTTCTTATGGCATGCCAGAATTGGCACGACCATGACCGCAGCCACCGCTATGTTGCCCACGATGCCGGAGCCAATATCCTCCGCTCTTGCGACCGGCACCCTCTCGGCACAGTTCTCTTCACCTATGGCGACAACGACACCTTCCCCCTGTGGTATCTCCAGACTGTCGAAAACGAGCGTCTTGACATACGGGTGGAGAACGTTGGCCTTATGGGTTGGCGCAAATTCCTCGACCTCCTTGGCGAGAGTATGAGTCTGGGACGTCCCGTCTATTTCTCGCATTATCTTTTCAACCAATACGGACGCCTTTTCCCGCAGCGGATGCAACTCGAAGGCAATGCCTACCGCCTTATGCCGCACGAGTGCGACAGTGTGGCTGTAGAGCCATTCCTGCGACACATTGCCGATATGGAATGGCATTCCCTTGAGGGGGTCTATGTTGATGAGGTAGGGTGTAAATTCCTCGAACAATATTGGCGCGATGCGCTTCTGTTGGCCGAAAACCTCATAACACAGAGCCGTGAAAGCGATGCCGCAGCAGTACTTGACAAGACTCTGGGCGAGATACCCCTCTCCGCTTTGCAGGATGTGCAGCTGGTCTATGGTGTCGGCCAAGCCTTCCTTCATGCCGGCGATACGGCTGTGTGCGACAGCATAAACGGTTTCCTCCACGGCATTCTGCGCGAACAGCTCGACTACTATCACACCATCTCACCCGAGCGCCAGGCTCTCATGCCCTACACCCTGCAACCCCGTGAACAGCTCTGGGATGAGATAAAGGAATCAAAGGTTAAAGGGATTTAGGGTAAAAAGGGAATGTAAATTTCCCTAAGACCCTAAATCCCTTTAACTCTATTATTTTAAATCCCTCAATCTCTATTAGAATTCCGCAGTCTTGGGTGTGCGGGGGAAGGGGATGACGTCGCGAATGTTAGCCATGCCGGTGACGAAGAGCATCAGGCGCTCGAAGCCGAGACCGAAGCCGGCGTGCGGGCAGGTGCCGTAGCGGCGGGTGTCGAGATACCACCACATGTCCTTCATGGGGATGTTGAGCTCGTTGATGCGGTTCATCAGCTTGTCATAGCTCTCCTCACGCACCGAGCCACCGATAATCTCGCCAATCTGCGGGAAGAGCACATCTGTGCCCTGCACGGTCTTTCCGTCATCGTTCTGTTTCATGTAGAAAGCCTTGATCTCCTTGGGATAGTCAATCATGATGACAGGCTTCTTGAAATGTTCCTCGACCAGGTAACGCTCATGCTCGGAGGCAAGGTCGACACCCCAATAGACGGGGAACTCGAACTTATGGCCGTTCTTCACAGCCTCCTCGAGGATGCGGATACCCTCGGTGTAGGGCAGGCGGACAAAGTCGGTGTTCACCACGCTGTTCAGACGCTCCAACAGCCCCTTGTCGATCATGTTGTTGAGGAACTGGAGGTCGTCCTTGCAGTGCTCCAGAGCCCAAGTGACGCAGTATTTGATAAACTCCTCCTCGAGGGCGGTGAGGTCGTCGATGTCGTAGAAAGCCATCTCCGGCTCAATCATCCAGAACTCGGCCAAGTGGCGTGGAGTGTTGCTGTTCTCGGCGCGGAAAGTGGGACCGAAAGTGTAAATCTTGCCCAGTGCCGTGGCGCCCAGCTCGCCCTCCAGCTGACCACTGACGGTGAGGGACGTCTGCTTACCGAAGAAGTCCTGACTGTAGTCGATGCTGCCATCCTCCAAACGGGGAGGGTTCTTCATATCGAGGGTGGTGACCTGGAACATCTCGCCGGCGCCCTCGCAGTCCGAGGCGGTAATCAGCGGGGTGTGGAAATAGAAGAAACCGCGCTCGTGGAAGAAAGTGTGGATGGCGTAGGCCATGTGATGGCGGATACGGCATACAGCGCCAAAGGTGTTGGTACGTGGACGCAGGTGTCCAATCTCGCGGAGGAACTCCATCGAGTGTCCCTTCTTCTGCAAGGGGTAGCTGTCGGGGTCGGCCTCGCCATAGAGTTCGATATTCCTGGCTTGGATCTCCACACTCTGTCCGGCGCCTTGCGACTTCACCAGCTGTCCTTCCACGCCGATACAGGCACCCGTAGTGATACGGCGCAACAGACCTTCGTCGAAATTGGCCAAATCCACCACCACCTGTATGTTGTTTATGGTCGAACCGTCGTTCAAGGCAATAAAAGCCACATTCTTGTTACCGCGCTTGGTGCGCACCCAGCCCTTTACAACGACATCGGAGCCAATCAGTTGCTCCGCAGTGTCGGCGAACAATTGTTTGATTTCAGTTCGTTTCATGTCTAAATATATTGCTTAGTTCTTTGTTCTATATGGAAAACAGCCCAGCCCCGATTTCATTGGCGGGGCTTCTCACCTCGGCTGTTCATTAGTTCAACGTCGGAGATATATTTGACGATACAGTCCTCGTTGTCGCGACGGCATACGAGAATGGTGTCCTCGTTGGCGGCAACGATATAGCCGTCGAGCCCCTGCAGCACGACCGTTCTGTTAGATGGTACATGCACGATGGAGTTCTTCACGTCGTAGAGCAGCGACTTGCCCATCACTACGCCGTTGTTGTGCTCGTCGTGACGGGCAATGCCGTAAAGCGAGTCCCAAGACTCTACGTCGGACCATCCAAACGAAGCCTCCATTACATACACATTCTCGGCATGCTCCATGATGCCGAAGTCAACCGAGATTGACTCGCTGAGTGCATACACATTGTCCACGTCGGCCTGCGGGGTAGAGGAAGTGAGGGCAAAGTAGCTCTTGGCGATGTTGGGCAGGAAAGCCTCATAGGCTTTGCGAAGCGTGGACAACCGCCACACAAAGATACCGGCATTCCAGAAAAACTCGCCTGTGGCAATGAACTGGCGTGCCATTACTACCGGGGGTTTCTCGGTGAAGGTAATCACCTTGTGCAGGTTGGTTGCATGGGCGTCGACCGGCTCCTCGCTGAACTGGATGTATCCGTATTTCACGTTGGGGTTTGTGGGTCGTACGCCTATGGTTAGGATACAGTCATGGCGTTCGGTCGCCTGCAACGCCTGCTCCATGTCGTGTATGAAATTCTCCATGCCGAAGATGGCGTGGTCGGAAGGAGTCACTATCACGTTGGCATTGGGGTTCATTTCATAAATCACCGATGCGGCGTAGGCCACACACGGAGCTGTGTTCCGGCGTGTGGGTTCGCCCAGCACTTGATAGGGCAGCAGACCATCTATCTGCTCGCGCACACGGTCCACATATCCCCGGTTTGTGACGATAATGATGTTCTCGCGGGGGCAGATGCAGGCAAAGCGTTCAAAGGTGGTCTGCAGCATCGATTGTCCGGTGCCGAGAATATCAATAAACTGCTTGGGGCTGTCGTCTTTGCAGATAGGCCAGAACCTGCTGCCAAAGCCACCCGCCATTATGATACAATATGTGTTGTTGTTCATTTTTCTTTTGTGGATAAAATGGTTAGACACTCACCTCGCCCTTGATGTGCGGATGGGGGTCGTACCCCTCCAGTTTGAAATCGTCGTAATCGAAACTGAAAATATCCCGCTTTGCCGGATTCAGCACCATGCGCGGCAGCGGCCTCGGCTCGCGTGTCAGCTGCAGGCGGCACTGCTCCACATGGTTGTTGTAGATATGAGCGTCGCCCAAAGTGTGTACAAAATCGCCATACTTCAACCCGCAGGCCTGTGCTATCATCATGGTGAACAAGGCATACGAGGCAATATTGAAGGGCACACCCAGAAAGATGTCCGCCGAACGCTGGTAGAGCTGGCAGCTCAGCCTGCCCTCCGACACGTAGAACTGAAACAGGATGTGGCACGGAGGCAGGTGCATCTGCTCCAGCTCGCCCACATTCCAAGCCGACACCAGCAGACGCCGCGAGTCGGGATTGCGCTTGATTTCCTCTATCAGGCTGCTTATCTGGTCCACATGCCGGCCATCCGCCGTCCCCCACGACCGCCACTGGTGGCCATAGATAGGCCCCAGCTCGCCGTCGGGTCCGGCCCATTCGTCCCATATACTCACCCCGTGGTCATGCAGATACTGCACATTCGTGTCGCCACGCAGAAACCACAGCAACTCGTATATAATGGAACGCAGATGCAGTTTCTTCGTAGTCAACAGCGGGAAACCGTCGTCAAGATGGAACCGCATCTGGTAGCCGAACACACTGATGGTGCCCGTACCCGTGCGGTCCTCCTTCGCCACGCCGTTGTCCAGCACATGCTGCAACAGGTCAAGATATTGTTTCATTCCGTTTCTTATATTCTTACTTTCAATCCACTGCCTAGGCCTCCCCGCGCCAGTCGGCACGCACTGCCATCCGCAGTTCTACCCGTCATAACGCAAAATAAATAATAATATTTTGTATACCCCAAAAAAGAATCTATATCCCCGCCGACTCTCCTGCCACGGGTCCGCCACCCCTATCGCGCCACCCATACCCCCCTTTCGCGAAAATAAATGTCCTCAGTCGGATTTTATTAGTATTTTTGCATCGTCGACAACACTTGTCATCAATACACAAAACACAAACAAACAGATATTTAACATTATGAAGACCATTCAACATTTGGGAATCCTCCTCACTTTTGCCACCGTCGTCTCGCTGATTGGCTGCCACAAGGAGAACACCCCCACAACCGAACAACCCGCCAACGACTCCACGCCCACCGACACCATCGTACCCGAGGAGCCCGCCGACGACATTTACCAGTTCAAAGTCCTCGACGGCAACGGCGACAGCGTGGCCCTCTCGCAATACCGCGGCAAAGTGCTGCTGGTGGTCAACACCGCCACCCAGTGCGGCTACACCCCACAGTACACCGACCTCCAGCGCATCTACGAGGCCTACAAAGACAGCGGATTCGTCATCCTCGACTTCCCCTGCAACCAGTTCGGCTCGCAGGCTCCCGGCTCCTACGACGACATCCACGACTTCTGCACCGGCCGCTACGGCATCACCTTCCCGCAGTTTGCCAAAATCGATGTCAACGGCGCCAACGCCTCGCCCCTTTATATATGGCTGAAAACGAAGAAACCCGGCGACATCAAGTGGAATTTCACCAAATTCCTCCTCGACCGCAAAGGCGAAGTCATCAGGCGTTTCGAACCCGCCAACTCCATGTCGACGGTGGAGAGCGCTATCGTCAAAGCGCTATAATCACCCCGCTCTATTCGCCGTTCACTATCTGGTCGTAAATGCCCAGATAGTTGTTATAACGTTCCATGCTGATGGTGCCGGCCTCCACGGCCTGTTTCACGGCGCACTGCGGCTCGTGCCGGTGTGTGCAGTTGGCAAAATGGCAGTCGGGCAGCACCGCCCTCATCTCGGGAAAGAAATGCGACAACTCGGCAGGGCTGAAATCCACCATGCCGAACTCTTTGATGCCCGGGGTATCAATCAACAGCGTAGGGGCCTTGCCGCCGGAAGCCTGCTCATACACACCGCCGCCGGCGTCCACCACTATCATCTCGGCAAACGTAGTGGTGTGCTTGCCCTTCAGGCTCCAGTCGCTCACCTCGCCCACCTTCAGCTCCAGCCCCGGCACAAGGGCGTTGAGCAAAGCCGACTTGCCCACACCCGAATGGCCGCTGAACAGCGTGGTGCGACCGCTCATCAAGTCGCGCAGCTCCTCCACCCCGTCGCCCTGCAGCGCACTGGTTCCATACACCTTGTATCTTGCACTGGCATATATGCGTTCCAACTCACTGTGCAGCTCAGCCAGGCCTTGGTCGTACAGGTCGGTCTTGTTGAAGATGATGCTTGCGGGGATATGATAAGCCTCGGCGGTGACCAGCAGGCGGTCGATAAAACCGGTCGACGTGCGGGGAAAGGCCAGTGAAGCCACAATGCACAGCCGGTCCACATTCGCTGCAATCACATGCGTCTGCTTGCTCAGCTTGGTGGCACGGCGCACAATGTAGTTGCGGCGGTCGCACACATCGGCTATCACCCCTGTGCCGTCGTCCTGCATGGCATATTCCACCCAGTCGCCCACGGCCACGGGGTTGGTCTGCTTGTTGCCGCGCAGGCGGTAGTTGCCGCGCAGACGGCAATCCACCGCCTCGTCCGTCGTCCCTCCTTCGGGCAGCACCCTGTACCAGCTGCCTGTGGTACGCATCACCAATCCTTTCATATCCTGTCTCCTATCATTTGTTGACCGTTGTTCCCGTACCCGTCTCCTGCACGTCGAGCCGATAATAACGCTTGCGGATAATCACAAGGCGCACCAGCCACACCGCAAAAAACAGGTCGGAGATGATTTTGTACAACCTCGGCATCGGCACGAAAAACGACACCACCCACACCGCCAGATCGATGTCGAACAGCAGGTTCCACAATCGCTCGCGGTCGTGGAAGGCGACGGTTGCAGCCCGCTTCACCTCCACATCGTCGCGCGTGGAGCTCACCGACAGGTCGATGCGCTTCCCGCTTCTGCCCAGCGGTATCGGGCCGCCGAACTGCACACGCACCTGGTAGCGCCCTGCGGGCAGCTGCACCTGCATCTCGTCGCCGCGCATGGTGCCTGCATACAGGCCGTCGATAAAAACCAGGTGGGGCAACCGCGCCTCGTAGAACCGCCGCCGGTGAAGAATGGTCAATATCGCCATAGGTTGTTATTCATTAATAAACTGATACAACTGACATTAGGCAAACGTTGCGCAACGCCGCGCCCGTCAATTGGAGCAGCAAAGATACACAAAAAAAACGACATGGCAGAGTTGTGCCGCCCAACGGGCCTTTTCCAGCCTTCCCACCCCATGCCCTTCTGTCCGCCTTCATGTCTTCACCCCCACTAAGTTCGTTCAATACTGCATCGTTACAGCATCGTTACAGCATCGTTCTCCTATTAGGCTTCGAGAAACCACCCTTTTTCGATGCCATCACGATGCAGGATTGATGGGCGTAACTGCCGCGTCGGCGGCACGCAGTAGTCACCATAAATCCATTTTTCCATTTTTTTTTAGTATCTTTGCAATTTATTTATATACATGAGAAAGATAGTTTTTGTCGGTATATTGCTGATGTTCGGACTATTGGATTGCCGGATGGGGACATGCAACGCTCAGGATGAGTGGAACGATGTGGGGGTGTGGAGTGTTGGCAAGGTGCCTCCGCATGCCAATGTGATACCCTACGCCGACGAGCAGGATGTGGCCACGCTGGGCTACCAGCAGTCGCCATATTACCGCACCCTTAACGGCAAGTGGAAGTTCCGCGTGGCCGAGAACCCATACGCCTGCCCCAAAGGATTCTACGAGCGGGGCTACAACGTGGACGAATGGGCCGAGATAGAGGTGCCGGGCAACATCGAGCTGCAGGGCTACGGCACACCCGTCTACACCAATATGCACAACGAGTTCCCCTCCAATCCCCCATACGCTCCCACCGAATTCAATCCCACCGGCTGCTATGTGCGCGACTTCCAGATGCCCGAAAGCTGGCGCGGAAGGCGTGTGGTGATACGTTTCGGCGCCGTGCGCTCGGCCATGTACCTCTACGTCAACGGCAAGAAATACGGCTATTCTGAGGACTCCAAGACCCCTGCCGAGTGGGACATCACGCAGAGCGTGCATCCCGGTCAGAACCGTGTGGCGGTGATGGTCGTGCGCTTTTGCGACGGGAGCTATCTCGAGTGCCAAGACATGTGGCGCATGAGCGGCATCACCCGCGACGTGTGCATCTACTCCACCCCGCGCGTCCACATCAGCGACTACAATATGGTGGCACGCCTTGACGAACGCTCGGGCGAGGGACTGATAGACCTGACCGTGGAGCTGTCGGGCCGCCTGGCTGGTCACATGGCCGTGGAGGCCGAGCTGCTGGACACCGCTGGCCACAGCGTGTGGATCAAGCAGGAAAGCATCGAGTCGCACGACTGGACCACCCGTTTCGAGGGCGAGGGGTGCCGTGTGGCCGACATACATCCCTGGACCGCCGAGACGCCCTACCTCTACACCCTCATCATGCGGCTGAAAAACGCCGGCGGGGTGACCACCGAGACAATAGGCTGCAAGGTGGGGTTCCGCAACGTGACGCTGCAGGACATCCCCTACCAAGGCGACGACACCGTGCTCACCGCCCGCCAGCTTTGCGTGAACGGGGTGCCCGTGACCATCCGCGGCGTGAACCGCCACGAACACAGCCCCTACCGCGGGCAATACGTGACACGTGCCGAGATGGAGTTCGACATCATGCTGATGAAACACATGAACATCAACGCCGTGCGCACCTGCCACTATCCCGACGACGAATACTGGTACGAGCTATGCGACCGCTACGGCCTCTACGTGTGGGACGAGGCCAATGTCGAGAGCCACGCCCAAGGCTACGGCGAAGGGAGCCTGGCCAAAAAGAAGGAATGGAGCTGGCCCATGCAGTACCGCGTCAACAACATGTATCACCGCGACCGCAACTACGCCTCGGTGATAGCCTGGTCGCTGGGCAACGAATGCGGCAACGGGGTGGCAACGGAACACACCTACCGCTACCTCAAGCGGCTGGACAGCACCCGGCCCGTCACCTACGAGCGTGCCGAGCTGGACTGGAACACCGACATCGTGGAGGTGATGTACCCGTCGGTGGAATACCTCTCCGACTATTGTGCCGACTGGCGAGGGCTGGGGAGCCACTTTGAACGCTACCGCGACATCGAAAGCGTCAACGGACTGCGCCGCTCCTACTTCCCGCTGAAAGCGGCCCCCACCGACAGCACGGCACAACAAATGCCATTGAGACCCTATATCATTGCCGAATACTGCCACGCCATGGGCAACAGCATGGGCGGCCTGAAGGACTATTGGGACACCATCGAAAAGTACCCCCCGCTGCAGGGAGGCTTTGTGTGGGACTGGGTGGACCAGAGTTTTGTACGCTACACCGGCCACCATGGGCAGTCCCTTCCCAACGAGGGCGACACGCTGGACACCTCCAACCCCCTTCGCAACGGTCTGTGGTATGCCGTTGGCGGCGACCTGGGCAGCCTGCCCGGAGTGAAGGACGACGATGCTTTCTGCGCCAATGGGGTGGTGGGCAGCCTCCGTATTCCCCACGCCCATGCCAACGAGCTGCAAAAAGTGTACCAGTGCCTCAAGGTGACACAGCACACCGACGCCGAAGGACAGCCGTACTACATGCTTCACAATGGCTTCAATTTCCGCGACGCGGGCGACTTTGTGTGCGAGTGCCGCATCTTCTCCTCGCTCCGCGACAGCCTGTTCTGCGACACCATATACCCATCCCTGCCCGCAGGCCAGCGCTGCCGCCTCGATTTCCGCATGCCTGAGCTCGACCCCATGCCCGGCGAACGGTTTTTTGTGCGGTTCAACTTCACCGGCGACAGCTACGAGGTGAACGACCCCTACGACGCCGGTACCTCGTGGACTCTCAGCGAGAACAGCCACGACGAGTTTGAGCTGGTCGGCATCGAAAGCCCCACCGACTCGATAGAGCTGCCAGAGGTATCGATGCGCCAATTCTTCTGTGGACACAACAAGGGGCAGCACGAGGCCTCGATAGGCCGCGAAGACCTCTTCTCGCTGCGCATCGACACAGACAACGGATACATCACAAGCTATAAATACAAAGGGCAGGAGCTGCTGCGCCGTCCGCTGCGCTGGAACTTCTGGCGTCCTCCCACACTCAACGACCTTGTCGACCCCTATGGCGCCCGTGCCTGGGAGGGCCTCGACCACCTGCAAGCCACACCCGTCAGCTGCGACGTCACCACTGTGGGCGAGCCCGACAGGATGGCCGAGGTGGACATGCTGCTGGAACTGTCCAGCCCCGAAGGACGCACAATGACCATGCGCGAGATTGTCGAAGTCGATGCCGAAGGCCGCCTGCAGCTCAGCTTCATGCTGCAGCCACGCGGCAACTACCGCACACTGCCGCGCCTCGGCGTCCAGCTGGGGATAGACACCACGTGCCCCGCAGTGGAATGGTGGGGCAACTTCTACGAGACCTACCCCGACCGCAACCAAGCCAACTGGCAAGGATTGAACCATTCCTCGCCCCAAGAGGTATGCGGCGAACTGCATGTGGTGCCGCAGGAAAGCGGCAACCGGTCGGCCTTCTGGACCTCCTTCGTCCTGGGCGACAAGCGGCTGGCATTCTGCTCGGCCGACACCGGCCGCATCAGCTTCGGCATCCGCCGCTACGACGACAGCACCCTCACTGCCGCCCGACGCATCAAAGACCTCTCCCCTGCCAATCACTATATCGTCAACATCGACGCCCGGCAGGCCGGACTGGGCACAGCCACCTGCGGCCCCGGTGTGCGCGAGCCCTACCGCATCAGCGGCGACAGCGTGCAGCGGTTCCGGCTGGTGATGGTGCCCTCCATGCTTGACGAAGAGGTGAACCTGTGGCGTTACTGCGGCTATTATTTCGACATCCCGCCCGAGCTGCGCGAGAGCCTTCCCGCCAACCAGCCAAGCCTCATCGAGAGCCTGACGGTCAAGGCCTACGGCGACACGACCCAACCCTCCAACCAGCCCTACCCGCTTTATGGCAAAGGATTCCCCCAGACACTCCACGACGGACGGCTGGGCATCGCAGGCAACTATGGCGAGAGCTGGTCGGGCTTTTCGGGCCGCGACAGCATCGACTTCAACATCACCCTCCTCGCCCCCACAACCCTCGACTGCATCTCGGCAGGCTTCTGCCACAGCCCCGGCGACTGGGTTGTACGTCCGCAGTCCGTGTCGGTGCAATGGTCGTCGGACGGCATCCGATACTCCCCCTGGCAACCCCTCGAGTCCGTGCGTCCCATCGTCAACGAAGCCAAGGAGAGCCGACGGCTGATGATGCGCCGTACCTTTGCCGGACGGCAAGGACTGTTCCATCCCGCCGAGGCTCCCCGCGTCCGATATATCCGCCTGCGGGTGCGCTGCCAGCAGTCGCTGCCCATCTGGCACGAATACAGCGGCGAACCCGCCTGGCTCATGATAGACGAAATTACCATCAAATGAACACACATTATGAATTCGTTAATTCGTTATTTCGTAAATTCGTTAATCCCTTAATCGACTAACACAATAACACATTCACACATTAACACATTCAAAAATGACCCTCCTACTCATATTCCTGCTTGGAGCCATGCTCATCTCGTTCATGTGCTCCATCCTCGAAGCCTCGCTTATGTCCACACCCCTCTCGTATGTCAACATGCGCGAGGACGAAGGATATAAACCCGCCACTCGTTTCAAACGATACAAAACCGACAACGCACGGCCCATCGCCGCCATCCTGTCGCTCAACACCATAGCCAACACCATCGGTGCCGCCGGCGTGGGTGCCCAAGCCACCGAAGTCTTCGGCAGCCAATGGTTCGGACTGGTGTCCGCCATCACCACCATCCTGATACTGGTCTTCTCCGAGATCATCCCCAAGACCATCGGCTCCCGCCACTGGAAAAAGCTCATGGGGTTCACCACCCGTGCCCTGCGGCTGATTATCATCGTGCTCTTCCCCATCGTGTGGGTGGTGGAGAAACTCTCCAAGACCATAGCCGAGGACGAGGACGAAGCCGCCGTCAGCCGTGAGGAAGTCGCCGCCATGGCCGATATGGCCGAGGACGAAGAGGTCATCGACGAAGACGAGAACAAAATCATACAGAACGTCATCAAACTCGACGACGTGAAAGCCGAGGACGTCATGACCCCCACCACCGTGGCCGCCATCGCCCCCGAGCAGATGACCCTCAAAGAGTTCTACCGCGACAAAGCCTACAGCCACTTCTCCCGCATCCCCGTCTACAGCGACTCCGACGAATACATCACCGGCTACGTCCTCCGCAGCGAAGCCCTCGAGCTGCTTACCGAAGACAAGTTCAACATGACCCTCGGCGAGATAAAACGCGACATCGTCATGTACAAAGAGGAAATGCCCGTATCCGAAATCTGGGACTCCATGCTCCGCAACAAACGCCACATTGCCTGCGTCATCGACGAATACGGCAGCTTCCAGGGCATCATCACCCTCGAGGACATCATCGAGACCATCGTCGGACTGGAAATCATGGACGAGCGCGACGACGTGGCCGACATGCGACAGCTGGCCCTCGACCGCTGGCACCAGCGCCAGTCCCGCTTCAAAGTCATCGACCTCCCCGACGAACAGCCCGACAACCCCGACGAAGACTCAGAAAAAGAATAGTCCCAAACCATTCACCCTAATGTTATTAAAACACCCCGAGAAATGAAAAAGACCCTTACTCTTTTTTTGATGCTTGCCTCCCTCATCACCCTGCAGGCTCAGCCCAAACCTTTCAAAGTGTCAAAAAACGCCAACCACTTCGTCTATGCCTCCTACGATTATGACGAACATATCGACACTCAATACATCCAGATAGAGATTGACGGAGGGAGAAACTACCTCGTCACTAAGGGTGACCGCCTGCCCGGTGAATACCATCCTGGCGGATGGAACAATGGTCCGTACATACAGGGCTACTCGGTAGAGGACATCTTCGTTGACGAAAGCAAAGACTCCATCACTTACCTCACCACCATTTTCAATGGAGACAAAAGGGAACATTACCGCACTGTGACCCCTTTCTCGCGCAAGGACATCCACTTCGACACCGACCAAGTGAACGGACTCACCCGCTACACATGCTCCATCAACAGCAATAAGCTGGAGTTCTATGTGCAGCCATTCGAGACCATCTGGCACGGTGGTCCTAAGACATGGGGCAAGGAGTCGCGCGACCTCTCGCCTGTACCCTACTATGGACGCTTCCACGGACTGTTGGTCAGCTTCTGGCGCAACGGCCAGTGTCAGTTGCAACTGGTAAAAACCGACCGAGTGCATAGTTCCAAATTCTATCTGAACAACCGATATCCACTGGTTACCCCCCGCGAGCTCAGCAACATCAAGCGCCAGAAAATGGTCATTACCACTCGTGTATTCGACTCAGTGCAGCTCTGTTGGTGCGACAAGAACGACCATATCGAAGGCAACTACCGACAAAACGCACCTTACGACAGTGTCCTCCACTATGCAGGTGGTACTCTTGCCCTAAAGCGCATCCAACTTCCTCAACTGCCTAACCACTACCAGACCTTCATTGAACTGCACCAACGCAGCAACGGCGACGCCTACGACCGCACGGGTTCCGTCTTCATCATTCCCGGAGCAGACATTGACCTCTGCCCCAACTTCTTCGACGGCATAAACAACCACCCCGACAGTCTCCCCCTCTTCATTGGGCGTGACGGTGAACACTATCAAGGCATCAAAAATGGCATTAGCACCCTACAGCAATACCGTATCTCCTCGTTCATGTACTGGCCACCAGTCGAACTGATGCGCTTCTTCACCCCCTTCGGTGTGGGACAGTTCAACGACCGTGTGCAAATCGACGGCCTCGACTGGCAGGACGAAGCCTACTACAAGCAGGAAGTCACCGACATTGCCCATCTGCTACAAGGCGAAGTTTGGATTGGCGTTTGGATTGGCAACTATGACCGCGGGGGACACACCGTAACCCTCGACCTCAAATCCTACCCTGGCGAACAGACAGTCCCCGCCGACAACGAAAACGAATCTCAACAGTTTTACCCCCATTCCTATTCCCTGTTCAACACCTGCAACGTCCTTGAAATGGCCGGGCAGAACTACGGCAAGCTATTTGCCACCGACAGCCTCACCACCACTTTCACCCTATGGGAATCCGATACCACCCATAACGTCCGCCTGCGCTACATAGCCACGGGCCATGGTGGCTGGGGAGGCGGTGACGAGTTCAACCCCAAGACCCACACTATTCTCATCGACGGTAAACCTGCCTTCACCCATACCCCTTGGCGAGGCGACTGCGGTCGCTACCGGGAGTGGAACCCTGTCAGCGGCAACTTCTGGAACGGTTTGTCCAGCAGCGACTATTCCCGCTCCGGCTGGTGTCCAGGCACGGCAACACAGCCCGTCTACTTCGACCTCATGCACTATTTCCGCACCAGAGGTCTGTCACCCGTCGGCCGCCACACCCTCACCGTGGCCATACCGCAAGGCGAACCCCAAGCCGGCAACTTCTCCCACTGGTGCATTAGCGGTATATTACTGGTGGAATAACAACAGGCAAATTCCCTTCAACCTTGACGATATAAATACCGTTACCCCTCACTGGAATTCTCAGAGTTCCTCCGGCATGCGCTATCGTCTGTACACGACGACCCACCCTGTCTACAACATCCACAGACCTGCCTTCGGCTCCCAACACCACTATCACAGCATCACCCTGGCACCGTTCGGCGTACACCCCCACAGTCCTGCCCGTCTCGCTAACTCCCGTCGTACCCACTGAGTCCAACTCAGCAACAAACAAACTATCCCCTTCCACCACTACATGGCGCGGATTATCGGTATTCCCGTCGCTCCATCTCACAAAAACATAGCCCACAAAAGCCATAACTGACAATTCTGCTTCCGCCCCATATGTATAAACACCTCCTCCCGTGGCCATACCCCACTCCTCATCATTCACATCAACCCGCAACAAAAATTCCTCTGGCTCAAAAACAGCCATCAACACCGAATCACCTGTCAAACGAAGTGTATCTGGATTGGCCATGCTGCCATTACTCCAACCTGCAAACCGATACCCCTGTATCGCGGTAGCCCTCACCACAGCAATGGAGTCACACCTCACCCCGCCTACAACCTCGGCAAATCCGCGCAACGAATCATTCACCTCTACCCGCAGCATCACACCCGGATCCGGCTCCCTGTAACAATAATCCTGCCCCCAAGCCAACCTGTAGCGTCCCGCCAAGCCGCACGACACATAAAACACCTTTCCTTCCGACGAATTACCAAACGTATTCGCTTCAATCGAAGGTGGCACCGACGGCCTCATAAAAAAAGAATCCAAAACATCACACCGATTAAACGCATAACGAGCAATACTACTCACCTCCGACCCTACAACGATACTCTCCAACCCCGTACACTGGCTGAAAGCATACGCGTCAATCGTCTCCACACTGTCCGGCACAGTCAACGAGCGAAGCCCGCTACAAAACTCAAAAGTCCCGAAGCCAATATAACGAAGACCCTCTGGCAATTCCACACTCGTTAACCTTCGGCAACAAAAAAACGCACCCCTCCCCAATGAATCCACCGCCGACCCCAACACCAACCACGACAACGAATCACAATTAGAAAAACACTCATCTGGTATCACGCCCACACCCGCTCCTACGCCCACAGCCCGCAATCGTCTACACTGGCTGAAAGCATACCTCCCTATCCGCCTCACTGAATCAGGAATCCACACCGTATCCGTCAACGAACTGCACTCGGCAAAAGCATACTCCCCAATCGTATCAACCAGCATCGGCAGCACAACCCCCTGCAACGAAGAACAACGATAAAAAGCACGGTTCCCGATCCGTCTCACAGAATCGCCCAACGCCACCTGCGACAGATGTGTGCAACCCATAAAAGCCTCATCCGCCAACACCCGCACCGACCCCGGAAGCAACACCGACAGAACCGACGTCGAAGCAAACGACCCAATCCTCTCAACCCTGTACACTGTTGTGCCACGCGACACCGATGCAGGAATCGTCAACGCCCCCGACAAAGCAACCCCTGGCTGGCGTGACACCTCAAGCACACCATCCACAACCGTTCCGCGAAGCGTCTGACCGCTCGGAGCCACAAAACTGAACGTCTGCGCCCCCGCTACAAACGGGACGGACAGCAACAGAAAGCACAACCACCTGTGCAACCTCCCGCACTGCTTGGCGCCAAACCTTATACAACAAAACTGCATCATTTCACAACCAATTTTAAAATGCAAAGATACAAAAAAAACAAAAAACAAAAAAAACTTCGTATCTTTGCAAACCGATACAACGAAACAAAATCATGGAGAAACTGGAATATCAAGAAGGACGCACCGAACTGGAAACCCTGGGTGAATTCGCCCTAATAGAAAGACTAACCGACGGTTTTCCCCGCGTAAACAAAAGCACCATAAAAGGAGTAGGTGACGACTGCGCCGTGTTGGGGACAGGGAAAAAGAAAACCGTAGTCACCACCGACATGCTGGTTGAAGGCATCCACTTCGACATGACCTACACCCCATTGCGTCACCTTGGCTACAAAGCCGTGGCCATTAATCTCAGCGACATCTGCGCCATGAACGCCTCACCCCGTCAAGTACTGGTAAGTGTGGCTGTGAGCAACCGTTTCTCCGTCGAAGCCCTCGAAGAACTCTACGCCGGCATACGTCTCTGCTGCGAACGATACGATGTCGACCTTGTAGGCGGCGACACCTCCAGCAGCCGAATTGGAATGACTATCTCCGTCACCGCCATCGGTGAAGCAGAAAGCGACAAACTGACCTACCGCAACGGTGCAAAACTGCACGACCTCATCTGTGTAAGTGGCGACCTCGGCAGTGCCTACAGCGGTCTGTTGATACTGGAACGCGAGAAAGTCACCTACCAAGCCGATCCCAACTTCAAACCTGACCTGGACAGCTACGACTACGTGCTGGAGCGCTATCTCAAACCCGAACCCCGCACCGATATCGTGAAGATGCTGGCAGAGAAAGAAATCGTCCCCACCTCCATGATTGATATCAGCGACGGTCTTGCCAGCGAACTGCTCCACATCTGCAAACAATCCAAATGCGGCTGCCAAATCTACGAAGAACGCCTCCCCATCGACTACCAAACCACCCGCGTCTGCTCCGAGATGAGCCAGAACATGCTGCCCGTAAGCAACGCCCTCAACGGTGGCGAAGACTACGAACTCCTCTTCACCATTGACCAAAAAGACTACGAGAAACTCAAAGACAACCGCGACATCCACATCATCGGTCACATCACAGAAGAAGGCACCCCAGCCGTAATGGTCACCCCACAGAACAGCACCATCGAACTTCGTGCCCAAGGATGGAAATCCGAATGATGAACCGAGAATAGTCAATTTCCAATTCAAAATGTTACCCGACCCCCCGAAATACCAGGCTTGGCGACGCCGCATGGTCACCCAATTGAAAGAGCGCGGCATAACCGACGCACGACTACTCGCAGCCATGCAGAAACTGCCTCGGCAATGGTTCTGCCCCGACACTTTGCTGGACACCTTGCTATACGACATAGACTGTGCCATACAGATAGACTGCAACCAAACCATCTCCAAACCCTACACCGTAGCATGGCAGACACAACTCCTCCAATTGCAACCCCTCATGACCGTGTTGGAAGTCGGCACCGGTAGTGGCTACCAAACAGCTGTACTCTGCGAGATGGGTGCACGCGTATACACCGTCGAACGGCAAAGCGTCCTATTCCGCAAAACCAAGGCTCTGCTGGGTTCCCTCCACTACACCGCCCGATGTTTCCTCGGCGACTGCTTCAACGGCCTGCCCGAAATGAAAGGGTTTCAATACGACCGCATTCTTGTCACATGTGGAGCCGCATCGCTTCCAACAGGGCTGATGCAGATGCTCAAAACCGGCGGTGTCATGGTCATCCCTATCGGACCTGAAGGCAACCAACGGATGCACCGCATAACAAAAAAAGGCGAGACCCCCGACTTGTGGCACGACGAGACACTCGGTGATGCCAATTTCGTGCCCATGCTCGAAGGAAAGAACTTCCTATAAACATTTATATGTCAACATCTTAAATCCAAAAACAAATATTCGAATCCTGCCTTTTAACCCAAAGATTTGAACTGGGCAAGCCAGTCGTTGTCGTGTGAATGTCCCGGGGATTCACCTTTCCATTGTTCTGGGTCGATATAGACCTCAAGCAACTTGGCTTTGGTGGCAGAGAAAAGTTCTAAAGTGTCAGCAATGGCAGGAACCAACACACACTCACCGGCATGGATGGGAACAATAGAGCCCATCGCATTGATGGCGGCGACCCCTTCAACACAGAAATAAATCACAAAAGAATCAAGACTGGAGAAGTCCTTGCGCAGAGGTTTTGTAACAGCCAGCAGGTTGGTGGTAAAATAAGGGCATTGAACAAGCGACGCAGTGGTATTTTCGCGGTAGCTGTAATGGGTCTTGCCATCAGATGTGGGGGTGAAGTCGATGGCTTCCAAGGCCTCATCAGTATGCAATTCCCGCAGTTTCCCGTTGGCATCGGGACGATTATAGTCGTAGATGCGATAGGTACAGTCGCTGCTTTGCTGAATTTCGGCCAGAAGAATGTCCTTGCCTATGGCATGGATACGACCAGCGGGAATAAAGAAGGTGTCGCCAGGCTGTGTGGGTTCCACATGCAGAATATGTTCCAGTTTGCCAGATTCCAGATATTGTTTGTATTCGTCGGGGGTCACCTCTACCTCGAAACCGTCCACAATCCCAGAGGACTGGCCGGAGTCGATAATATACCACATCTCAGTTTTGCCGTTCTCCATGCCGCGCCGCTGAGCCAGTGCATCGTCGGGATGGACTTGAATGGAGAGCTTGTCGGCAGCATCAATCAATTTGATTAACAGGGGAAACTGTGTACCGAAACGGTCGAAATTCTTCTCTCCTATAATCTCGCTCATGTATATCTCAAGAATTTCGTTGATATGGTTACCGGCCAGAAATCCGTTCTCAACCACTGACTCATTGCCCTTCATGCCTGACAGAGCCCATAATTCGCCACAGTTAGGCAGTGGAGAATAGTCGAAACCAAGAGTCTTGATTCTGTTTCCTCCCCACACTTTCTGTTTGTACAGAGGGAGGAATTTGAAAGGGTACAGTAATGTGTCCACCGTTTTTTGAATGTATTAATTCGTGAATGTGTTGATTCGTGAATCTTTCAAAGCCCGTTCCAGTTCCCAAATCCTCAGGTCACGACCTACTACAATTCCTTTAGGGTCGATCAGAATCATATAGGGAAGATGGTCTACAGCGAGTTGTTTCAGATATTGTGCGTCCCATCCGTTGGGGTTGTCATCGATATTGATTAACAGCAGTCGGGCATTTTTCCCTTCCAGTTGGTTCTGTGCTTGGTCGCGTTGACGGGCACATATATCGCACCAATTGGCCGTGAAATAAAGCAGGGTGTATTCAGAGGTGTCGCGCACTTGATAAAAGGTGCGACGGGTCTTCTTTGAATCAAGAAAGGCAAAATCGGGCATTTCGCTGCCTTCAGAGACTGCTGGGGTCTGTCTCATCCAACGACGCAGAAGCGTGTAGTGATATACTTTTCGGGCATCGCCTGTAAGCTGTCCTACAAGTTGACGAACAACAGCTTCGTCAAGGTTTGGCATCTGCTCGTAAAGGATGAACGGAACATATATGGAACTGTTGTTCTCTTTGACGTATTGCCGAAGGAATCCATTGGGGTCGGCCGAAGCCCTGTAACGCTCCATCAAATAGCGATATTCGCTATTGCTGCGAGAGCCCTTAATGATGGAGGCTTCAGGACGTGAAGCGTTGACATTGATGGAGAGCGACGAATTTTCGAGATAGAAGTAGAGAGGGCGTTGCATAGTGGCATGCTGGATAGAAGCCACTGTGGGTGCTTCCACTTCTCCGGAAAAAAAGAAACGACCTTTGTTAGCTTTGGCAGTAAAACTACGGCTGGAGGAATCACCATCATATATGTTCAGCGTAAGAGTGCCTGTCAGACTACTCTCGCCACTGATTTCAAAGCCTTGCGCACTGCTCACACTGGGGAGTAGCAGGCAAAGCATAACCGCCAAGAACTTAATACGAGCGATATGTAGATCCATTCTTTTTGTTTGTGCCTCTCACAGAGATATTCGATTTAACGACTTTGCTCGATTTGTATTTCTTGGTTGGATACATGGTGTTGGAACGGGACGAACCACAGGAGGAAAAACCTCCGCACACTGCCATCAATCCGACAACAAGTACGAGCGACATGAAGGCCTTTGCACACTTTTTCATAGTATTCTGGATTTTATACATTTATTTAATAATCAATATTTAGCAATGCCTATCACCCCTTTTTGAGGGTACGATTCGACAATACAAAGTAACACAAAATAATTCAGATAAACAAACTTTTCAGTTTTTTTAATAGTAAATACGCATGAAATATGTAATTCATAAATCTGATGGTACCTTGATCTGTTTGTCTGTTTATCCATTAATACGATGCGGGGCGTTAAACATATCAACATTACACATTCATATAAGTGTAATCAAAAAATAGCGCAATCAAAAAGTTTTTTGTATCTTTGCATTTTGGAATCATTGTGGATTTGGAAGAGGTTTTCAAATACATCTTACAGATACCCACACATATAGATATTATTATTAATAAAACAACGTAGCAGTAAGGCTGCACAAGTGACTATGAATTATCAAAGAACACTACGCATCTACGAGTGGATTTCGTATATTCTGATTATTGCCGCCACGGTGGTTTATTTTGTATTACGCAGCCGTGGTGGCGGGGCATTGAACCTTACGCTCTGCATCTTGGTAGTGGCTATCTTTTGCCGGTTGATGATGGAACGCACCCGCCGTTTAGCCGCCGATGCCGAGAATGAGGAGTTGAAGAATGATCTTCGCCGACTGACCCAGCTCTATGCCGAAGCGCGCAAGAAAGCCGACAACAAGGCTTAATAATTTTTTTATCAAGACGAATAATAATCAATAATTTAATAATCAAAAAACTCTTTTAACCAATGGCAACAACCACTGATATTAAGAATGGCCTTTGTATTAATTTTAACAACGACATTTACACAATCGTTGAATTCCTGCATGTAAAACCCGGTAAGGGCGCTGCTTTTGTTCGCACCAAGATGCGTAGCGTGAAGACAGGCCGTATGTTGGAGAACACTTTCCCCAGCGGTGCCAAAATCGATGTGGTTCGCGTGGAACGCCGACCCTACACTTACCTCTACAAAGAGGGCGACATGCATGTGTTTATGCATACGGAGACTTACGAGCAAATCTATATTCCAGAGAATATCATCAACGCTCCCCAATTCCTGAAAGACGGCCAGTATGTCGAGATTACGGTGGCTGCCGATACCGAGACTCCTCTTATCTGCGAGTTGCCCCCGTTTATTGAGACTGTTGTCACTTATACCGAACCAGGTTTCGCCGGTAATACGGCTACAAACGCCATGAAGGACGCCACAGTTGAACCGGGTGTGCAGATTCGCGTGCCTCTGTTTATCAAGGAAGGTGAGCGCATCAAGGTGGACACCCGTACTTGCGAGTATGCCGAGCGCATCAAGTAGAGAAATTTGAAATTTGAGAATTGAGAATTGAGAATGGCCGCAATGTTTGGCTATTTTTCAATTCTCAATTTTTAGGTATGTTTGTTTCTTTTTGTTTTTAACACGTTTTGACAATGAGGCGATTTGTATTTCTTTTTGTGTGTGTCTTGGTTGTTTCGGGATGCCACAACAGTGCCGACAAGAAGGCTCAACCTGCAACCCAGTCTATCAATTACAGCAGTGTCAAAATTCCTGCGTTCGATGCCGACAGTGCATACAGTTTTGTGGCCGCTCAGGTGGCTTGCGGCTATCGAACCCCGGGAAGCAGAGGGCAACGTGTGTGCGCTGATTATCTTGTCCGGCAGATGCGCCGCTGGTGCGACACGGTTGTTGTGCAGGATTTCCCCGCTGTGTTGTGGGACGGGACCGAGGTGCGAGGCAAGAATATTATCGCCACGGTGTATGCCCGTGAGGGTTCACCGGAAGGGGGAAGGGTGCTGTTGGGTGCCCACTGGGACAGCCGTATGTGGGCTGACCACGACCCAGATGAGGCTAACCACCGCAAGCCTATCGACGGCGCCAACGACGGCGCCAGCGGAGTAGGTGTGTTGATGGAGCTGGCTCGCGCCATATCAAGCGACAGACTTTCGGTTCCGATTGACTTTGTCTTTTTCGATGTCGAGGATCAGGGTGTTCCTGAATGGGCTGAGGTGTATGCGGATGACAGTTGGTGCAAAGGGTCGCAGTATTGGAGCAACCACCCGCATGTGCCTTTCTATAATGCCACGTTTGGCATTTTGCTTGATATGGTGGGTACAGAGGCTCCCCGGTATACAAAAGAGCAATTCAGCCGCAATTATGCGTCGGGAATTTTGGACAAGGTGTGGCGTGTGGCCGATGCATGCGGCTATGGGAGGATGTTTGAGAACAGCAGTACGGATCCTATCCTTGACGACCACTATTATGTGAACAAGCTTGCGCAGATTCCTATGATTGATATTGTGCAGAACACTCCCGGGAGCAATTTTTTCAAATACTGGCATACGACGGGCGACAGTATGGAGCATGTCGAAAAGAACAGTTTGAGGGCTGTGGGCACAGTTCTTCTTAAAACTCTTTATGGCGATTATGGTCAGAAGCGGTAGGCTTGTCGCAACGATTGCAGCGCTTATTGTTTTTGCCGCCTTGGGTTCGTGCGACAAGGAGCGTTATTGCGATGTGCCTGTGGGGGACGCGACATGCCGGATTGACCCTAATTCTCCGCTTTATCCCGGTTTGAACACGCTGAGCGGGTATGAGTATTTGTATGGAGGGTATCAGGGTATAGTTGTGGTACGCACAGGGTGGAATGAGTTTGTTGCATATGAATGCACTTGCCCTCACGACCACGGGCGGTTGGAGATGGACAAGGGTTATGGCAATTTGGTGCTTGTGTGTCCGGAATGCGGGTCGCAGTTCAGCACGTTCGGCGACGGCTTTCCTTTGGACGGGAGCCTTACTTCCTGTCCGCTTTACCGCTACAACACTTATTATGACGGCGTGATGCTGTATATCAGCAATTATTAGGGGGGGGACTTTTTTGAATGCGTGAATTCGTGAACGTGCTAATTCGTCAATCGATTCACACATTTACACATTCACACATTCACACGTTTACACATTTTTGAAGTTGCCTATAGTATCAGTTCGGCACAGGAGGATTCTGTTTCGTAGAGTTTTAGTGAATAGAGCCGTGTGCCTTCGGGTAGTTTTCCGTCCAACAGTCGGGCGAAATGCAACAGTAGGTTTTCGGTAGTCGGCTGGAAGTCTACCGTTATCAAGTTGGCGGGATAACCTCCAAGCATGGTTGCGGAGCCAATGTCGCAGGATTCCTCCCGAGGCAGTACCAGGGCATGGTCGAATGGGGATATTATTTGCTGTTCGACTATCTGTTTTATTTGGCTGAAGTCTATCACCATGCCTTGGGATGGGTCACCCGCTTGGGCGCCAATTATTGCATTGCAACCCTGGAATTCCGTCGTACCCTCTACGGTGACATATAGCTTGTACGAATGGCCATGGATGTTATGGCACTTGCCTTGGTAGTGGGGCAAGGCATGTGCCATCTCGAATGTGAATCGTTTGGTTAGGCGTAGAAGCATTTGAATTCGTTATTTTGTGAATCTGTTGAATGCGTGAATCTGTTGATTGTCTGATTGTATAATTGCTTGATTGTCTGATTGCATGATTGTTTGAGTATTTTTTACTCAAGCATTTACACATTCAAGCATTTAAGCAATAATTCACACATTAACACATTCACGCATTCACACGTTCTCTACTCGCCAAATCCAACAGGGTGTGCCAGTATGGGTTTACCGTTCTTGATACCCATTAGCTTGGTGAGCTCTTCACGGTTGATTCCTCCACATGCCACTGTGGCCAGTTTAGCCGAAGCACAGAAGAGATATATGTTCTGGCTGACGTAGCCACAGTCCACGGCGGCGTAGAAGTCGCGCACGGATTCATCCTTAAACACGGTCATGCGGTCGTAGTTGGCCACTATGACTATGGAGACTGGGGCCTGGGCGAAATGTTTCTGCCCGCTGATTTCTGCCCGATGGTCGCCTTCCAACACCATTTTGAGTATGTTTTTCTGTGCATCGTAGAGATAGATTCCCTGTCGGTCGAAAAGATAGATGTCAAATTCCTGCACATTGACTGCCGAGGGAACGACTCTGAGGTTTTGTTCTTCACGATTGATGCCGTAGGCGCTCCACAGCAGGGAAGAGACTAAGTCTATGGGCATCTCTTCTTCACGGATGGTGCGAATGGTGCGACGCTGCTCCAAAGCTGCTTTGAGGGTGGATTCCATCCCTGCCACAGGGGGAGGCAGCTGACGGATGTCTTTAATGGACAAGGCTCCCGCTTCGTCACTTTTGCCGTTTACCATTGAAGAGGGAACACTACGTGAACCTTTGTTGTTGCCACGTTTCTGGGCTTGCAGGCCTCCTGCCAACAGGGTGATTACGAGGACTAAAACAAATACTTTTTTCATAGTCTGAAAGTTTTTATTGTAATAATGATATGTTTATATTTGCGTTGTTGATTTTATCGTGGGCCATCTGTCCCGTAATGTGGAGTTCTGAACCCTTTTGCATATGGGGGAGATCGAACATGTAGTCTGTCATGATGCTTTCCATGATAGAGCGCAGTCCGCGTGCTCCCAGCTTGTAATGCACGGCGGTGTCAACAACTGCCTGCAGTGCTTCGGGGTCGAACACCAATTCTATGCCGTCCATCTTGAAAAGGGCTTGATATTGTTTGACAAGGGCATTGCGGGGTTCGGTGAGTATGCGGTGCAGGGCATCAGCGTCCAAGGGCTGCAGATGAGTGAGCATAGGGAAACGACCGACCAACTCGGGAATAAGCCCGAAGTGCTTCAAGTCCATCGGAAGGATATACTTTAGCATGTTGTGGCGATCCAATTCGCGACGGGTTGTCGTTCCGTTGTAGCCGATGACGTTCGATTTGAGACGGGAGGCGATAGCACGTTCTATACCGTCGAAGGCGCCACCGGCAATAAAGAGTATATTGCGTGTGTTGACCTGTATCATGGGTTGCTCGGGATGTTTGCGTCCCCCTTGCGGAGGCACATTGACCACAGCACCTTCCAACAATTTGAGCATGGCCTGCTGCACTCCCTCTCCCGACACATCGCGGGTGATAGAGGGGTTGTCGCTCTTGCGGGCAATCTTGTCTATCTCGTCGATGAAGACGATGCCCCGTTCGGCGGCAGCCACATTGTAGTCGGCAGCTTGAAGCAGACGCACCAACACGTTCTCCACATCGTCGCCCACATAACCGGCCTCAGTAAGCGTAGTGGCGTCAGCTATGCAGAAAGGCACATCCAGCACCCGTGCAATGGTTCGTGCCAGAAGAGTTTTCCCCGTGCCGGTCTCACCCACGATGATGATGTTCGACTTCTCAATCTCCACATCGTCCGCACCATGCTCTCCGTCTGAATATTTGATGCGTTTATAGTGATTATACACCGCCACAGAGAGGGCTCGTTTTGCATCCTCCTGCCCAATGACGTATTGGTCTAAATGCTTCTTGATTTCGGCAGGAGTGGGTATCTCTGTAAGCTGGGCAAGCGGATTGCCGGCAGCCTGTGGTTTGTGCATTTTTTCGTGCAGTATGCCGTATGCCTGTTCCACACACGAATCGCAGATGCTGCTGCCTCCCATGCCGGCAAACATCATGGCGGCCTGCGACTCTGGACGGCCACAAAATGAGCAGATACGTTGTTCAGTAGTTTTTTTAGCCATTGTCTCAGTTTTTATCTTCTTGAATACGTTAATTCGTTAATCTTTTGAATTCGTTAATCCCTGAACGTGCTAATTCGCTAATCGATTTACACATTAACACATTCCCACATTAACACATTCCCACATTCATTCTTATTATTAATTCATAACTAAATCAGTGCATTGCGGTCGGCATCCTGGCGGATGAAGATAAAAAGCAGCAGGGTGAAAGCAATGAGGGAGGAACCGCCATAGCTGAAGAAAGGAAGCGGTATGCCGATTACCGGTACAAGCCCCAGCACCATGCCGATGTTGACAGCAAAGTGAAAGAACAGGATGGAGGCAACACAATAGCCATAAAACCGCGAGAAGACCGACCGTTGTCGCTCAGCCATACCGACAAGGTATACCAGCAGCCACACATAGGCGGCTATAAGCAGGACACTCCCCACAAATCCCCATTCCTCACCGACAGTGCAGAAAATAAAGTCTGTCTCCTGTTCGGGCACAAAGTCCGCTTTGGTGATAGTCCCGTTGAGGAACCCCTTCCCCACCAGTCCGCCCGATCCGATGGCTATTTTGGCCTGGTCCACATTATAGCCCACACCGCGAGGGTCTTCCACCTTTCCCAACAGGACATAGATACGATTGCGCTGGTGGGTCTCGAGTATGTTCTCGAAAGTAAAGTCGACCGATAGGGTGAAAAGACAACAAACCACAAAGAACGCTGCCGTGTGCCAGTAGTTTTTTGACGTGCGCTTGGAAAGCCACACAAAAAGATACAGCAGGCAAATGGCCAAAAGAATACCCATCAACAGGTATTTATTGATAAGCAAGGCCGACACAAACAGGACTATGGCCAGCAACCCCACAAGCAGGATATAATGCGACAACCCTTCGCGGAAGAAGGGCAGCAAAAATGCCAGAAAAACGAGGGCGGAACCTGTGTCATGCTGCAACAGGATGAGGCCTGCAGGCACCAGCACCATCAGTGCCAAGGTGATACGGGTCCGCGGCAAAGTCAAATCAATATCGATGGCACTTATATACTTGGCCAAAGCCAAAGCCGTGGCAAATTTGGCAAATTCCGACGGCTGGAACTTAAAGGCACCGAAATCTATCCACGACTGGCCGCCGTTAGTCACTGTGCCAATAAAAAGCGTGGCCACCAACAACACCAGCACCACCCCATAAATGATATACGAACCGTTTGAGAAAGAGCGCGGATGGATAAGCAGTACACACACTGCCACCACAAAGGCGACACCCATCCACAGCAGTTGCTTGCCATGCTGGCGCGAGAAATCAAACACCTGCGCATGGTTCTCGTCGTAGCAGGCAGCATAGATGTTCAGCCAGCCGAACAACACAATACCCAGATAAAGCATTATGGGCACCCAGTCGTAGCGTTTCTTCTCTGTGGCCTGCATTCGGTTGTTATTCATCATCTCTTTTTGGGTTTCTTAATCCTGCGGGTCAACGGCAGTTTCTGGCAGGGATTGATTTCGGTGTAGTATTTCTCCATATCCTTGCGCTTCACCTCGCCACGGATATACTTCTCAATAATCAAGCTGGCAATAGGCGCCGCCCATGTGCCGCCGCCGCCCTGGGCATTCTCCACATACACTGCCACGGCAATCTGCGGCTTGTCCTTGGGTGCAAAGGCAATGAAGACGGAATGGTCGTTGCCATAGTTCTCGGCAGTGCCCGTCTTGCCGCACACATCGATGTCGGGGATGTCGGCCTTATGAGCCGTGCCTCCAGCACCGTGCACCACATCGTACATTCCCCTTGCCGCAATGTCGAAATACTCGCGTTCTATGCCCGTTTCGTGTTTCTCGTAAAACTCAGGGTTGCGGGTCGAGTCGGGACCGTAGTACCGCACCAAATGAGGTGTGTAGAAATAACCCCTATTGGCCACAATGCAGGCCAGGTTGGCCATCTGCAACGGCACCACTTCCACCTCTCCCTGGCCTATGCTGTTGGAATAGATGGTAGTGAAAGCCCACCGTTCGCGGCCGTACCATTTGTTGTAGAAAGCGGTGTCGGGGATGTTGCCTTTCTTCACGTTGGGCAGGTCGATAGGCAATCGGTAGCCGAATCCGAAACGGTTCATGTAATCGTGCCAAACGGTGAGACCATACTGGCTGTCCTTGTATATGTTCTTGAACTTGCCCTGTTGTATCACACGGCGATAGGTGTAGTAGAAATAAGGGTTGCACGACATCTTGATGGCCTCCTGCACACTGCGGGCACTGGGGTGGTTGTGGCACCCTATCACCTTGTCGCACACAAAGCCCGTCCCCGGAGTAATGACACCCAGATGCAAGGCAATCATAGCCTGTGCCACCTTGAAGATGGAGCCCGGAGGATACTGTGCCTGCAAAGCTCGGTTGAAGAGAGGTTTGGATATGTCGCTGTTCAGCCTTTTGAAATTCTCGCCGCGAATCCTTCCCACCAACAGGTTGGGGTCATAGCATGGCGCCGAAAGCAGGGTAAGCACCTCACCTGTCGACGGCTCTATGGCCACAATGCATCCACGCTTGTTGGCCATCACCTTCTCGGCATACTCTTGCAGGTCGGCATCAATGGTGGTGTAGAGATTCATGCCCTCCGTGGGCATGGTGTCCATCTGCCCATGCATATAGGCACCAACCTCGCGGTTGTGCACATCCACCTGCATGATTTTCTTGCCTTTCACCCCGCGCAACTCCTCCTCATACGAGGCCTCGAGACCACTCTTGCCAATATAGTCGCCGCGCTTGTAGTAGGGGTTCTGCTCCAAATCGCGTTCATTCACCTCTCCCACATACCCCAACACATGGGCTGCAATAGGCCTGTCGTAAATGCGAAGGGTACGCTTCGAGATGTAAAAGCCTTTGAACTTATATAGGACATTCTCCCATCGGCCAAAATCTTCTTTCGAGATCTGTTTCATGAATATCGAAGCCGAATAGGGCGAATAGGTGTATGCCTTCTCCATGCGGCTGTTGAATTCCTGACGTGTGATACCCACCGAACGGCAGAAGAAATTAGTGTCCAAATCCTTAACCATACGGGGGATGACCATCAGGTCGTACACCGCCTCGTTGTACACCAGCAGTTTGCCGTTGCGGTCGTACATCAAGCCGCGAGCCGGATATTGGGTAATGTTGCGGAGCGACTGATTCTTGGCCTTTTCCTTATACTCCTTGTCAAACAGCTGCAACATCGACAGCCGGAGCACGAAAACCACTCCGATTGCCAAGAAGATAATCTTCACTATGCCACTGCGATGAGTATACTTGTTGGACATATTCTGTCAGTCAAATTAACTTGCAAAAATACAAAAAAAAATCCAATTTGCAGATTTTCGTTTCTTACGTGCGCGCAATCTATGTTTTGCAAAGCAACAACGATTCACAATGAATGAACGTGTGAATGTGTAAATGTGTAAATCGATTAACGAATCGACACATTGACGAATTAACGAATTGACGAATTCAAAAAAATCACGAATTAACGTAATCCTTTCTTCGCTCGTTCTCCCATCGTTCTCCCATCGTTCTCCCATTAGAAAAGGAGAAATGATACAATAACGATACGACAAGTGGCCTGCAACGAGCCATGGAAGAACCGTCTTTCGGGTAGGGAGAATCCTTTAGGCTGCGTCGTCGCAATTATCGTATTTCGTTTTTCAAATAGGCCATGCGGTCGGCGGCAGGGAATTTCTCGATGGCGTAGCGCAACATAGTGCGGGGCATGGTTTGGTAGCGCGGCGCAAGGAATTGGCGCAGACGGGATTCGTCACGCTTGCCGGCTTCGCGCAACAGCCAACCCACGGCCTTGTGGATGAGGTCGTGCGGGTGGTGCAATAGGATGTCGGCAATGGCATAAGTGTCGTCTAAGCGCCCGTGACGGAGGAACTGCATTGTGCTCACTATCCCGATACGTTGCTCCCAAATGGTGCGACCCTCGCGGGCAAGGGTGTAGAGCGGGGATGCGTCGTGCGTCAGGCACCAGGTGCCGAGGATTTCATAGCACGAGAGGTCGACCAAATCCCAGTTGTTCACCGCCGAAAGGTGATTGAGATAGAAGCCTACACACTTTTGCTGTTCGGCGGGGTCTTTCTTGGCATGGTGGAACCGCTGCACGAGGGCTAAGAGGCCTGCCAACCGCACTTCATGCCACTCCGAAGCCAGACACTCCGCAAGGTCATCCCAGCTGCACTCTTTCCAGTGTTCCTTCACCACAGAGCGGGTGACAGGCACCTTGAGGCCAAGAAAACGGTCGCCCTCGCCATACTGTCCCGCACCCGTCTTGAAGAAACGGGAGAGGTTTTCCGCCTGAACTTCGTCGGCACGTGCCATGATGGCATTCATCAATTCATTCATATCGTCATAACGGCAACTGTCGTGCTTTTATTGTATGTTTGAGACAGGTTTTCACGGCGGATTGAATGAGAGACAAACACGAGATGATATTTTTTTTGTTCGGTCGAAAAGATTTATGTAATTTTTCAGTTGTACTGCAAGATTGCATAAATAATACTGTACACCATGATAAACAGGAGGTGAGAATACGTTATTACGGAAAATATGAAATATTTCCCTGTGGAATCTTTTTTCCAAAGGCAACTTCCTTTATTATTTCAAACAAATCATTGCATGGCAATGATAATTCATGATAATACACTTCTTTAAACACAAATTATCATTAATTGTCATGAATTAATGGTCATTACATGGCAATTTGTGTAATACTCAGTATTGATTATCACGAACGCTCCTTTTAGGGGCAATTATTAGAGGTTACCTAATCACAATTCTCTTCAGTATAGTAGTCCGACAAGCCACAGCGGCAGTTTGTTGCCCACAGGCCATTCTATGTCGTCTGCTAAGATGTATGAGTCGGGTATGTCGGCCACTTGGTCAAAGTTCTTAGTTGCCCCACCCACTTCAAATACATATTTCCCGTCAAGTTTGAAATCGCCGTTCTTCTTGCCGTACTCTATCCGGTGTTGGTAACCCAGTTGGTTAACGACAAAGGTCTCTCGTGCAGTCCCAATATTCGCCTTTTCCAGACACAGGGCATACAACATATTGGGGTTTTCCAAATACATCTTATCGGGTTTCTGTACTTTCTTTAGCGACTGGGTGTCCGAGTAGAGCAAATTGATAACCTTCGACATAGACAAATACCTAAGATACGTTATCACCGTATTACGCGACGACTGTAGCATCAGTGCAATCTTGCTGATGTCAACCTCGTAGGGTACAAGCCCTGCCACCACATTAAGCAACATCTGTAGCTTACGGACGTTCACCGTCTCTACTTTGCATACCATCGGCAGTTCTGTGCCAATCACATAGTCTATCACATTCCCCACACGTTCATAGTATCTTTTCTCGCCCTCCAAATAGTAAGGGAAATACCCCACCTGAAGGTATTCGTGAAACAGCGGCACAGGACGGCACCGCGTGTTTATCTCGTGGCATACCTCGTCGGTATGGTGCACTATCTCGTCGAAGGATGCCACAGGGAGGTCTATTCCTTTATAAAACCGAAGAAATTCGCGGAAGGACAACCCTTGCATGTTATACCAGATGCAGCGACGCGAAAGGTCGGCCTCGGAATTGAGAATCTGTAGCAGTGACGAGCCGCTAATGGTTACCTTCAGTTCGGGGTAGGTATCGTAAATCAGCTTTATTTCGCGGCTCCAGTTCTGGTAGCGGTGAATCTCGTCTAAGAATAGATGTTTCCCTCCGTTTGTCACAAATCGTTCTGCCAAGTCTACCAGTGTGTTCTGGGCAAAGTACAGGCTTTCGGCTGTGGCATACAGCACTTCGGAGATATTGTCGGTATAGTGCTGTTTAATATACTGGAGTATCAACGTGGTCTTGCCTACACCACGAGGTCCTATGATGGCTGATAGTCTTTCGTCCCATGCCACTTCGTTAATGCACTCTCTAACCAAATCTAATGAGATAGTCGTCAGCCGACGATTAAATTGTGATACCAATACGTCCATAATCAATTAGTTTAGAGCATTAACGTCGATAGACGATATTTATTGCTCTCCCGGGAGAGCAAATTTCGCTTTTTTTGCTCTCTCGGGAGAGCAATCTTTGCAAGCTGCTGGGAGTGCAGTGCTTGTAGCGTGTCTCCGACACGCAGGGCGGGGGCGACAGGAGACCCCACACTGCGCTCCCCTGCGGTCGCTTAGTGTGGGGTTAATAGGATGCCGTGCCTCCGGCACGGACAGGCTGCAAAAAGGTGACGGACAATCGTCGTCTTACTTGGAAGTAGGTCTCACCCAAGTGAAAGTAACACTTCCAGGAAGGTATGTGCCGTTCTCCAATTCTGTCTGCACAGCCAATGGGCAGGTGATAGTGCAGGCATGCGAGTTGGTGGCTAACAGATAACACATATAAGATTTATTGTTCACACTGCTCATGTCGAAGTTGGAGAGATCAAGGCTTGTCAAGCTACGGCAACCGCTAAACATCATATACATATCCGTCACATTCGAAGTGTTGAAGTTGGAGAGGTCAAGGTTTGTCAAGCCGCTGCAACTCTGAAACATACTACCCATATTCGTCACATTCGAAGTGTTGAAGTTGGAGACATCAAGGCTTGTCAAGCTATAGCAATTAGAAAACATATAATACATATTCGTCACATTCGAAGTGTTGAAGTTGGAGAGGTTAAGGCTTGTCAAGCCGTAGCAATTAGAAAACATATAAGACATACGCGTCACATGCGAAGTGTTGAAGTTGGAGAGGTTAAGGCTTGTTAATCCACTGCAGCCCTGGAACATACCGCCTATAGACGTCACATGCGAAGTGTTGAAGTTGGAGACATCAAGGCTTGTCAAGCCCCTGCATAAAGCAAACATACCAGACATATTCGTCACATGCGAAGTGTTGAAGTTGGAGACATCCAGGCTTGTCAAGCTGCTGCAACCGTTAAACATCTCGCTCATATCCGTCACATTCGCGGTGTTGAAGTTGGAGACGTCAAGGTTTGTCAGGCTTTCGCAAGAATAAAACATAGTATACATATACTTCACATTCGAAGTGTTGAAGTTGGAGAGGTTAAGGCTTGTTAGGCTTTCGCAAAAACAAAACATATGGTGCATATCCGTCACATTCGAAGTGTTGAAGTCAGATCCAAAATCAATGGAGGTTAGGGGCGATTTGGAGTTGAACATACTTGAACAGTTAGAGTTGGCATTGATTGCATCGGCGGCAGTACATACATGCCATACATTCCCATCTATGTAACCATAAATGGGGACAGGGGAATCGGGTGTGGATAGTATAGTATTTGATGTCGAAGCGTTATTGTATTCGAAAACCACCGAAGTGGCATTGTCAGGAATGGCATTATTAAACGTATAGCCATTCACCAGCTCTGCGGCGAGGACTTGGGTGAGGGAGGTGACGTTGAGAGTGACGGTGGTGTAGGTGTTGGGGGTGAGGGCTACGCTGTTCTTGGTGAGCTCGAAGTAGTAGCCGTTGGTGGTGTAGAGGGTGATGGTGACGTTGTCCGTGGGGAAGGCGGGGACGTAGATGTCGAAGGCGGACTGGGCACCGGCGGCAAGAGTTATGCTGGTGGGACCGG
>JAEEGK010004407.1_pt1 | contig 34561 bp, 30 predicted proteins | sample 8958771 | NCBI WGS metagenome assembly JAEEGK01 (sample SAMN16246547, study PRJNA631951) | gut metagenome | biome: gut microbiome; feature: rumen; material: SC-attached | host: Bos | place: Iran: Karaj | collected 2018-10 | reverse complement strand
TCTTTAGTTGAACCAAAAGAATATTCTTTTTCATTTATTTCAATAGTTGTGTGAAATAAACCTAATCCAAATATTTGCAATATATAATTAATCCAAAATAAATGATATATACATAAATAAACTGGTTCGCCGTATTTAAATTCTTTTTTTTCTATATATTCTTCAAATGATTCTATTTTCTTATGTTCTTTATATTTTTTTTCAATAAGTTTTTTCTGTACTGCTTTTATATGTTCATCCATTTTTTTTATATTTGTTCAATTAATTGAATAATTGAAACGGAATAACTTTTTTTCTAATTTCATCTAATTTATTATAAAATTTAATTAAATTTATTAAAAAAATTCAGAATTTAATTATTTATTCATTGATTGAGTTTTTAATTATTGATATATATCATAAATAAATTAATTTATTTTTAGCTAACATTTTTAATCACAAACAATTCATTTACAAAAAAATAAAAATAAAAACAAAATATTTTTAAATAAAAATAAACTAAAAAAAAAAGAAAAAAAAATTAAAATTATTTAAATTAATTTATTTAATTTACTAAAATGTTCGGAATGTCATTAATAGACCGATTCAAATCACTTGACGTATACAGAAAACTACCAAGTGATTTTGTTCAACCAACATATTCAGGAGCATTATGTAAGATATAAAAAATTTATATAAAAAAAAATTAGTATCAATAATAAGTTCAATCATAATGATTCTCTTATTTTTAAATGAATTTGCCTCATATAGACAAATAAAAACAACATCTCAAATGTATATAGACGTAAATAGAGGTGGTGATAAATTAACAATAAATTTAGATATTGAATTATTTCATCTTCCTTGTTCTCTATTATCAATTGATGTTGATGATGTTATGGGTGTTCACACAGTAAATTTAGAAGGTGATTTAATGAAATATAAATTAGATAAGAAAGGTAATTCAATAGGACAAGAACCTTATTTTTCAACTAAAATAAAATTAGAAGGTCATGATCATGATCACTTTGCTCAACCTGATTATGAACAAGTTAAAAATGAATTAAAAAATGGAGAAGGTTGTAGAATAAAAGGTTTTTTTAAAGTTAATAAAGTACCTGGAAATTTCCATGTTTCTTCACATGCTTTTGCACCTACTATTCAAAGATTAGCTCAAGATAATTTATTGACAATAGATGTTAATCATAAAATTAATCATTTATCTTTTGGTAATGAAATGGAATTGAGAAAAATTAAAAGAAGATTTAGTGAAGGACTTTTAAATACTCTTGATGGAACTGTTAAAAATACTAATAAACAGAGAACTATTTATGAATATTATGTTAAAATTGTTCCTACTACTTATATTAATTTATTTAAGAGAGAAAGTTATGTTTTTCAATATAATAGTAATTCAAATGAAACTCCTGCTTATAATCAATTTCCTACTTTGTTTTTTAGATATGATATTTCTCCTATTACTGTACAGTATTTACATTATAGAGATAGTTTTTTAAATTTTTTTATTCAAATTTGTGCTATTCTTGGAGGAGTTTTTACTGTTACTGGAATTATTGATTCTATGATACATAAATCTGTTATGGTTTTATTAAGAAAAGCACAAAGAGGGAAATTAGGTTAAAATCAATATATTTTATTGAAAAGAAACTTAAGGATAAAATTAAATTTATTATTACCTTATATTTCTTTAATAATTTTTACTAATTTTTTACTAATTTTTATATTTGAATTATTTATTTTAAATATAAATAAATGATTTTTAATAACTATAATTTTCCTTAAATAAAAAAAATTTAACAAATGTTATCATATTTTAAATAAAAAAAAAAATCTAAGATAAAAATTAAAAAAATATTAAATAAAACCTTAATACCCTCCTTGAATTTGTTGTGGTTGTTGTTGTTGAATTCTTTGTTGTCCCATCATATTATTTTGTCTAATTTCATCTTCAACATTATCAATCATCTTATCAATATTATCTCTTTTCTTATAAGGTTGATAAGTTTTAAACTGTTTAATTTCCTCAGCAACTTTACTCTTAGCACCTTGGAACATTTTCATCTTCCATAAAGGATGCATATCTTCAGGAGGTAATTCCTCATCTAAAGGATCATAATCTGGATTATTATATTTCATTTTTTCCATTTCTCTCTCTTTAATAATTTGTACTTTAGGATTAACATATCTAGTAACAACTTTTGGTGGTTGTTTCATTCTATTTTTCAAATCTCTTTGTTCATTTATATAATGATCATATTCTCTATCAATATTATTTTCAGCTCTATTACCATATTCTCCATTAATAACTTCTTTTATTGGTGTTGGTGTTCTATTTGGAACACCATATGAAAAGCCTTCTGGAGGAAGATAAATACATTGTTTTTTTTTTCCTTTTTTTATATTTTGACGTATGTCTACAGTTTTACGAAAATCTTTATGTGTTCCAAAATTTGTTGCGTTCATTTTAACTGCTAGTTTATTTATTCTTACGTAATCCATTGCTGGTTCTTTTTGAGATGTTGGTCTGTGAGTTTTCCATGTTCTGGTTACTATTTTTTTTTAAAGGGTTATATTAACTTATTTTTTATCTTACTTATTGATGCATCTTCTTTATCTGTTTTTCCTGCTAAACCATATGTAAATTCGTTATTTGGTAATTTCCAATTTGAGGTTTTTTTTACTCCTACTGGATTTGATGATTCTATTCTTCTTGTTTGGAGACCTTGAATCATTTTTTTTATTTTAATTTATTTTTATTAAAATTTTATTTATTTGTATTATTGGTTATGAAAAAAAAATCTTTTTTTTTTTATAGTATAATATTTTATATTTATTGTATTGGAGAATAGTATAAATTCATTAAATAATTCTTATATTATGTTATTGTAATCATAATGAATTTTAGTTATATTATTTTTACTTTTTTCAAAAATGAATTTCAATATATTTATTTAGATTTATTTTTATTAATTATATTTTCTATAAAAAATAAAATAAATAATGATATATTTATTAAGTAATTATGAATACAAATTTTTAATAATATTACTTCTAATAATTTCAATAAAATCAAATAAATCAAGTAATAAAAATCCTTTTTACACTAAAGAATTTAATATTGAATTTACTCAAAATATTATAAAAAATGCTAATAACAATTATTTATCTAGAAAAGAAGGAATAATAGAAGAAATAAATAATTGTTCAATTAAAAATTGTTTAAAATGTTCTGAGAATGGAGAATGTATTGAATGTAGAGAAGCATTTCATTTAGATAAAAAAAAATGTTTTTCAACTGAATGTTCAATTTTTGGTTTTTGTAAATATTGTGATGACTATGATTGTTATGCATGTTTAAAAGGATATCAATTATTATATGGAATATGTGATACACTTGATAAAGAAACTAAAAAGAAAAGAATAATATCTTTTTCAATTATATCTGGAATTATTACAATTTTATTAATTGTACTTATAATTCTTTATATTTTTCTAAGAAAAAAAAATAAACAAAAAAATAAAGATAATTACATTTCTGATAAAGTCATTAAAAAAAAACATCCAAAAAGTGGTAATTATATAATTGTTCTTCCAAATAAAGATGAATCAATTAATAATAATAGTATAATAAATAATAATAATGTTAGTTCAATTGATAAAACTACAATTTCATATTCATTAAGAGCAGATAAATTAAATGAAAACAAATGTATATTATGTAAAAATAAACATATTTTTTGTTTTGCTGATTGTGGTTGTTCATTATGTTATGATCATTATTCTTCAATAAAAGATAATGAATTAAATATAAATTGTCCAATTCATAAAATTCCTTTAAAAAAATCATTTTTTATTCAATTAGAAAAAAAAAGTTCATTAAAAGGAAACGCAATAGAACAATTAGGACAATCATTATGTCCAATTTGTAAAATTTATCCTGCAAATCAATCATTTAATTGTGGTTGTAATATGAAATTATGTTCTAAATGCTTTAATGATAATGTGTTTGTATTTAAATATAATCAATGTCCTGGTTGTGCTAAACCATATAATCCAAAATGATAATTTTGAAGTTTTTTATATTAATATATTATATTTAATATTTATAAATAATTTTTAAAATTTATTTATTTAAATTTAAATACATAAATTTATTTATTAAATGCTAATGATTAAATCAGATTACATCCTAATAATTATAAGGGTTATTTACATTAATAAAAACATATTTTTTAATTATATTTTTCATTTAAATAATTTTTAATATCTGAAAAAGAAAATCTTTCTTTTTCATTTAAATTAATCATTTTTAAAATTAAAGTAATTAAATATTGAGAATAATTTCTTTTGAAATTCCTTTGAATTATATTAGAAATTTGAGCCATATTATTAATTTCCCTTATTTCATTTAAAATTGATAAATTAAGTGAAAGAGCATAAATGAGACAAAAACTAAGTGAAAAAACATCACTTTTAAAAGCATTATGAACAACATCTTTCTGGCATAATTTTAATCCATTATATAAAATTGGACTCATATAAAGTTCACTTCCTCTTAAAGTACATTCTTGTGAAACATCATTAAATTTTTTAGCTTCTCCAAAGTCAGCAACTTTAAAAATATTATTTTTAAATAACAAAATATTTTGTGGTTTAATATCTCTATGAGCAATTCCTTCATTTTCTAAATATAATAAAGCATCAATTATTTGATTTAAAATATAAATTATTTCATTTTCTTTATATAATAATTTTTTTTTCGCTCTTCTTTTAATTTCTTTATTCCAATCACTAATTGCTAATTCCATTAAAACATATATTGAATATGTTGTTATATCTAAAGCTTTATATTGAACTTTTATTATTTTCATTATATTTGGATGAGATTTTGAATATACTAATTCAATTTCTTTTTGTATTTGTTTTACTTCTTTTAAATCATGACATATTATTTTTTTTATTGCATATTTTGTTTTATTATTAGAATTTTGAACTAAATATATTTTACCATATGATCCTTCACCAATTGGGTCTAAATATATATAATCATCTGTATCAAATTCTGGAATTTTTCCATCTTTAATAATTGTTTCTAATTTTTCTGGATTAACTAATATATTATGAATTTGAGTTGAAGTAAAACTTGCAACTGATGCCAATTCACCAATTGATGATAATGAATCCTGTTTTTTATAATTGTTATTTAAATTATCTAATACGTTTATTTTGTCTAAATCTTCTTTTGTTTCACCTGATTTTCTACTATTTGTTTTTGTTGTTCCTGAATCTTTTAAATAATTATTTAAAGATAATGTATTTTCTTCATCATTAAGAGATTTTGAAAAATTATTTATTTTTTTAATAATATTTTCTGAAAGTGGATCTTCATTTGAAGAATATATTAATTTCAATTCATTATCTTCTTTTTCATTTTCAATATCATTTTTTTCTTGTTTAAAATTATATAAATTTGAACTACTCATATTTTTTTTATTATCAAATAATGATAATCTAAATAAACTATTACTACTTGAAGCTTTATCATTATTTTTACTTTTATTTATATTTATATGAACATTAATATCTTTTTTTAAATTTCTTTTTTCTATTACATCAATTAATGTTTTATAATGTTTCTTATTTCTTTTTATATCATTCTTATTTGAATCATTGATTAAATTAAAAATATTATCTTTTGATATATTAGATGAAATTGTTAATCTATGTTTCATAATATTAATATTCTCATCATTTTCATCACAATTACTATTATATCTATTATTACTTTTACTATCAGAATTTTCAATTGAATATTCTTTCTTTTTGAATAAATTACCCCATACACTTTTATGATTCCTAAATCTCTTTTTACATAAAGGACAAGTCCAAATAAATTTATCAGTAAAATTCATTGCTCTACATTTAGAACAAACAATAATTTCTTTCTTATTTAAAATTCCTTTATATAATTCACCCTTACATTCATCTTTATGATAAAAAATTAATTCTTCAGGAGTTCTTTTACAACAAGGTAATTCATTAGGAAAAGCTCGTTCTTTAAATAAAAAAGCTTTTTTAATGGCTCTTTTAATTCTAATCATTTCCATAGGATTATAAATTTTAGCATTACTTTTAAATTCTTTTTTACAAAAAATACAATTCCAAATCATACTTTCAGGTCTTGCTCTAAAATTACATGTTTGATTAATACAAACTAAGTATCTTTCATTTAAATTAAAATATAAAATATTTTGACATTTTATACATTTCATTGTTTCATTTATCATTCCACCACAATGATATTTTTCCCAAGTCGCAGGAAGAATATTTATATTTGAATTTTTTGGTAAAATGCAAGAATAATATTCAATTTTACAATGATAACATAATAATAATATTGAATTTTTTTTATAACATTGTTTACATTCTGTACAAATTACATGTGATACTTCATTTGATATTTTATCATATATTTCTATTAATTTTGCTTTTTCATTATCACAAAAATGATATGCTTCATCATTTGTTTTTATACAATGTTTTCTGAAGTGTTTTAAATAATTATATTTCTTTGGATTTTTTATATAATTTTCCCATTCTTTATTTAATAATTCGAAATTTTTTTCATATTCTTCATCTAATTTTTGTAACGAATATTTTTGATATTCTTTTAAGATTTTATGTTCTATAGGAAGATTTTGAAATACTTCTTTTAATATTAAATCTCCTTCTATTGTAATATTTTTTAAAAATTGTTTTTTGGGTATTAGTAAAATATCTTGGAAGTTTTCATTGAATTCTTTCATATATGTTTTTAATACTTTTTGTTTTTCAGGATTGTTTATATTTATGTCATATTTTCTTTCATAAACCAAATTTTTAGTTGGTGGAGTTAAAATTTGATTTTTATTTTGAAAATCTTTTGATAAGGAAATTGGGATATTATTCATTGAAATAGATGTCATTTTTTCTTCGAATAATATATTTGAAGATAATTGTTTTATTTAAATTTTATTTAAATTTTTATAAGTATATTTTTTTGATATTCTTTAAAATAAAATAAATCAAAAAAAATGAAAGAAAATATTAATAATTTAATAAAACAATTTGATTATATTGGTAAAACTTTTAATTTTAGGTATAAATCACATGAAAATTTTAGAAGTTTATCTGGAGGAATATTTTTTATTTGTTTCTTATTATTTTCAATATCTTATATTTTATTAAATCTGAATTATTTTATTAGAAGAATAAATAAATCAATAATTAATTATAATACAATAATATCACCAACTGATAAAATGAATTTAGTTAATTATTCTTTTTCACTTGGATTTTCAATTACATGTAATTATTATGATGAAACAGAAAATTATCCTTTAGATGATTTATTTGAATTGTCATTTAATTATATTCAACGTCAAAATAATACATCATATAAAAAAAATATAAATCTACATACATGTAATTATTCTGATTTTAATACAGAATTAATTGATCATTCAATAATAAAAAAATTTGTAGAACATAATCATTATTATTGTCCTGATAATTTAGATAATTTAGTAACTGGAATTTATGAAGATGATTATTTTTCTTATTATGAATTTACAATTTTTGCAAAAAAATTAGATAATTTTTCAATTTATTATGATTTATTAAGTAATTATGATTGTAAATGTCATTTTTTAACATCACATCTGGCTTTTGATTTACATAATTTTAGTTATCCAATTAACAATTTTATTAGTGATTATTTTTTACAAATAAATCCTCTTGGTTATGCTAAAAGAAATATATTTTTTAAATTAAGTGAATATCAATCATCAAAAGATTTATTTTTCTTAGATTATAAGAAAAAATATTATTTGGATTATTCAAGACATGAAGATTATTTATTATTTAAACATAAAGAAAGATTTGATGAAAAAATTTTTGATTATGAAAAATTTGTAACATTATATTTCAGAGCTGATAATGAAAGAGGATATATTACTAGAAAATATAAAACTTTTTTTGAATATTCATCTGAAGTTTTTACTATTTTATCAATTATATATTTAGTATTTTTTCTTTTTATTTCAATGTTGAATAGTTTTTATGCAAATCATTCAATTATGCAAGAATTTTTTCAATTCAAAAAAACTGAAAAAGCATCTCAAATATTTAATAAATTAAAAGTTAGAATGAGTGAAAGTAAAATACAAAGATTAAGTAAAATGTCAAAAATTGCTGAATTTGGGAGTTTTGCACCTGGAGAATTAGAAAATCATTCAATTTTTGTTAAAATAAAATCTAAGAAAAGGAGTTCAAATAATTTATTTAATAATATTAAATTATCAAATATAATTTCAACTACAGAGGCATTAAATAATAAAACAACTTCAATAGAAAAAAATAATGTTTCAAATAATAATACAATTACAAATACCAATAATAATACTAGTAATAATAATGATGTAAGTCCTAATAATAGTAACAATAAAATTTTCGTTAAAGGGAAAAATAATTTAAGTTATTTACGTCATAATTCTTTACATATTTATGAAGGAGGAAAAATGAATCATAGAATTTCTTTATTTAAGGGAAATGATAAAATTAAAAACAATAATATTAATGTTAAAAATGATACAATTATTAATATTCCTCCCCCAAAAATTAATAGAAAGATGAATAAATTTTTAAAAAAAATAACAATAAAGGAAAAAAAAATTGATTTACATTTTTCAATAATGGAAATTCTTATATCAATTTTTTGTCCATGTTGTTCAAATTCAAATCTAGAAACAAAAAATAAATTATTAGAAAAAGCAAAATATAAATTATTTTATGGATTAGATATTTTAACATATTTAAAAAATTTACAAAGAACTGAATATTTAAATTTTATTTTATTAGAACCTTATCAAAATGTAGTTTTAGGTTATATGACAAAACCTTCAATATCATTAGATTATCAATTTGATGTTTTTGAACATTTAAAATCAAAATATAATCCTGATTTTAATAAGGGTGAAATTGATGACTTTTTAAAATCTTATAATCATTTGTCTAAAATAAAAAACAAATCATCTATAGATACTAGATTATTTAATATTATAAATATTGAATTAGAAAATTTATGCATTGAATGATTATTATTATTTTGCTGATTAAATTAAATTGCTAATTTAAGCAAATTATATTTAGTAATTTATCATTGATATATTAATATGGTTGATGTTTAATAAATAAAACATTTAATTTTATAGTGTAAATCAGTTAATTTTTTTAATTATCTAAGAATAAAAAATCGAATATTATGATAAAAATAAAATTTATTTATTAAATTTTAATTAATTAAATATCCTTTTTATATATTCATAATTTTTTTAAATATATACTCTCATTTTGACTTTTCTTTCAATAACTTTCTTTTATTATAATCAAATATTAATATATAATCCAATTAAATATATATTTGATGATACAAAATATCGAAATTAAATAAAAAAATTCCGCTTTTTCTATTTATTTTATTTTTATAATTTTTATTATTAATTATAATATCAAATATATATCATTCTTTTATTTAAATCAATGAAAAATATATTTCTATAAAATTCAAAATGTTTAATCTTTTTTGTTTATTTTTTATTTTTATACACATTTTTATTTTTTTTGAATTATTTAAAAAAATATTGTAATAAAAAATTATTGCTCTTATGAAATTAGTAGAAGATTCACCGGATTTAAAAAGTTTTACTGACGTTTCTTCACAATCAGCAAATAAAATAAATAAAAATTTAACTCCAACAAGCATTTTATTTGCAAGAAAAATAAATTTAACTAAAAATGATTATTTTAGTGATTTTGGTTTAAAAAAGAATAATAAAAATATTGGTTCATTTCTATCATCAAATGATGAAACAAATCCATCACTTAATAGTCAAAAAAGAATGCACAGTGATATTTATGAAAGATTAAAAAATGAAGATGAGCAGTTTATAAAAACACTTTTAAAATTAAAAGAAAAAATGAATAATAATAATTCAATAATAGTACATCCTGAAAATAGAAATTTATCTTCAAAAGATATATATAAAAAAAGACAATTTCCAAGTGAAATTCCACCTTATGAAGGTAATAATAATATAAATAGGAAACCAATAAAAGTTTTTACAAAGAGAAAAATTAGTTTATATGATAATGGAAATAAGAGTAATAATATATCTTATAATTTAAATAAATCATCAAATTCATCTAATAGATTTGTTACAACTCATAGAAAATCAAATACTAAAGAAATTATTAATTCAAAACCAATTTTTAAAACAAAAAAAAAGCTAGATAAAAAAAATTCTTTTAAAAAAAATAATCAAAATAATACTGTATATATAATTAAAAATATTGATTATATATCAAATAGAAATTTAACTAAACCACAAATTAAAAATATAAATGTTGAAAAGAAAAAACCAAAAGATAAAAATAATAATAAAAAAGAAATAAAAACTAAAAAAAAAAATGTTCCTATTGCAGTTATTGATTTATTTGATGAATCACCAAAAGAACAACATAAAGTTAATATAAAAAAGAATAGTTTTAAACTAAAACAAGTTGTTTAAAATATCAAAATAAATTTAAGTATGGTAAAAATTAAAATAATATGATATAAACATTTAGTTTTATATTTCTATGTAAATAAATTTATAAAATTAATTACCCAATTATATATTTAAATATCATAAAATATATAAAAAAAATAAAAAAATATAAAATATAAAAAAAAAACATTTTTCATAACTCCCAAAAAAAAAAAATAAAATAAAAAAAAATCAAATAAAAAAAAATGTATCAACAAGAAAGTATATACAACATAGTCCCAAAAGAAAAAATCCTCCCAGGAACAACAACTCGTTACCATTCAAAATACCCTCATTGGTTAGCACCAACAGCATCAACTTTCATATTAAACAACACAAGTTACCCAAATGTAGCAAATATGAATGGAGATGTAATGTTTCCTCGAGGAGCACATCCAATAAGAGAAAACTGGGCAACATTTGGTTTACCAATTGGAGGATATAAACAAGATCCAGAACACTTTTATCGTAAAAATCATCAATATAAAACTTTACCTCCCCCTGAAAGAATAAGAAGTGCTTCTGAGATAAAAAAACCTCCTGTTCCTACAATTGCAGATAAACCTATTATGGGTTTAAAAACTAATAAAAATTATATTACTTCAAATGCAATTGATAATATTTTAATGGCTCCTAGAAAAATGAATAAAACTGATATTAATTGGTTTAAAAAAAAAGATTATGGTAAAGTTCCTAAATATATTCATAAATTAAGACAAGAAGTTGAAAATGAATATTTAAGTATTAGAGAAATGCAAAGAAGAAATGAAGAAGAAGATGCTAAGAGAAGGAAAGTTTTAACTGAAGAAGAAATTAAAACTTTGAGAGAAGGCTTGTTAAAAAAATTGGAACAGTTGAAATTGATGTATGGTACTATTACACATAAAAAAAAATTTGATACTTTGGTTCTTTTGAGAAAAAAAGAAGGTTTGGAAAAAGAAATGGCTATTATTGAACAAGATTTAGAAAGGTTGAATAATAAAAATGTTATTGTTGATTTAACTAGGTAAAAGGAAATAATTTTTTATTTTTTTTTTAAATTTTTTTTAATTTTAAACTTTTGATTTTTAATTTTTTTTTATTATTAATAAATATTTTTTTTTCATTTATTATATTAATTATTTTTTTTTTGACTTTTTTAATAATTAAATATTTAATTTTTTAGTTTTTAATTCTCTCATTGAATTATTTTTTATCATATTTATTCTTTGATTAAAAAGTGAGTTCAATTCTCTTTTTTTTATTGTAATATCTTTATTAAATATTTTAATTAAAGGATTTATAGATTTATTTTTTTTCTTTTTGAAAAATAAATATGATTCATTTAAATGAGATAAAAAATTTTCTTTATTAAATAAATTTAATTTTTCATGTTGTTCAAAACTATAATCTTTATTTATGTGATTTTTGTTTATTCTTCTTTCTTCTCTAAAATTTTTTAATTTAAAACTATTTGATTTTAATAATTTAGATGAATTACGATAATTATAATAAATTGGAGGATTAAATAACAATTTTAGAGGAAGAGTATCAATGAATTTTTTATTAAAATTTCTATTAAAATTATTAAGTATTAACTTAAAATCAAGAGTTCTTTCTAACTGAATTGGTCTTTGATTTTTATTTCTTTCATTTTTTAGATTTAATATATCATTTCCAAAGCCTTTTTTAAATAAAAATTTATTATTTTTCCAAATATCATCCTCTTTTAATATATTGTAATCAAATAAACGAATATTTTTATCAACTTTTTTTAATTGAAAATTATAAAATTTGTTATGTTTTATTTTCATTTGATTATTTTTAACTTCCTTTAATATTTTTATTTGAAATTATTATGATATTAAAATTTATTAGTAATTAAAATAATAATATATATATTATTAATCAAATAAAAATATGATTTATAAACTAATTTAATTATAAAGATTAATATAATAAAAAAAAATAAAAATATATAATAATATAAAGTTAATAAGCATAAAATTAATTTAATTATAAATAAAATAATAAAAATAAAAAAAAATAATAATAAATATTAAAATAAACACAGATATAAAAATTTAAAAACCAAAAAATAATTTTTAAAAATGTCAAAAACTCAAATAGTAACCATCCTCCATATATTAACAACAATAACAGCATTTTCAATATCAATCCCAATAGACAAAAAAGAAAAAAACAATTTTTTCACTGTACCAATATCAATAGGAACCCCAAGTAATAAACAAGTATTCGAAGTTCAAGTAGATTCAACAACAAGTGAGACATGGATTCCCTCAATAAACACAACATATAAAGTATCACCAAAATATGATCCATTATTAAGTACAACATCAAATTTAACAAATAAAACAATGGAAATTTTTGATGAAGATGGAGATGTAAGTGGAAAATCAACTCATGATGTTGTAATAATAGGAAATTATACTTTAAATAATTTTGGTTTTGTTTCAATTATAAATTATCCAAATAATTTTAAAGATTATCCAATTGGAAAATTAGGTTTAGGTTATAAACAAGATCATGGTGATGAATTTAATTTTATTAGAATGTTAAAAAATGAAGGTATTGTTGATAATGAAATTTATACAATAGATCCATTTACTCATGAATTAATTATTGGAAATACTACTAAAAAATATAAAAATGATATTTATTCATTTTGTAATTTAACTGAAACTCATGATTTAGATGATGATTATCGTGCTGGATGGGTTTGTGAATTAACACATGCTTTTTTTTATGAAAATAAAAAATATTTAGAAGATGGTGTTGAAACAACTAATGCAAGAGTAATTTTTGATAGTGCTTATCAATATATTGGTATACCAAAGAGAAATTTAGATTTATTTAAAAAAAATTATTTTGAATCAATTTTAAATGAAACTTGTATTGAAATGAGAGCTAAAAGAGAAACTTATTTTGTATGTGAAAATGATGAGAAATTAGATAATGCTAATATTACTTTTGTAATTGGAGGTTATGGTTATGTTCTTTCAAAAAAAGAATTATTTAAACCTTTATATGCTAATAAATTAGAATGTCTTATAAGATTTATTAAACAAAATGATAATATTTATTCATTTGGTGTTCCTTTTGTTAATAATTATGTTATGTCTTATGATGCTGAAAATCAACAAGTTGGATTCTTTGGTGGAAAAAAAGTTGATTATTATAATGATTGGCAATTATGGATGAAAGGTATTTCTCCTAAACAAAGAGATTATATGAAAAAATTAATTATTGGTGCTTGTGCTTTAGGAGGTGTTTTATTATTGATTGTTGCTTGTTTAATTATTAGAGCTTGTAGAAAAAAGAATAGTGGAGATATTGAACATGGTCCTTTAATGAATAATGAACAAGGACCTAATGTTAATTATTAAATATTCAATCATATTTTTTTTTTTAATTTAACAACTGTTTATTTTTAAAAATATATTTTTGATTTTTATTTTAATATTTATATTTTATTAAATGAGTTCTGTTAAGAAATGTAATATTTTTGATATTAGAGAAAATGAAAATAATACTATGAAAAATAATGTTTTATATACTGATATTGTTATGGATAAAGTTGAAAAAAAGAAAATTAATGATTTAAATCTAAATTTTAATAGAGTTGAAGTTGGAAAATTAGTAAGTAAAAAAAATGAAAATCTTGAAGAGATTAATAAAGAAGAAAATAAAAAAATGAAATGTCCTATCCCAAATTTCAATAGAGGAAGTTTAAAAAATATTATAAATTTAACAAAAAAAAAAAAAGTAAAAAAGAAAGTCAATTTTCCAGAAAAATGTATGATATTTATTATTGAGATTGAAAGTTTTAAAAAATATAATTTATTAAATACGAATAGAAATTTGATAAAAAAACCAACTTCTTGTAAATGTAATATTTATTGAAAAAAAAATTGAAGAAAATAATTATAATTAAATGGTATTTACCTTGTAAAATTATAATGAAACTATGTTTAAAAAATTTTTATTAGGTGATTTTTTTAGATATGTAAATATATTTAATAATTTTTATTATTATAAAGATATATATCAAAAAAAATAACTTAAAAAATATATTTTTTAACTTATAATATAATAATATAATAAAAAAACAAAAAAATATTTATTTAATAATCATTTAATCATTCCATAAAAAAATCTAAAAATAAAAAAAAGAAGAAATAAAAAACAACAAAAACAAATAAAAAAAAAACAAAATTTTATACCTCAGGTAATTTCTTCTCTTCAACGTTCTCACTAACTTGAACATTACTATTACCAACATTTTCATTATTGACATTGCTGACATTATCTTTGGCTTCATTTTCATTTTTATTATCATTACTACTAACAAACTTTTTTTTTCCTTTCATGGGAATAGGATGCATTACATTAGGATACATTCCCATTCCAGGATTCCATCCTGCAGGATGTGAATAAGAACAACCAATTCTTGTACAACAAAAACCATATTTACAAGGAACATTTGGATGAATGTAACTACATTTATCACCAAACATACAATTAGGAAAATATGGACACTATTTTTTTTTTTTTTTTTTTTGAATAAAATTAAAATTAATTCTTACTGTTTGTGTTGGATGAGTATATTCACAATTTGGATCTTTACAATTTGGCCAATTTTTACATCTTATTTTTTTTTTGGCTTCTCTTTTTTCTAATATTGATTTTTGCTCTTCTGGAGTCATTTTTTTAAATGATTCTGGATCTATTATATTTTCTTTTTCTTTTTGATTTTCTTCTTTTTGCTCTTGAGATTTTTTTTCTTCTGTTTTTGTGTTTTCTGGGTTTGGATTTTCTGAATTTGATTCTTTTGGTTTTGGATGTTTTCCTATTGAGGAATAAAATGGTGGTCTACTAAAATTAAATAAGTTATTAATGAGTATTTATATAAAAAATTTTTTTTATTTTTGAATTATTTTTTTAAATTTTTTTGGTTTTTTTTTTTTTTAATTTTATTTTTTGGTAAAAGTGGTATTTATTTTAAATTTCTTAAAATTCACTTTTTTTTAAATCAAAACCACTTTTTTTTTTACTCATTAATAAGTAAAATTAAAAAATTTTTTTATTTGAGAATCAAATAAAAAAATAAAAAAAACAGACCAAAAAAATTCCATAAAAATAAAAAAAAAGGAAAAAGATTCCTTACCTTTGAATAAAAGGATTCATAATAGGATGAGCATAAAATCCAAAAGCACCTCTTCCTCTAATAGACATAACATTAGAAAATCTTCCTCTTTGATTATAAAATCCTCTTTGATATCCTGTTTGATATTCTTCATTATAATTATTAATATTATTTCTAGAACGATCTCTTTTTTTATGTAAAATTATATCTTTACTTCCAATTTTCATTTTTCCTTTTTTTAATTTTTTATTTCCTTTTTGAAAACTTATTCTTTTTCTTCTTATAAATTTACGAGATTTTTCATATTTGAAATTTCCTTTTTCTTTTTCTTTTTCGTTTTTATTTTCATTTTTTGATTCATTTACTGATTCATCAACTAATTCCCATAAAAAATCTACTATTAAATTTGTTTTATCATGAAATATTTGTTCAAAATCTGCTATACATTTTTCTTTTGGAGTTTTGTCTTTGAATACAACTTCAAATACATATTTTATTATTTGATCATAGTCATCACATATAAATAATTTTTTTAACTTTTCTTTGAATTTTTCTCGGATTTTTAGGAAGATTTTATCATTTTCATTATAATTTATTGTTGATATTGTATCTGTCATTTTTTAAAATTATATTATTATTTTTAGATTGGAATTTATATTTTCTTGATTTTAAATATTTTTTTTATTTTTTGCTTTTTTAATATAGGAATATAAAGGAATAATCCTATTTGATTAATAATTTCAAAATTATTCTTTAAAAATAAATAAAAAAATTAAAAATTAAAATATTACAAAAAAAAATTAAAATTAAAATAATGGAGGATCCAAATAATTATAGAAGTGATAATGAATCAGATTTTCAAAATTCAAATAAATTTAATCAAATAGAAGAAGAAAATCAAACATTTGGAATAAAAAGAAAAAATGCTCAAGAATATGAAAAAAAAATACAAGAACTTTTAGAAAAAAATGACATTTTAGAAACAAGATTAAAAGTAATTGGTGAACAAAAATATAAATTAGTTTCAAAATTAAAAAATTCAGAAGAAGAAAACGATATTTTAAAAGACCAAATAATAAAGCAAAATAATAATAATAAGCAATTAAATTCTGATAATGAAAAATATCAAAAAGAAATAATAGAATTGAAAACATCAAATAAAGAATTAAATGAAAAAGCAAAAGATAAAATAGAAAGTATAAATAAAGAATTAGAAGATAAACAAAAACAATTAGATAACTTAACTCAAAAATTAAAAGCAAAAGATGAAACAATAAAATATTTTACAGTAAATAATGAATCATCCCAAAAAAATACAAATACAATAAGAGAAGAATTAGAATATGAAAAAAAAATAAATCAAAAACATCAAGATAAAATATCAGAATTAGAAAAAAAAATAGATCAAATGTATCTTCAAAGACAAAGTGAAGGAACATTATTATTAGAAATTCAACATTTAAAAGATGATAATATGCGTTTATTACAAATGTTAAAAACAACAGAAGAATTTAAAAATTTTGCATATTTAAATGAAACTATACCAGGAGGAGTAAAATTAATTAAAGATAATGAAGAACAAAAAAAAATAACTTCTGCTGCAAGTAATAATAAATTAAAAGAAAAAAGTCTAATTCCAAAAAATCAAGAAATATTAAAAGATAGTCAAAATTTGGTTCCTAATGAAGCTATTGATTTTGCTTTTCAATTTAAAAATAAATATAATGTTGAATTAAATGATAATTTAATTAATGAATTAGTTACTTCTTTAAATAAAATTTACAAAATAAGAGAAAAAAAAGAAATTAATAAAATTAAACATAAATATCAAAGTGAAATTACTGATTTAAGAAGAAAATTAGCAATGAAAAGTGGTTATGATGAGTTTATTTCTCAAAAAACAATTTCTAAATTAAAAAAAGATTTAAAAAAAACAAAAGATAATTTAAAAGATAATATAGTTTTAAATAATAAATTAAAAAATTCTCCTGCTGGAATGGATTTAGTTGATAATGCATTAAAAGTTGCTTCTAATTTTGAAAATACGAAAAAAATTTTTGAAAATGAAATTGCTAATTTAAAACAAAAATTAAGAGATAAAGATGAGCAATTTTCAGGAAGTCATGAACAATATAATCAAGGAATTTTATGGATGATTTCAAGAAGTTATGAAGAAATTAATTCTTTAGAAAAAAATGTTAATGAATTATTCGGAGATTATGAAGAAAGAGTTAAAAATTCAAATTTAATTACTGAACAAAATGAATTAATGGATTATAATATGAGAATTATTAATAATTCTGTTAAATGGTTTTTTAATTCACTTAAACAAATGATTATTGATATTAGAGATAAGTTCTCTAATTGGAAATTAGATGCACAAAAAAATTTGAATAATTTGAAAATAAATTCAAATAAGAAATAATTGATTGTTTTAGAATAATATATACATTTATTTAAATCTTTTTTTTTAATAATATATTTATAAAAAATTTAAAAATAAAAAAAATTTTGTTAATATTTTAATTCATAAATTATTATTTTTTTTATTCCTACCAAAAAAATAAAATTCAACTACTAAAATTTAAATTTACCATTATTAAATATTTAAATATTTAAAACCCCAAAAAAAAAAATTAAAATATCTCTTAATCACAACTAGCAAAAACTATGAAAATAAAATAAAGAAACTAATCCTTCTTCCTTAATTTCTTTCCAAGTTTTCCAAAGTGCAATAACTAAAGAAGCAACAAGAAAATATTCCATAATAATAATTAAAATAGAACTTCTCCCAGTTCTATTAATATATTGTAGAATAAAAAAGCTTCCACAAAGTGCAGCTAAAGCACAAGGAATCCCAACACAAATAGTAAAACTCCAATTTAATTGTCCAGCAAAAGAAAATAAGAAAGTAGAAGCAATAGCAGTAGTAATAATTAAAAAATTACTAGTAGATGAACTTTCCTTTGGATCAAGACCTAAATAAGCAAACATTGGATTTGTAATCATTCCACCACCAATTCCCAAAGAAGAAGAAACAATTCCTGCAATAACTGCCATTGAAATAACAAAGTTCATATTTTTTTGAAGATTTTCTAAAGCTTCACTTTTAAATTCTGGAATAACTTGTTTTTTTTTTATTATATGTTCTTTTACTTGTTCTATTGAATTTTGAATAAAATAATATGATACTCCTACATATAATAAAAATGTTATCCAATATAAAAATGAACATTTTCTTATTCCTAAAAATGAAGGAAGTTTTGAACTTCCTTCTATTAATTGATCTATTATTACTATTACTTCTAATAATGCTATAAATTTTATTCTATCCCATTTTAATGGATTATCATCTTCTGTTAATAATAATTTTTCTTCATCGGTTAATATTCTATTTTGAAATACTCCATCATCATTTCCTGTTGGTGATACTATTTCTAATTCATTATTTGCAGTTGCCATTGATTTTAAAAAAGGATCTTTTATATTTTCATTTTTATCATTTTTAATATTCATTTGTTTACCTAATAATTTTTCTTCTCTTGCTTTAGCTTTTAAAATATTATTATAAGTTTTTTTAGTAGTAAAACAAAGAAGAAAAATTAATCCGAACATTAATAATAAAGATGAGAAAATTTTATTAATAATAGTACCAAATTTAGCACCAAGTAACATAGAAGGAGAGAAAATAATAGCAATATCATATTCAACAAATTTATTTTTAGGATGTTCAAATTTATCAAGAACACAAGCAATATAAGTAACGAAACCACAAATTAAAATTAAACAATTTGAAATAGGAAAAGCTTCAGAAGGTTCAAATTCTTGTACTCCTAACATAATAGAAGAATAAACTGTACCTCCTCCAATTCCACAAGCAGTTGCTAAAGCAGAACTAATCATCATTGCACATAATTCAATTAATTCTAAAGGATATATTGGAAAAAAACCCTTATATACACATTTTTTTTGTATTGCATCACAATTATAATAATATTTACAACCATCTGGACAATATTTTTGAAGCTCTTTTGGAACTGGAAATGAATTTTGAGTTATTAAAAGTGATGATGCTATTGTTATTATTAATAATTTTTTGGACATTTTCCACTAATAATTATTTAATTATTAATGGTATTTATATTCAATTTTTTTTTTTTTTAATTGAAAAAATATTTTTTTTTTTATTCATTAAAGTAAAATGTGAATAATGTTAAATCTTTAATTTATTTATAATAAATTAAAATGTTTTATTTAAGTATTTTTTTTCTTTCCATTGGAGAAATTCTTAATATACCTTTTGAAACATCTTTAACTGGAGTTTTTGGATTAAATTCTTTAATAAATTTATCTGTATTAAATGTTATCCTTTTTTTACCTAAATATTTTTTTTTTGAAGAATTTAATTTCTTTTTTTCTGAATTATTTCTACTAATACATTTACTTTTACTTTCTTTTTTATCAGACTTTTTTACAATATCATTTGTACTTGTTTTAATTGGAGTTTTTTTTAAAATTGGTTTTGAATTCCTTCGAATTGGAGTAACATTAAATTTTGTTGGTGATTTATTTATTTCATTTTCAAATTTTCTTTTTAATTCTGAATAAAAATGTTTTTGAATTATATTTTTATTTTCTATATTATTTTTATTTTCTAATTCATTACAATTCAATTTTTTTTTTTCATTACTTTCTTTTTTATTATTTGTTTGAATTGTTTCTTTTTCCTTAATAGGTGAATTTTTCATGAATATGCTTTTGATTTATTTAATTTCATATGAAAAAAAATAATTATAAGTAATATTATTTATTAAATTTTTAATTCCATTAAAATAAAAATATTTATTTAATAAATAAAACATGTTTTATAATATATTAAATAAAATCAAATAATTAAATATGTATAATTTATATATTGAAGAAAAAAAAAAAGAAGAAGAAAAAAAAAGAGAAAAAATAGCAAAAAGTGAAGAACGATATAAAAAAAGATTTAAAAGTAAATAAATATCAAAAAATAACATAAAAAAAAATCAATTTTAGAAAATATTGGAATATTATACAATAATTACGAAACACGAGTTAAAAATTTCATATCAGAAGTAAAAATAAAAATATATAATAACAAAAAAAAAATTTAGATGACATCACCAGAACATAAAATAACAGTAAGAGACTTAACAGACAAAGCATTAAATGCAAGAGAAGAAATATTAAGAAATGGAAAAATAAGAAAGCCATTTATTTTTAAAGGTTATACAACAGAATCAGATAGAATTAAAGACACAATAAAAAACAATAAATATTTATATAACATATTTGAATCAGAACCAATTAAAACAGAAATTATAAATAAAAAAGAAGAAGAAGATGTATTTGATTTTAATATTCAAAATCCATCAAAAATAATGAGAAGAGCATCATTTGTAATGCCACCAGATAAATTAAAATACATATTAAAAAATGATATTATTGTTCAACCACAAATGAGATTTAAACCAAGAACTGATTTAGAAAGAGTATACGATGCTTTAAATGGAAGATATTTTAGAAATGATGAAAAAGCAGTTTTAGATAGACAATTAAAAAATATTGGTTTATATTCTTTTGATAGAAGAAAAGATTTAGTTAAAAAAGTTTCTTTATTAAATGGTTCTGAAAAAATATTATTAGAGTCAAGTGATGAAGAAGAAGAAAATGAAACTAAAAGAACTTATCAAATTAAACCAAATCCAATTATTCCAGAAGAAAAAAAAGAAGAAAAAGTAAAAAAAAATATTTATGGTGATGGTAACTTATATTATATTCCTCAAAATTATGAATATAAACCTTGGATGAGACATCATAATTTAAATTCAGAAGCTGAATCTATGTTAAAGGAATTTCATGTTAAAACTCATTTTAAAGCTGCTGAAGAAATAGCAGAAAATAAAATAGTTACTAAAAAAGATGAAAAGATTAGAAATAAAAAAAGGAAAAAAAAAATTGAAAGTCAAAGATTAAAATTAAAAGATCCTTTTTATTTTGAAAAAACACATTTTAAAGAAGAAGAAAAAGTTAAAAAATATACTCCTTATTTAAAAAATATGAATCCTTATAAAGGAAGAAATAAACCAAGTTATGATCTTTCTACTTTAACTGCTTTAAGTAATTTAGCTTTTACTACTTCAAATGAATTGCCTATTTCTTTATCAGAAAATAAAAATACTTTTGGTAAAAAAAAAGATAAAGATAGTGAAAGTGATTTACATGAGAAAAAAAAATTAGTTGATGAAAATAATGTTTTAATAAATGGAGAAATTTATTATAAAGATTCACAATTTGATATTATTGCTGAAAAAGTTTTAAAATCTTGTAAATTTCATTCTATTAAAAGTAAACATAATAATTCAAGATTAAGAAAAGGAGAAGGAAAAACTATGATAACAAGAGGAATGTCTGTTAAACAATTTGAAAAAAAATATAATTTAGAAGAAATATAAATATTTTTTTTTATAAAAAGTATTTTAAAAAAAATTAAATTATAATATATTAATATTTATTTTATTAAAAAAATTAATTTATTTAGAATAATATAATTTGAAAAAATGAGTGAAAATGATGATGAAATATTAGATAATACTATTAAAGGAATTGAAGATTATTTTTTTGGAACTGGAGATGAATGTGGAGAAAAGTTATTTATTCAATTTGCAAAAGAAAATAAACAAAAATTTTTAGATGCTAAATTAAGTTCATCAACTGAAAATCAATTTGAATTTTATACTGATTTATATCAAACATTTCAAGGAATATATGAAAATAAATTAGAAGAATTAGTAAATAAATTTAATATGAATAGTGAACAATTTTATAATGGATTATCTAGAAGATGTGATGAAGGAGATCAAGAAGTAATTCTTTTTGTAGATATAATAAATGAAATTATAAATTATAATTCATTTATTGAAATGATGGCAAATTTAATAAATAAAGTATAATTAAAAATAAAAAAAAAAGAATTTTAAAAGAATTATTACTTATAATAAATATCTTCCAAATAAAAAAGTATTCCAAAAAATCAAAAAAATTGCAAAACAAATAAAATGAAAAAAAAATTATTTTTTATTATTATTTGGAACATAAACACTCATTAAAATAACACTAAAAATAAAAAATCCAAAAAGCATAAAAGTAGAAATTAACATAATATAAAATAAATATAAATTCCCTCTTCCAACACATTTAGTAGTCCAAGGACAATGATGATCATATCCTTCTACACAACATTGACAATCATAACAATGATAAGTATCTCTATCAAGATTAATCCATAAATTACATTCTCTACATTTTTTATAATTTCCTTTATGTGGATGTGTAGCATAATATTCATATCTTGATTTAGGTAAACCTGGATTTATAATTGAAGCAGCACAATAAGAAAATAATTGAAAAAAACACATTATTATTCCCATTATTCTAATTGCTAAAAATGAATGTTCCCATATCATTGATATTATAAAAATATCAAATCCTATATTTAATGAAAATAATATTATGAAATAAGGCCAATCTGGTCCGATTGCAAATATTGGATCTGAATTTTTATAGTAGAATGTTATGTATTTTCCATATGTTAATTTTGGAAGGTTTTTTATTATTGAACTTGAAATTTTTACCTCTTTTGAGTTTTCATTTTCGGAATTATTTTGATTTAAATCGGAAACTATTATATCAAACGGCTCTGGAGTTGATTTTGATTCTTTTGAAGTTGATATATCCAGTTTTATTGATTCATCTTCTTGGGACATTATTTTTTTTTTTTGAATCTTGTATATTTTTTTTTTTAAAAATATTTTTTTAAAAATGAAAATAAAATAAATGGATACTTCTGTTATTAAGAATCCTAATATTAATAATTTTTTGAATAATTATGATAAAAGAGATTGGAATGAAGTTTTGGTAAAATTATGTTTAATTGCAATTGAGTATTTAAAAGAAAGTTCAATTAAAAAAAATTTTTATAATTTTGATAATTTGGATGATATTTTAAATAATTTAAGGAATAAAAATTATAAATTAATACCAAATAATTTAAATAAAGAAAGAAATTTAACTTTATTAACACCAACACAAGAGAAAATAGTAAATAGAATGACTGATAAAAAAATATTAAAAGAACCCTTACCTAAAGTAGAAAAAAATAAACCAAATTTTTCTAATGATAAAACCGTTCAACATAATAATAATTCACCCTATAAAAATCAATATTTATTAAAAAATAGTACATATAAACAAAAATATAATAATACTTTCCCTAAACATTCAACTAAAATAAGTTTAACTAAAAAACCAACTGATAATATAAATAAACCACATGATATAGTTTTACCAACAACTGGAAATAATATTCCATTCAATTATGAAAATGAAAAACATTACATAAAACAAAATCAAGATTTAATAAATCAAAATAAATTCCAGAATACAGATATTATGCCTAAAGATAATATAAATACTGAAAAAGATAATAATATAGAAACATCTTCATCAAATAATATAAATAGTCAAAATATAGCATATCAAATTCCACAAAATGATATATATTCAAATAATCAAAAACATATTTATGTAACTGATGATAATATTAAAACATCAAATATTCCAATAAATAATAAGGAAAATCTATTAAATCCTTCATATGATAATTTAGTAAATAGAAACCAAAATAATATTATGAATTTGGAAGCAAATAATTTAAATCAAAATCAAGGAAATTTATATCATCCTCATTATTATTATCATTGTCATCCTCAAATTTATATTCCAGATTTAAATCCTCCAAATATGATAAATGAATATAATTTAAATTATGGAAGAAGTGATCAATATCCTTACTTAAATTATCAATATGATAATATAAATTTAAATAAATATTATCAATGTGGTAATGAAGAAACTACTTATGAAATTTTACCACTTTATTCACTAGATAAATAATTATTAATTTAATTTATTAAAAAAAACAAAATAATGTATTTCACAAAAAAAATATGTTCTAATTAGTTTATTAGAAAAATGAGAATTTTAAAAAAAGAATATCATAATTTTTTAATTAGAAAGATTCTTAAATCAAATTGAATTTGAATTAATATAAAATATATATTTTTATTAAGTAATTTTTTTATATTAAATGTAAATTTTTAGATAATAAATTTTTAAATTAAATTTTAATTGAATTTATTTACTTTCTTAATTTATATTTTATTATTTTTATAAAATTGAAAAACAGTATGAAAACTCAAAATAAAATCAAGAATAATATACAAATGTTTACTAACGATCAATCAACATTTTATACTCAAGAAAATAAAAATATACATTCCCAAAACCAAAATAAAAATATTTTAAATAAAACATTTAATGGTTTTAATCAAGATAAAAAAAAACCATATGATTCAAAAAATTTTTTATATAATCAAAATAAAAAACTATTTTCTTTATTAGATATTAATGATAAGATAACAAATTCAAGAGGAACATGTCTTCCAATTCAATATAAAAGATTAACTGATGAAGAAATAAAAAAAAAATTTGAAGTAACATATACGCAAGGATGGAATTATGATAAAAATATAATACAAAAAGCAAAAGAAAACACAAAAAAACTTAAAGAAGATTACATTAAATGTAAAATGAATAAATTTTTAAACAATACTAATGAAGATAATAAAATAAATATAATAACTCCAAAAAATAATACTATAAGAAGTAATTCAGAAACTAATATTAAAAACATAAATAATAATAGACAACCTGAAATAATAAAAATAAAAAAATTAGATGTAAATAATTTAAAAAATTCAATACCAAATTATCTAAATAATAATATAGAAAAATCAAATTATCATAATGATAATAAAAGAAAAAATTTAGTCATTAATACAGAATATAAATATGAAAATAAAAAGCCAAAAAAATCCCAATCAACAATAGAAATAAGAATTAAAAAAGATTCATATTTACCAAAAGGTTACCCAGAATATGAAGTATTAGTTAAAAATCCAAAATTATTAAAAAGACAAGTTTCAACAAACAATCCATATAAACTCCCATTTTTAAATTTAAAAGAAATAAAAGAGAAATCATATGCATCAGATATATTTTTTAGAAAACCAAGTAATGAAGAAGAAAAATTTACTAGAAAAGTATTAACATATGATGATCATCAAAATTCAGATATTTTCCTTCAAAAAAATGATATTAAATCAATTTATAAAAATGGTGAATGCTACTTATTCAAACCAAAAAAACAAGTAGTATTTAATTCATCTCGTGAATCAAATTCTCAATGGATGCCAAAACCAAATGTACCAACATTATTAAATCATGTATCTACAGAATATAATATTTTAAATCCGAGTGCAAAAGCTTTTTCAAATACTAAAAATAAAATAATGATTGATTGTTATAATAAGAGAAATCCTAATATTGAAGCAGTTAATAATTTTAATCCAATTTATAGACAAAAAGTATTTTGTGAATTTGATGATTTAACTAGAAATGGTGCTCCTAATTTTAGTAAAGAATATTTAACTTCTTATAATAGTTCTCAAAATTGCTTTAATAAAAGAAGTGATGTATGTACTAATTATTATGATATATATAATTCATATAGAGATATTTGTACAAAACCTTTTGTTAGAGATAAATTTGTATAAAGAATTAAAAAAAAATTTTTTTTCTCATTTTTTACTTTATATAAAAATTAAATTTATAAAATGAAAAACTAGCATTTTTTTTTATTTTTTGAAAATAATTTAAAAAATATTATTTTAATGTGTAGGACTTACCATTGCAATATTCATACTATTTGTAATATTATTATTGATATTTGTATTTGAATTACCAGCAGAATTTTGAATATTATTTAAATTATTTGGATTTTCTATTGTTTTAACTTCATTAACAGGTAAAAGTGGTTCAAATCCAATTTCTTCAACAGGAATACCAAATTCACCTAATTTAGCTTCATATGTTTTAATCATATTAGCATGAGTTTCTTTAATTCTTCTTAATTCTTCTTCTAATTGATTTATAGTTTCACTTTTCATTAAATCAGCTTCTTCTAAAGTTGCTGATAATTGATTTATTTGTGATGGATCTATTAAAGTTTTTTTTATTAATTCTTTTAATTGAACATCTTTTATTTCTAAATTATCTTCTAAGATTTCTAATTTTTTTTCTAATATTAAATTCTTTAATCCACTTTCTTGTTCAACTCTATGTAAATTTGATTTATATTTATCTAAAAAGTGATTATGTTCTTTATCTAAATAAGTTACTTTTTGGAACATAACTTCATATTTATATTCAGCATCAAGTAATAATTTAATTAAGTGATTATATTCTATATTTTGATTTCTTAATAAATTGAAATTTTCTAAACATTTTTTTTCTTTTTCTAATAACATTTTATTTTCTTCAATTAATTTCTTATAAGGTTCTTCAATTCTTCTTTTTTGATTAATTTTAGCATTTTTAGAAGCTTTTAATCTATTTTGATTATCAATTGCTCTTTTTAATTCTTCAGCTAAACTTTTTAATTTATTTAAATTTTTATTATTTAAATCACCATAATAATTCTTCATTTTATTAAAATCATTTGCATGTTGTTCCATTAATTTTTTAATTTGTCTTGCTTTTCTATTAGTAATATCTTCAATAGTTTTATTTCTTTTTTCAGTTGCATTATTATTCATTTCTTTAATTTTTTCTCTATAAAAACCTCTAATTTGACATTCTTTTAATTCATAATCCATTTTTAATTGATGTATATCTTTAATATTATCTTTTTGAAGAGCATTAATAAAATCATTTTGAAGAACTTCTTGTTCTTTTTTCATTTTAGATAATGATCTTACATCATATTTATAATCTTTTTCTTTAACTCTATGCATATCTTCAAATTGTTTTAAAGCAATTTCAGCATTTTTTTGTAACTCAACATTTTCATCTTGTTGTTTCAACATAATATATTTAATTTTTTGATAATATAATTTCCTTTCAATTTGATTTTTAGCTTCTAAATCTTCTCTTTCTTTTTGTTTATCTAAAAGATCTGCTTGTAATTCTTCAATTTTTCTTTTTTGAGTCATCCAAATATAATTTACTCTTTCTCTTTCTTGTTCATAAAAGTTAGTATTACGATTTTCTTCTTCTATTTCTTTATCTAATTCACGACATTTCATTCTTAATTCCTTTTTTTTTGCTTCTATAGCAGCCTTTTCTGCTTTAGAAAGACCACCTGCCTTCTTCTTTTTTTTTGCCATTTAATTTTATAAATTTGTTTTAATTCTTCCTATATATTTTTTTAAATCAGATATTTTTTTTTTTTTATTATCAGTTATAAAAAAATTTATTTAAAATTAATTATAAATAAATATATTAAACATTAAATTATTTTAAAATTCTCCATCCATAAATTTATTATTTTCATTTATTCCAAAAGTTCCAACATTACTTTCTTGATTAGTAGAATTTCCAAAATGTGCAGTAACACCATCAGATTGATTTTCATTATTAATATTATTATGTTTATAAAAACCATTTATAAGTTCTTGTTCTTCTTCTTCATAATTATTATAATTATTATTATTACTATTTCCATAATAATTTTGATTATTTATTCTCATTTGTTCATGGAAATTTCTAGGAATCATAAATGCAATTCCCCAAGCTCTACTTAATCCAAGTAATAATGTTGTATTAAAAGTTTCAAATTCTAAAGGATATTTTTGTGCATAATCACTTAATTCTCCTTTTTTATAAATGTAATTAAAATTTTGAATAAAATTTTTGATGTGACCTTCATGAATTACTTGTTTATTATGTTTATTTTCTATTTGAACTCTTGCATTATCTGTTATATCCATTGATGTATCATTATTAGCACACATTAAACAAAAATTAATTTTACAAGAATTTAAACATGTAATGTGATAAATGTGCTGACAAGCAAATCGAATATTTAAATTATCAATATAATCTTTTGAATTATTTTGATTTGTAACTAATGAATTATTTGGTGATATATCAAAACTATTATTAGTAAAGTTGTTATCTGGTGAATTAAAATTATCATTTTCATTAGTTTGAAAACTATGATCATGATCTTTATAAATAATATCTTTCATACAAATAACACATTTATGAATTGAAATAATAGGAGGAGAACTTTTTCTTATTTCTTTAATTAAAAGTTCAAGTCCACATAAATGATTATGAATTTGAAGACAAGATTCAATTCTATTTCCTTCTTCTCTCTTTTTTAAAATATACAAAATTAAAAGAACAACAAAACATATTAATAAAATAATAAAAAAAATACTATAATAATTAATATTGACAGTAGTAGTTGTAGTAGGTGGAGTAACAATTGTTTGATTACTTGTAACATTTTGTGAAGTAACATTAGTTGTAGTAATATTATTAGAATTTTTAATATTTTGATTATTAGGATCTAATGGGAAACTATTTTGAAGAAGTGTAATACCTAAAGAAATTGCTTGATAATATTTTCCTCTTTGTAATAAATCAATCATTGAATTTATAATATTCATTCTTTGATTTTCATCTACTTTTTTAATTGCTGTTTTTCCAGCAGAAATTAAAACTTTACCACCTGTGATATAAATACTTATTGCGAAATTATATTCACATTTTATTGAATTGTATTTACATTGATTTTCAAAAAAGTTTTCACTAGTTTTTGAATATTGTTCTTCATTTAAATATGTTATATTATCTGTTAATAAAATTACAAATCTATCTTCTTCATTTATTAAATCACAAATAGAATTTATTTGTGAATATGTTAATTCTGAATCACAATATATTCTATTATTACAATAAAAAAATTGAGGCTCAAAACATATTGATATAGATATAAAAAATGAAAAAAAAATATAAATTTTGAATTTAACAAAATGTTTATTCTTCATTAAAAAATATTTATATTTTTTAAATATAATTCTGAAAAAAAAAAAAATAATTAATTATTTAGCAAATTAATAAATAAATTCTAATAGAAAAAAAAAATTTATTTTAAATATATTTTTCATTTTTCTGTAAATATAAAATATAATAAAGAAAAAAAATTTTAGTTTAAAATAGTATATTGAATATAATAATAAAAAATTAAAAAAACTAAAAAAAAACTAATTCTAAAATTAAAATAAATAAATTGAAAAAGTAAAATAAAAAATTTTAAATATATTTTTTTATATTAAAAACACATAATGAATTTATTTTTATATTTATCCAGATTTAAATAGTAAAACTGCGATTTGTCCAAGATAAAAATAAATAAAATGTTTAGTTTCATGAGTAACGTAAGAACCAAAATTTCTTCCAACAACACAATGCCAAGTTGGATTATGTTTCCTATCAAATTCTTTTTTGATATAACAAGCAATATCTTTTTCAATATTGTAAGAATCTATTGCTTTTGTTGCTACATTAATTGCATCTTGTTGCATATCTTCTGTCATATCTGAATTTTTAATGATTGCTTTTCTTTCTTTATCCATTTTTAATTTAATATATTATTTAATCGGTTATAAAATTTTTTTTAATTAAACTGGTCAAATTATTATTAATATTTTATCATTATAAAAAGTATTTTTTTAAATTTATTATTATTGCACAATTAATAAGTTTTTTTTAAGAAGGATTATTTAATTGAAAATTTATTTCCAATATATATAATATATATTATTAAAATTTTTATTTTAAGTTATATTATTTAAATCACTTTTCTTAATTTTGAAAATTAAAAAATTTATTAATGTTATTATAATGATAATTTATTAATTTATTTTATTAATCTTAGAATTAAATATTTTATAAATATTAATATAAAGCAATATATAGTTTTAATGTCTTCGAACCTTTTAGAACTATTATCAATAGTTACCAAAAAACATGAAGATTATAAAAAATTAATGAATATATTATGTATTATTATAGGGCAAACAATTGAAAATTTAATTTATTGTGATGATGAAACAATACCAAAAAATAAAAAAGGAAAAAATATGACTAATTATATTAAACATTTTATAAATAAAGTAAATCTAGAACCTTCAACTTTAATATTAAGTACAATTTATTTAGATAGACTTTGTAATAAGGGGAAATTTAAATTAAATACTAATAATGCTTGTGAAATTTTTTTAATTTGTTTAATATTGGCCATTAAATTTAATGAAGAATATTTTGAAAATAATTATTATTATTCTAAAATTGTTGGTATTAATAATAGAAACCTAAATAAATTAGAAAAGCAAGCATTACGAATTATAAATTTCAATTTATATGTTTATGAAGAACAATTTAAATCATATATTAATCAATTTTCTGAACTTTTTTTCAATTGTATTTAATATTTATTTAATATCTTTATTTTATTTATATATTGAAATAAAAATTAAAAATAATATAGTATATTGATTAAAAGTAAATGAATTGAATTTGTTATTCAGAAAATATAAACAACTTTTACATTAATTAATAAAATTTTATTTTGAATAAATTATTTTTAATTTTTATTTATTTTAATAAGGAGAAGAAGTCATAAATTGTCTAACAACAGCACTCTTAGTTCTTTGTTGAAAACCATTATTTCCATAATTATAATAATTATTAGCACTTCCACCGTCTAAATTCCAAACATTATTAACTAAATATTCAAAATAATTATTATCAGAAATCCCCATTGAAATTTGGCTATAAAATTTATAAAAATCTTCAAAATTCATATAACCAGGAGTAGATTTACTCATTTTTGAATTATATTCTAAAAATATTTCTAAAAGTTCAACAAAATCTGCAATGACTTGTTCACGTGTTTTTTTTCTTGCAACCCATTCAGGGTCTCTTGAAGAATTATAATTCTTTTTTAAATCATTTATTGAGAGTTCATTTCTACCATTTGATACTAAATTAAAAATGCTTTTTATTAAATAATCTCTCCTTGGTGAAATTTGACCAATTAAAGTTCTTATAAATTCATCATAATTTATTTGCCCTGTATTATCTTTATCAAATACTTTAAATATTTTTAATATTTCATCTTGTGTTAATGATAATCTATAAATTGTTATTATTTTTTCAAATGTTTTATAATCAATTAGTCCTGTGTGACTGGTATCATATAATGATAACATTTTCTCTATTACAAAAAGACTTTTTGGTCCTCTTGAAATTAACATATTTCTTAATCTATATATTGGATCTGTGCTTGAATTAGTTTGATATATTTGATTATTTAATTGATAATTTGATAAATTATTATATTGATTATTATTATATTCATAATTTGATTGAATATTATATTGATTATTATATTCATAATTTGATTGAGTATTAATTTGATTATTTAATTGATTATTTATTTGATAATTTGATTGATTAAATGTTGAATTATTATTATTATTATTTACATTTTTATATCCTGAATTTGTAATTGTTGTTGTAGTAATTGTTGTAGTTGAACCATCAGAATTTCTTTTTGTTTCCGTTTTAACATATTTATTCTGATTTTGATTTTGAGATTGAAGTTGATTTTGACTTTGATTTGTATTTAAATTATAATTATAATTTACATCATTAATAAATTGTCCGTTATTGTCATAATATCTATCAAATTGACCACTAATAATATTATATTTAGGTGTACTTCTAATTGAAGGATTATAAGATTGAGGTCTTTTATTTTGTTCAACAGGAGAAATATTTTGAATATAATTACCTTGTCCTTGTTGAACCATCATCATATCATTTTTCATATTATAATCATTATAATTTTTAATTAAAGTATGATAATTAATTGGAGTATTCCAAACTCCATTCATCATATCAATAAAATAATTATCATCTACAATAGAAGCACTAATCGCAGAATAATATTCAATAAAATCTTCAAATGTAATTTGATCAACTATTCCTTTATAAGAAATATATGTATCTAATGTAAAAGCAAAATCTTCATAAACTTCATTTTCTTTTTTTCTACCCATTAAAACTTCAGGATGATAATTTGCATTATATACACTTTTAATTAAACTTATTTGAGTTGAACCTCTTCTGTCTAAATCAAATCTAGCAAATTTTTCTATTATAACCATTTTTCTTCTTTCATTTAAAAATCCTCTTAATAATCTTAATAATTCTTCAGTTAAAATTTTATTTTCTTGATTTAAATCTAAAAGAATAAAAAAGTCTTTAACATCCATATCATTAATATCAATTCCTGCTTCTTTAATACTCATTAATAAATCTTCATATGAAATTGTTTTATTAATTTTATCTTGTTTATCTTTTAATTTATAAAGTAATTTATAATATCCCATCCCATTATTTATATTAATTCTATCTTGAAATAAATGAAGTAAACTATCAAAATATTTTTTCATCCCTTCTTTATTTTGATTTAAATTTTGATTTGGCATCATTTCTTGATTTGGAATTTGATTTTGTTGATTACTTACATCATTATTTAAATTATTATAATTATCAATAGTATTATTATTATTAGAATTTAAAGGAGTAATAGGTTTAAATTTTTCAATATTTTCATTTTGATTTTGATTAATTTGATTCATATTATTTTGGTAATTTGGTTGATTTAAAGGAGTAGAAGTTTTAACTTGAGGATCATAAGGGGGTAAATTACTATTATTAAAATTATAATCATTTCTATTTTTATTTAAATAATGAAATTCTGAATTTTGACCATAAGGTTCATATGATGATATATCATACATATATTCAGTAAAACTTCTATAATTTATTATTCCTGTATTATATGGATCAAACATATCGAAAAGTTGATTAAAATCTGATTCTGAAAAACCACTTAATCCTATTCTATTAAATGCTTTTGCCCAATTTTCTTTTCTTATTGTTCCATTTTCATCTACATCATAATATTTAAATGCACTTAATAATAAATTCATTTCTGATGTTGTTGTTCTTGCTCTTAATGATAATTTTCTATGAAGTTCATATTCAAAAATTTGTTTTAAGTTATCTGACATTTTTTTTTATTTTATTAAAAAACAGTTATTTTTTATAATAAATTAATAAAATTTTTTTTTTAATATATAAAAATAATTTAATAAAATTAATATAAGAATTAATTCAGAAAAATTACAAAATAAAAAACTTAAAATTAAAAATTTATTTTAAAAAAAAACAAATTATAATATTATTTGAGAAATTCGAATAATTGTCCAAAATTCAAATAAAAAATAATTAAACAAAAGCACCTCCGTGTTGTTCTATCATAGCATCAATTTCATCATTATCTTCCATTTTTAGACTTTCAGGTGTATCAGTATCTTTAATTGATTCTCCTTCATATATAAATCTAACTGATGTTATAGGATAACCGTTTCTATTACAATATGCGTCCATTAATTTTTTTAATTTTATTGTTTTTTTTAATTTGAAACATAAGCTTATTCCATTCTATAAATTTTATGTTATATATTTATCTTACTTGGTCTTTTACTTTTAAATTTATTTCTGATGAATTTGGTTTTAAGTCTTGTTTATTTTCACTACTCATATTTTTATTTATAATTTTTTTAAATTATTTATTTGGTTTATATTTTGAGATTTTGACTAAATTTTTTAAAAAAAATATTTTTAAATTTTTTTTTTAAATTTTTATTTCTATCTTTTTTATATAAATTCAAATAAAAATTGGGGATTGGGGATTGGGGATTGGGGATTGGGGATTGGG
>JAEEGK010004405.1_pt1 | contig 34577 bp, 32 predicted proteins | sample 8958771 | NCBI WGS metagenome assembly JAEEGK01 (sample SAMN16246547, study PRJNA631951) | gut metagenome | biome: gut microbiome; feature: rumen; material: SC-attached | host: Bos | place: Iran: Karaj | collected 2018-10 | reverse complement strand
AAAGAACCTGGGAGGTACCTACATTGATTTCCTGAGCGGACGGTATCACATCAACATCCTGGAACCGAAGCGATGGTCATTGGCGGAAGATACCGCAAAGGATGCGCCTGAGAGCTTCAACCAGGTCGGAAAGCCTCTTTCGATGCACATCTCTTTCCTGAAGGACTTCTTCCGGATCTATAAGCATTTTTCGCGAAAGGAACTGGATGTCCTGGAAGTGCTCTTCATGAGCTTTTATGACAGCAAGGACATCTCCGATGCCAATGCTGACCATCTTCCGAAGGAATCATTCCCTACGATGTGCGAGTTCTACAAATACGTTTATGAGATCTTTGACAGGCTTCGTTATGCGGAACAGAAGGAGTACGAGCAGGGCAACGCCCTGGCGGAGGAAGGCTTGTTCCGTGTGGATGAGCTTCAGAGCATCCTGATCGGCATCTGCAGCATGGCACAGGGACCGGACTCCGTGTTTTTTGACGGCGTTACCAACCTGCCGCAGGACGGCATCGTTGCATTTGGCGTAAAGGGACTGATGGAATCCAATGCGGATGTGAAGGACGCGGTTCTGTTCCATCTGCTTTCCTACATCTCGGACCAGCTTCTCGTGCAGAAGAATGCGGTCGGTGTGCTGGACGAGTTCTATCTCTTTCTGACAAGCCCGGTTGTTGTAGAGTACGTCAGAAACATGATGAAGCGGAACCGGAAGAGGGACAGCTTCCTCATTCTTACCAGCCAGAACGTGGAGGACTTCCTCCTGCCCGGCATCAAGGAATACACGAAACCGCTTCTTTCGATTCCTTCTCACCGATTCCTGTTTTATCCAGGAAATGTGGAAGCAAACGAGTACAAGGACCTGTTGCAGCTCGAGGACTGTGAGTTCGAAGTCATCCGTACCGCGTCCAAGGGACGTTGCCTCTTCCAGTGCGGCAACGAGCGGTACAAGCTGCTGGTACAGGCCCCGGAGTATAAGGAGGCGTTGTTTGGCACGGAGGGAGGTAGGTAACCTTGAAACGAAAGATAATCCTCTTCCTTCTCAACCTAATCGGAGGAAAGAAGAACCAGGAGACGGAAGAAGAGACCCATTCGAGGAGGCTGGGATGCGGCTGCCTTTTCGCTATCGCATTTGCCCCGTTCCTGCCGATCCTTCTTTTCATCATCATAATCGTCTGGGTGTCATCCTCGCTGATGTCCTGTATGGCGCCGGTGGTGCTGTCGGATGTCTTCGGGGTGGAGATCACCGAGGAGGATGAGAAGATGCTCCGCGGGGAGTATCAGGAGCAGAAGGAACGATACGGGGGAGTGCAGGAGTATTTCGAAAAGAAGAAGCTGCATGATACCGCAGGACTCGCACAGTCATTTTATATCCTCTACATGGGCCAGGTGCTGGCAAGACCAGATACCTATCTTGCTGACCTTGCATACTGCTTTGAGGATGCCGTGAAGCTTAGGAACATTTCCCGTATCCGCGAACGCTTCGGGCTTAACCTGACGGAAGAGGATATGAACGTGATCATCGAGTATGCGAGAGATACCCATATCCCGACGGAGAACTACAGGACATACAAGAACAACAATGATCTTGCAAAGTTCGCCAGGTATACCGTCGACAAATGGAAGTACCGTGAGAATACCGCAGGGGATATTCTGACCGTGGACCAGATCTATAAATCCACAAACATGGAGGACTGGTTTGCCCTCGGGAGCCGAACGGCCGATAATACCGGCATCTATAAGGCATATCTCTGGCTGAACCACCGAACAGGCAATATCGAACTGACCAGCGCGAACACCCAGACCGTGCAGCGCTATTCCACGCCGGAACAGATCCTGAAGGCAAGCGACGACCAGCTGCCTATCGAGGACCTTCAGTACATCCGGTGTCCGGGACTCGGGTTATACCGGAAGAAGGACGGACAGATCGGGATCCTGACCGATGAAGGAGTCGTTATCGCAACGAAGGACGGACTTGAGGAAATCGCATTTGCTGAGAAGGACTGGGATACGGTTTTCTTCTTTCCGGATGTTGTCTATGAGAATCCCAACCTGCTTCAGTTCTGTACCATCCATGTGACGGTGTATTCGAAGAAATACAGCAGGGCAAACCTGGAATTCTTCGGATATCGTAACCACATGATCTTCCCGTTGTATTTTGTGGACGGCGTTGCAGAGGTGGAAGGGCAGTTTGAAGTCCCGGACCAAAGGATCATCGCGGAACTCTTCTGGGAGAGCAGCGGACTCCGGTATCCTTTCTATGATCCGGATCCGGAATACGGGAACTACAAGGAGTTCAGTATCACCCGGAAAGATGATTACATCAACATCACATATGTGCTGGATTAAGGTCTAGGGAGGAGGTAAAAACATTATGAATCGAACCAGATATGGATGAAAAACTGACGAGAATCAGATTCTGCTTCGCTAAAAGGAAAATGGTCAAAAACAGACAAAAACTAGGTCTTTCGAGAGAGCAGGATAAAATTGACTCGACTTTACCGTCGACTCAATAGGCTCACATCTATCGGCAGAGCCGATAGAATAAGGACTTTTCGAGGTCGACCGATTTGTCGACTAAGAGACGGTATGTGTCGACCGGACGGTCGATTTACCGTCACAAAAGATATAAAAACAAACGAGAAAGGAGAGGTCGACAATGACTGAAAAACACGCTTTTTTCATCGAGAAGGAAACCTATGACACCATCATGGTCATGTACAAGAGAAAAAACTATTCCTGCGTCAGCGACCTTGTCAACGTGGCTCTGAATGAGTACCTTGCAAGAGAACACGGACAGGCTGCTATCCGTATTTTGAGCAAGGAGGCAGTCTCGGTCATCGAGAATGCAATCCTTCTTTCGGAGCGCCGGATTAACCGTTTCCTGTTTAAGATTGCTGTTTCCGATACGGAGATGAAGCATGTGCTTGTTAACGGTTATAAGAAAATTGCACCGGACTTCCTTGACAAGGTTCGTGACAGGAGCGAAAGGGAGGTCCGGCTGAAGAACGGCATTCTTGATTTACGGACGGTTGTGGAAGAAGTTCAGGAGGAGCGGGAAAGGGAAACTGATGAAGAATAGAAAGCGTTGGACCTTGAATGTCATTCTGATTATTTCAGTCGTGTCGCTTTCGGTCTGTGTCCTGCTTCTGGCACAGTATTACTATGCCGGCTACCGGTATCGGAAGAAGCAGAAACAAATCGCGGATATGATTCACGGAAGCATTGTCTCAAATCCAATCAAAGCGGATGTTAGCAGAAGTGCTTTGAAGACCGAGAAGAAAGAGTTTCCGCAGGCGGTGACGACAGAAGCTGTGGGGATGTCAGAGCAACCGGAAACCCAACTTGAACCGACTCCATCCTTGTGGCAGGAGCAATATCAGACGCTTGTATCCGCGAATCCGGATTGTGCCGGTTTTCTTGAGATCCCGGGAACAGCAATCCAGTTTCCGATAATGTTTACACCAACGGAGCCGGAGAAATACCTTTACCAGGACTTCTTTGGAAAGAACGAGAAGCGCGGAACTCCATTTCTTGATAAAGCAACGGTACTTGGTGAAAGTCAGAACTATATCATATATGGTCATAACATGAAGGACGGCAGTGTTTTCGGAACGCTCCCGTCCTTTCTTGATAAGAACTTTTGTGAGACACACCGGCTTATCTATTTCAATACGGCTGTCAGCGAAGGTGTCTATGAGGTTGTCGCTGTCTGTAAGACAGAAGTGCTGGCGAGAGTATCGGAAGAGTTCAAGTATTACCAGTATGGGGGACCACTTAGCCAGACTGACTTTGAAATCTATGCAGAAAGTATAAGAGATATGGCAAATCTGCTGTTTGATTATGATGTCAAGTGGGAAGATGAACTGCTGACTCTTTCAACCTGTTACCACAGAAGATCCGGTGATGACGGGAGACTGATTGTCGTGGCAAAACGGATTCGCTGAAAGGAGGCGAGGCTCATGGCACGTTTGATTCTACATGCCCGCTACTTTGCGCCGAATGCAAAGAAGCGTGTAAGTAAGCTGTCTTATCTGATGAAGTACTATGGCACCCGCGAAGGCGTAGAGAAGCCGACGCAGGAGGTTTGGAAGAAGGAACCGGTGTCAGAAGCTCAGACGAAAAGCCTTGACCGGATCGTGAAAGAACTTCCGGAAGTAAAGGATACCCATGAGTGGGAAGACTATGAAAAGGAACCTAACCAGGGCAATGCTTCAGAGGTTATTCGCTGGGCAACGGAGTACCAGTACCAAAGTGGTAATGCGGATAAATACCTGCAATACATCGCAGAACGTCCCCGCGTGGAGAAGATAGGAGATCACGGCCTTTTCTCCCAGTCTGATGATGTTATCGACCTGAACCAGGTTACGAAGACTGTCGCGGAGCATCCGGGAAATGTATGGACGATGGTATATTCTCTTCGACGAGAGGATGCTGAGAGGCTCGGATACAATAACGCGGCAGCGTGGCAAACCTTATGCCGTGCAAAATCCTCAACCATCGCGCAGGCGATGAAAATCCCGGAGCAGGATTTCCACTGGTACGCGGCATTTCATAACGAGAGTCATCATCCGCATATCCATATGGTGGCATACAGCACTGGAGAGGAAGGATTCCTAACAAAGTACGGGATTGACGATATCAAGAGCGCATTTGCCACAGAAATCTTCCAACTTGACCTGCAGGAAATCTATCAGGCACAGACACAGTATCGGAATGATCTGCGGCAGATGGCAAAGGATTACATGCAGCAGCTCCGTGCCCTTCCGCAGGTTGCAGGTGAATTAACTCAGCTGGTTCCACTACTCATGGAGATAAAGCGTCGACTTCCTGAGAAAGGGAAACTTAAGTACGGCTATATGCCGAAAGATGTAAAGAACCTTGTTGACGAGGTTGTAGACAAACTCGAGAGAAATCCAAAAGTCGCGGAACTATATGATTTATGGTACCGGCAGAAGTGCGCCATTATCGCCACATATACGAGCAACTTCCCATCCAAAGAGCCGTTATCGGAAAATGAGGCATTTCGACCTATCAAGAATGCTGTATTGGAAGCGGCAAAAGAGATGCCATTAGCGATGATGGAGGGGACGATAGTATCTAAAATCGAGGGACGGAGTCAACCTGGAAATCAGATATTAGAAGAGACACTTGCAAGAATCGAACGAGAGCACCAAGTTACGCAAGAGACTTCGGAAGCATCGCATGAGGAGTACGTGCCATCCTTCCGCAGCATCGAAAGTTTTTTGTATCGTGTAAGCAAGGTGTTTGAGGATAAGCGTCCAGTCGGTGATCAAGGACAGGCGATGGACAAAAAGATGTATGTTCGGCAAGAGGCGCGAAAGAGAGAACTGGGGATGCAATAGCCTCGTTGTTACGAAAGGAACTTATGAATTACATACCATTTATCTGCGCCGGCTTACTGCTGGCGCTTTTTCTTGTCACCAAACTGCTTGGCGGCAAATCGCTAAACCGTATCAAAGCCCGTACTGTCGGGCATGGTCAGCACGGTTCCGCCCGATGGGCGACCCACCGTGAGATCAAGTCCTATTACACGATGGTTCCGTATGAACCGCAGAAGTGGCGTACGCAGCCGGAACTTCGCCCGCAGAAACCAGGCTTTGTCCTCGGGTCCTTTCAACACGGTCGCCACGGAAAGAAGATTACCGCTTGGGTCGATGCCGGTGATTCCCACGCTATGATGATTGCATCCCCAGGCGGAGGCAAGACCGCGTATTTTTTGTACCCGAACATCGAGTATGCTCTGGCCTGTGGGGTTTCCTTTGTAACCCTCGATACCAAGGGCGATCTTTACCGAAACATGGCTACCATCGGCGAGAAATACTACGGTTACCATACCGTGGTCTATGACTTCCGAAAGCCAATGGAGAGTGATACCTACAACCTAATGAGCCTCGTCAACAAATACATGGACCAGTATCGTAATACTGGAAGCGTGGACGATAAGGCAAGAGCAGAGAAACAGGCTCGAATGGTCGCCAAATCCATCATCACCGGTGGTGTGGATATGGCAAACATGGGTGCCAATTCATTTTTCTATGAGGCATCAGAGTCGCTGCTTACCTCCGCCATTATGATTCTTTCGGAATTCGGAGATCCGGAAACTCGGCATATCAGCTCCGCCCATAAGCTAATTGATGCCGTATCCGTGAAGAAAAAGGGAGAGCCGAACCTCTATGCGCAGCTTCTTTCAGTCCTTCCTCCGTACCATAAGGCGGCAATGTTAGCCAGTTCTGCGGTGAATTCCGCAGAGCAGACTACGGCAAGCATTGTATCCACAGCCCATAGTCGCCTGAACGAGCTAATCGACAGCGAGTTGGAGCAGATGATCTGTTTTGATACCAAGTTCCAGGTGGAAGAATTTGTTGAACATCCCACCGGAGTCTATATCGTCCTTCCGGAAGAGGATACCACAAAGTACTTTATTGTTTCTCTGGTTATCCAGCAGATCAACGCAGAATTGACGGCCATGGCTGACCGGTTAGGCGGAACCCTGCCGAAGAAGGTCATTTGCTTCTATGATGAGCTCGGAACAATTCCGAAGATTGAAGGCTTAGATGCCATCTTTACCGCCAGTAGAAGCCGGAATATGACCATTGTTGGCATCTTGCAGGGCATTAGCCAGCTGAATGACCGATATGGCAAGGATGTTGCGGAAACGATGTTCAATAGCTGTCATGACACGATTGCCGGTGCATTTGGCCCACTTTCGCAGGACGCTGAGTTCATCTCGAAGCAGCTCGGCAGCCGAACCGCTCAGACCGGTTCTGTCACCACAGACGGAAAGACCGGAGAACAGAGCCTTTCGGAGCAGATGATGGAAGTACCGCTGATGGCACCGAACGAACTTCGGGAAATGCCGAGAGGCGAGTATGTCCTCCTGAAGACATTCTGCAGGTCCGCGAGGACGAGGATGCCGTTGTTTACGGATTGGGGGATTACTCTCGAGGAAAAGTATCATATCTCAGAGCGTCCAATCCGGGATATTGAGTATATGGATGTCAAGGAACTCATAGACCGGTTGAAGAAAAAGATCGGCAGAAATATACAGAGTGAGGTCGAAAAAGAAGAAAAAAATGTTGAAACAAAGGACTCTCCGACAGAGATAGATTCCAATAATACCTTCGGTGCATAGCGGAATGCACAAAAAAGACCATACCAAACCGACAATATGCCGAACGATTATTGGAAAATTCAAAAATCGATATCCAATCCGTAAATACGACACCTGATATCTCGTACATTTTGCGAATGGATTTTTGGGAAACATTCCGTTATGCTTATCACACCTTCTGCAGAGGAATACAAAACAGGAGCTTGGGGCTTATGAAGGAAGAAGGAAAAGTCATATCATTACGGTTTGATGGCAGGAAGAAGGACTGCGATCCGCATAGACGCAGCAAAGATGCGATGATGGTTCGGAAGTATATGGAACTTCGCGACAGTGGTTTGCTGTACGAATCGTTGTTTCCAGCAGGAATCAAGTATCATCCGGACATCTATTATGATTTCGAGAGCTATATGTGGCGGGCTATCCTCCCGAACGGGGAACTCTGCCAGGGAGATCTCAGATCGATGGTTCGGATGTTCACGGGAGAAGATGTCCGGTACCATTACGAAGTCAATGGGGAAGAGTGGGAAACCAGCATGTTCGAGACCGTTGTCCGGGATGCGGTCGAGAATCCGGAAACGTTCGGTATCAGCATGCACCTCGCCGACTACAGCGAGCAGGAATGGACGTTGCTGGTGCAACTGTGCAAGAAACTTAATGTTTGCAGAGGCGGAGACCGTTATTCCGGTGCCAAACTTGAACAATGGATAAATGGATGAGTCGAGGGTGTCTTCAAACCGAAAGGTTTGGAGATGCCTTTTTTCGTTTGCTGACGTAACATACCAACAGTATTCCCCCAAAATGCAATATAATCTGTCGCTAATGCGGTAAGTTTTTTAACTGGTAAAGGATTGCTTGTAAACATGGGGAAAATGCTAAGATTTATGCCCGATTTACGGTTGCTATTGTTCCTCGAATCGTATAGAATGAGAATATGGATTTGTTGTCTGATTCTTGTGCGGAGTCGGGTAAGTAGAGGGTATTGTGAAGGAGGTAATCCATGGATTATTTGACAACATCCGAGGTTGCTGAAAAATGGAACATTAGTCGCCGTCGGGTTACAGTTCTCTGCTCCACGGGGAGAATTCCTGGAGCACTCCAGAAGGGAGCAATGTGGTTGATCCCTAAAAGTGCAAAAAAACCTGCGGACGGGAGAACTGTCCGGTATAAAGGACAGATAAAGAAGTAGAATTGTAATAGAGCCAAACCTAGATGTCGTGAGCTGGATTCATGAAGACTTTTTTTTCATGATAAATTGACTCTATCAAACAATTATGGAGAAGGAGGGGGCTGGATGAAAACAGTATTAATGCCACCAGATGCACCAACATTGATGTGGTCAACGAGAGCGATAGGGTATACTACGCCTTCTGCTGTGGCAGATTTGATTGATAATTCTATTTCAGCTATGGCAAATGAAATACATATTGTATATATGTCAGGTGAAGATGGTTATGTTTCCATTCTGGATAATGGAGAGGGAATGTGTCCCGAACGGTTACAATTAGCAATGAAATACGGTTCAGGAAGCCCGACGATGGAACGTGCAGAATCGGATTTGGGACGCTTCGGTCTTGGACTCAAAACGGCTTCACTATCACAATGTCGGCAGCTCACTGTTGTAAGCAAGCAAAAGAATGTTGTTAGTGGGTACTGTTGGGATTTGGACCATATTTTTGCGACTAAAGAATGGGAGTTACTGGAATTAGATTATGATGAGATAATAAGCTTACCTCAGGTTGATACGCTTCTTAATGTGGCGGAGGGAACCCTAGTTGTATGGAATAAACTTGACAAAATGTGCGCTGGTGACAGTGACAAAGAAAAGGGGTTTCTTCTTCGAATAAAGGAAGTTGAGGAGCATCTTTCTAAGACATTTCATAGATTTATGCAAGGCGAGAATGGCATTAGTAAGGTTTCGATTTATAGCAATGGGATTCTGCTTCAGCCCGATGACCCTTTCTTTGTTGGAAAGAGCAATGAGATGCCCGCGGAGCCGATTCCCGTTGAGTACACCAATGCTTCCGGTGAGACTGCAATTGCACAAGTGAAGGTAGTTCCATATGTTCTTCCATTCTCTGATTCAATTACACAAGAGGAGTTGGATTCACTAGGTGGAAAAGATGGGTTGATTAAGAATCAAGGCTTTTATGTTTATCGAAATAAAAGATTGATTGTATCTGCAGATTGGTTCCGCTTGGCTAGAAAAACTGATCTAACGAAGTTATGTAGAGTCAGAGTTGATATTCCTAATACGCTTGATGAATTGTGGACAATTGATGTAAAGAAATCAATGGCAGTGCCCCCCGAAATAGTGCTAAAGAATTTGAAACGTATTATTTCGCCTATCATTCAGGCAGGAAAGCGAAAATATTCATTTAGGGCAAATACAGAGACACGTGCTGATCAAGGAGTACGGTTATGGGTTCCGCAAGAAACTAGAAATGGAATGATTTATAGTATTAATCCGGAGTATCCAATTTATAAGGATTTAATCGAGAGTATTCCAGACAAACGTAAGTGGAAAGTCTTTATTCGACTTCTCGAGCAGAATATTCCGGTTAATGCTATTCATACTGATTTCTATGAGGATAAGAAGTATGCGTTTGAAGATGTTGATGTTGCATTGGAAAACGTTAAGAAAAATCTTAGGGAATTACTTGATGAGCTACCAGCAGAGGAACGTAAAAAAGAGTTTCTTGACCTAATGAAGATGAAACCGTTTTCAGAATACACTTTATCATTTGAAGATTTAGGAGACTTTTAATGAATAAAATAGACATATTAATTCGTAAGATTAATGCGCAGTATGATGAAGAGTTTCTTATCGAATCTATTGTACCTACTGAAGAAATGTTCAATGCGATGGCAGACCGTGTAAGAAAGAGTATGTCATTTGTGTTTTCAGATGCAGAGTTTGTTGCCGCGAGAGATCAAGTTCGTGAGAGACGAGAGGCGTCCATTGGTATTGTGGTTAGTGTTGATGCTCCAAACGAAGATCATGATTTGGAGTGGTTTTCAAAGTATAGTGATGAAAACCCTGATAAGTGTCTTTATAACAGAAGGTTTGAAGAGTATATACGTGAGGAAAAGCATTGGCCAGAAGAATCCATAAGAGAGTTGGGAAGAAACACAGACGAGATAGTTAATAGGTTAGGAGATCCTAGAGTTCCGGGGCAGTGGAGCAGAAAGGGACTCGTAATTGGCGATGTACAATCGGGAAAGACCGTTAATTACACTTCTGTATGTAATAAAGCAGTAGACGCCGGTTACAAAGTAATCATTGTTCTCGCCGGGAGGACTAACACCCTGCGTAGGCAGACACAGAAAAGGTTGGAAAGTGACTTCGTTGGACTGCGAAAGGATGATACCAATCAAAAGAAGGGGGAGGTGTTACCTACAATTCCTGTTGGGGTATATAATTACGGGAGTGTTGGAGGAAATGCTGTTGAGTCGATGACTACAAATGTAACTGATTTCAGTAAAAAAGTAGCAGATTCTAGAGCAATTAGCTTCAATGATTACATGTCGCCACAGTTGTTTGTTGTTAAAAAGAACAAGCATGTACTCGATAATCTTGCTGATTGGCTTGGTGGCAAGCAGCAGAATGCATTAAGTGTGCCAATGCTACTGATTGATGATGAGGCAGACGACGCATCAATTAACACCAAAGAGGAAGACAGCCCAACTGCAATCAACTCTTGCATTCGCAGAATACTTAAATTGTTTCTGCGTTTTACCTATGTTGGTGTTACGGCAACACCTTTTGCCAATATTTTAATTAATCCATACGTGCCAGGTACCCAGAAAATAGATCCAGATTTATTCCCTAAGGATTTTATTTGTTGTTTGCCGACACCGGATTTGTATATTGGTAGCGAAAAAATGTTTGGCGATGAACGAGAGTTAGAATATGTCTTGCCAATAAAGGCGGATACAGTGAAAAATGCGTTTCCTTTTGGACATAAAAAAACGCAAACTATTCCTACACTTCCAATTAACTTGAAAGAGTCAATTAGGTATTATGCCATATCAAATGCTATCAGAGACATTCTTGGTCACACAAAGACTCACCGTTCTATGATGATAAATGTAAGCCGTTTTGTTGATGTTCAGAATAGGCTCAAGAGTAAGGTTGTGGATTTTTGGGATGAAGAGGTGATGCTATACATTAAATCATACAGTAAAATAGGATCAAAAGCATTGGAATTCGAGCCTATAAAAGCGATTAAAACGGTATTTGATAACTATCGATTAGCCGAATTGATATCCGTAACATGGGAACAGGTGCAAGAACGACTGTATGAGAGCAACGAGAAAGTAAAAATCGTAGCAATTAACCAAAAGTCTTCTGATACGTTAGATTATGAGCGATATGAGAAGGAAAACAATGATGGAATGCGCGTTATTGCGATTGGCGGCGATTGCTTATCGAGAGGATTAACACTGGAAGGTTTGTGTGTCTCATACTTTTATCGAAATTCGCAAATGTATGATACTCTCATGCAGATGGGAAGATGGTTCGGATACCGTGATGGATACGACAAATTGGTTCGTGTTTGGATGGCTGAAGAAGCCAAGGAGTGGTATTCCCACATTAGTAGTGCAACAGAACAGCTAAAGATAGAAGTTCATCGGATGAATAGAAGCAAACTCACGCCCATGGATTTCGGTTACAAAATTATGGGACACCCTGATTCGTTGATTCCTACAGCCAGAGCAAAAATGAAGAATGCTAAACTGGATGTTCAGTATGAAAGTGTTGATGTCTCAGGACATCTTATTGAATCACCCAGATTACTCAATAATCCGAAGGTTTTTCAAGATAATGAAAAACTGGTGAGCGCATTTTTAAGGAGAATTTGCAGAGGAAACTGTTTTGAAGCAGCTAAAGGAAATGCTGATTTGAAGGTTTATAATGTAAATGCTGGAGATGTGGCTGCCTTGGTTAGCAACTTTAAGACAAAACTGTGGCACTTCTACTTCGAGGGAGAATCTCTCGCAGATATGATTCGGGAAAACGATGAAAAATGGACTGTTGTCGTGAAAAACGGAGGAAATTCCCCATACTATAAGGTTCAACTTGAGGATGGATCAGAACTTGAATTCGGGGCACAATCAAGAGCATCGTCATGGACTGATAAGGAATTGAAAGTGTCTGGCTCAAAGGTGAAGGTAGGTTCAGGTGGATGTACAGCAGCCGGGTTACCTGAGGGTGTTTTGTTTAGAGAAATCGAAAGACAATGGCAAGAACTACCTGATCAATACTGCAAAAAGAGAGACGGTTCGGGATATAAAGAAGTGCCTGATGAGTTTATCCTAGGATTTGTTAAATCTCCAATACTTTTTGTACACAATCTGCTTATTGTAGATGAAACAAGCCCGAAAGAGAATAGAACAAAAATGTTTCCCAATGATGAGTGTACGGTTCTTGCGTTAGGGCTGGGCTTTCCTGCCTCAGATGATTATCAGACAAGAAAAGATGATAAAAAGGAGCGCCGCAAGGTGAAAGTTTATTTGAGTACCATTGCTCAAAAGCTTGCAGAGGAAGAAGGAGATGATATAATCGATGAAAACATATGAGGAATTAATACAACAATGGAATAGTTGTGTGAGGGGGGGACAGGTTCTAGTAGATGCAACCCACCCTCTTCGGATGTTTCTCAATGTTACTGAGAATGCAGAAAAAGAGATACTAATTCCTGTAAAGGAAAGAGAAAAGAGATTTAAGCAGACGATTGCTATTGGAATTGCCAATTATGACACAAGTTCGGGAAAGTATTTTGCTATACGATTGTTGCTTCCGGAATTGGAAACCGAGTTTGTCTGCTTGTGCTTCGACCTGATAGAATCGTCCAGAAATTGTGCCACCGAAAATGCCGCGAGAAAAGTTGTGTTTGACACTCTAAAAAAATGGTATTCGTTATTAGCCGATTCTCGGAGAGAGATATTGCCCGAGAGGGAAATAAGGGGGCTTTTTGGCGAACTCCAATATATGGTCGACGAGCTTGGAAGAGGCGTAGAGGATCAAACGCTTGTCGATGGATGGACAATTCACAAGGATGCTAGTAGAGATTTCATCTTTGAGTCTTCATGGAGTGAAATTAAAACGATAGAGCCAACGAAAGACTATGTGACAATCTCGTCTATCGAACAACTGGATCATGACTGTGATGGGCGATTGATTGTGTACCGGGCTGAAAAGACTGAACTGATGGGTATGGGTGGCGAATCTTTAAATGATAAGGTCGAAGAAGTTCGCAATAAACTGGGCTTTCAAGCGGAATTGATGTTCAACCAGAAATTACTTGCTAAAGGGTATGCATACAATTCCTTATATGATGACATTCTTCTTGTTTGTAAAGGAAAAGAGGTCTATATCGTTGATGAGTCTTTTCCTCGTATTTCAAAAGATATGATTCACGATTCTATTGTTCGCGCGACATATGATATTCGGCTTAACTCAATTAATAACTGGAGGAGCAATGGATAATAATGATGTATTACAATTCAGAAATGCTGTCCTTGATGAAGCAGCTCTGTACGCAGAGGCTAATAGTGAACTAAAATACACGAGTTTTATTGAAGTGTTTATTGAATATCTAGCCGATGCTGGCTTTATAAATGATTTCAATTTAGCACATTATAGGAGACCTTTTAAAGCTGGCAGAAGAAACGCTAGAGTAGACGGGTATTCTGAGAATGCTTTTGAGGAAACAATTAGTCTTGTTGTTGCAGATTTTTCAGGCGAAGCGACGCCGAGTACACTCACGAAAACAGATGCGCTACAAACATTTCGCGAATGCTCCGCTTTTGTCGAGGAATCATTTGCAGGGAATCTACGTGTGGAAATAGACAAGAGTGAGCCGGCCTATTATTTGTCCACAACACTGCTGTATTTTGGAAGGCAACGAGAGCGTATTAGAAAAATCAAAATGCTTTTGGTAACGGATAAAATCCGAAGTGCTGCCATCAAGACTATTGATTCAGAAGAGATTTCAGGCATTCCGATTGAGTACACTGTCTGGACGATTGATAGACTATTTGACAATATACGTAATGATGGAGAGACGCGCGATATTCTATTTAAGGATTATGGTGGCGAACCTATCAAGTGTTTAAGAATTGAGACGGGATTATATCCAGGATATATGTGCGCGATGCCGGGAAATTTGTTGGCTAATCTTTATGAGAAGCTCGACACTGAACTATTGGAAGGAAATATCAGATCCTTTTTAAGTACGAAAGTTGCAGTTAATAGCGGAATCAGAAAGACTATAGTAAATGAACCGGAAAAGTTTTTTATATATAACAACGGAATCTCTGCGACAGCTTCTGAGGCTCATACTGTGGAAGTCGACGGCCAAACATATTTGACAGGGTTAGTTGATTTTCAAATAGTCAATGGAGGACAGACAACGGCATCTCTTTATAATTCGAGGTTTAAAGACAAGTCGGATTTAAGTGCTATTTTTGTTCCGATGAAACTTACGGTCGTGGAGAGGGAGAAATCAAAAGAAGTTATTCCGTTAATTGCAGAGTATGCCAATACGCAGAACAAGGTTAATGCTGCAGACTTCTTCTCGAATCATGAGTTTTGTGTTAAAATGGAGCGGTATTCACGTACTTGTCGTGTAAGTCCGCAGAATGGTGCTCAGTATGATACTTTCTGGTTTTTTGAAAGGGCTAAAGGGCAGTATACTCAGGCTCAACTCGGGAAGACTGCGGCTCAGATTAGGGAATTCCAGCTCAGATTTCCCAAGAACCAGTTGTTTACCAAAACGGATTTGGCCAAGTATCGTAATTCGTGGGATAGGATGCCAGATACTGTCAGTAAAGGTGCGCAGACTAATTTCCAGAAATTTGCTGATGATATCAAAAAAGAATATGAAACTAAACCAAACGAATACAATGAGAAGTATTACAAAGATACAATTGCACTTGGCATAATTTTCAGAGCGGTAGAAAAATTGGTTTCAGATCAGGAATGGTATAAGTTGCAACAGGGATATCGTGCTCAGATTGTAACGTATGCAATCGCACTGTTTTCTGAGCTCATGTCGACGCAGTATGCTAAGTATTCAATTGACTTCCAGAAGATCTGGAATACGCAAACAGTTCCCAAACAGATTCTTAAAGAATTTGAGTCTATCACCCGTTTTGTCAATGATTCGATCAATGATCCGGGACGAAGCACAATCAATGTTACACAATGGTGTAAGCGTGCTGAATGTTGGAAACGTATGAAAGATTCATGTACGTATAGAATTGGGGATACTATCCTTGATTGTTGTATTAGTCGCGAAGAAAGCCTTGCAGAACAAGCAAGCGCTCGGAAGGAAATAAAAAAAGATATTGGAATTATGGCGGAGACAATGGTGGTTAATTATGGTGCAGATAATTGGAAACGTCTGCATGAGTTTGTGATAGAGCGACACATTGCTGTTTCGCCAGAAACCGTATCAGCGCTAAAGATTGCAGAACAATTGCCTTTGAAGATACCGAATTCATACCAAGCAAAACTATTGTCAAGGCTACTTGATGTTGCATTAAATGAAGGATATAAAAAGTAACAGGAAGTGAACAAATGTTAAACACGATTGATTTATTTGCCGGTGCTGGAGGCTTAAGTTTAGGCTTTTTACAGTCTGGAGCCTATGATATTAAGGTGGCGTTTGAAAACAATCCTAGTATGCAGGATACTTACCGAAAGAATCATCCAGGTGTAGATGTTCTAGGTGATGTATGTGGGGCAGATTACCGTGCGATTAAGAAGAAGTACGGTAGTATTGATGTGATTATTGGAGGTCCTCCCTGTCAGGGGTTTTCTAATGCTAACCGGCAAAAGAATCATGCTGTTAGTCAAAATAATATGCTGGTAAAACAGTATATTCGTGCAGTTCGCGAGTTAAGACCTCGGGCGTTTGTTATGGAAAATGTTAGCATGTTGGGGTCAGACACGCATAGATTTTTTTATAACGAAAATGATATTGAAGACGTACAAAAGTATAAGATTCCAACTGTGAACTCAAAGCTCGTTCTTCTTGAAAAAGAGTTTATGTTCGCAAATGCTATAGCGGTGGTTAGAAACTGGGAAGAAGTTGCGAAGGAGCTCTGGCCAGAAGAATTGTACTGTGCTGTTAATGTAGTGTATAAGGCCTCTGATAAAGCGGAAAAGACAAAAAAAGCACTTGAAAAACACCGTCGTACACTTGTAAACCTTATTCAGTTAAGGGAAAGAAATGAGTCGATTGCAATTGAGCATATCCATGGCCAGTCAGTGATGGCGTTCAATTCTATTAAAGAGTATTATGAAGGAAAAATCGATGAAAAGACCGTAAAGCAAAGAATAGAGCATGCTGTAATGTTGCAGCGGATGTTGGGAAAGCTAAAGGAGATACACGATAATCGAATCATAGTTGACTCTGTCGATGATGAAGGAAATTTGGTAGCAAATATTAAAACATATGCGGTCCTTGATTATCTGAAATCGATTCTTGAATCAGGGGACGATGGTTATTTGATTGATGCTAAAGTACTGTGCGCAGCAGATTTTGGTGCCCCACAAAAACGTGAAAGATTTGTCATTATGGGAGTAAAAAAATCTCTAAGAAGAGAGGTAAAGCTTCCTAAAGGAACATTTTGTGAAAAGGACTATCGTACCGTTCGGGATGCTATAGGAGATTTAGAAAAGGTTCAAACTGTTGTACGACTTGACGAAGACAAGGGAACAAGACTTCGAAAGATTATACCCAGAACCCCGCTTGAAAAGGAACTTCGTGATTCGAAGGTTCTATACAATCATATTGTTACTGACACTGGGAAGGATGCGATGGCTCGTTTTAGGGCATTGAAGCAGGGAGAAAACTTTCACGCTCTTGATGAAGCTCTAAAAACTAATACCTACAGTGATGTCTCGAGAACACAAAACACTATATATCTGCGGCTAGATTATAACCAACCTTGTGGAACTGTGGTAAACGTAAGAAAATCAATGTGGGTTCATCCCACGTTGGATCGGGCAATAAGTATACGAGAGGCAGCAAGATTGCAAACATTCCCTGATAGTTTTGTTTTCTGTGGAACGAAAGACAAACAGTATCAGCAGGTTGGAAATGCTGTTCCACCGTTACTTGCGCGTGCAATCGCAGAGCAACTTGCTCACATTCTATGTGACGAAAAACAAAAAAATGAAGAAACAAAAAAAGTATAGTAAAAGGGAACAAGGATCTATGAAGTTAGTCGAAATATGTGCTGGTGCCGGTGGTCAGGCATTGGGTTTGTCGATGGCGGGATTTGAACACGTTGCACTGATTGAGTATGAAAAAGAATATTGTGATGTGCTGAAAAGGAATCGTCCTGACTGGAATGTAATTTGTGAAGATGTTAAGGAATTCAGTGGAATACCATACAGAAATCAAATTGACTTGCTGGCTGGTGGGGTTCCGTGCCCTCCATTTTCAGTTGCAGGAAAACAGCTAGGTTCAGATGACGAGAGAGACTTGTTTCCGGACATGCTACGTTTGGTTGAGGAAATCTTCCCGCGTGCAGTTATGATAGAGAATGTGCGAGGATTTCTTGATCCCACATTTGACGAGTATAGAAGTAGCATTTTGGCACAGTTGGATAAGCTCGGGTATAATGCACAAATCAAGTTGCTTCAAGCATCAGATTATGGAGTGCCTCAGCTACGGCCGAGAGTTGTAATAATTGGTATTCGAAAGGATATTAAGAAACAATTTGAGTATCCTGAACCACATCCCGAAAAAACGAAAACGGTCGGACAGACATTAAAGGATTTGATGAAAGCCAATGGATGGGAAGGGGCAAATCGGTGGGCACAAAAAGCGAATAAGATTGCACCTACTGTCGTTGGAGGATCCAAAAAACATGGGGGGCCTGATTTAGGACCAGTTAGAGCGAGAAAAGCTTGGATGGAATTAGGTGTTGATGGCCTAGGAATTGCAAATGAGGCACCTGAAGAGGACTTTGATGGCAATCCACGTTTAACACCGAGGATGATAGCGAGAGTTCAAGGATTTCCCGATTATTGGGATTTTGGTACAAAAAAAACAGCTGCATGCCGAATGATAGGAAATGCCTTTCCGCCTCCAGTTGCAAAAGCAATTGGGGAGAAACTGATGGAGGTTCTTGCATAATGAAAGCCCTATTTGCTGAGGAAAGAAGAAAATACCATGAGAGCTTACTACGCGAGGGCGTATTAACGATTGACGATAAAGGTGTGCCTAGCAATGCGGACAAGTCTTCGAAACTCTCTATCAGCATTGCGCTAGGAATTGCAAATCGGTTAATGGCAGAAACTCATGATAAGGCGGTCGGACAAACTTCAGGAGCTCGCTTTGAGCAATTGAATATGGAATTCTTAATTAACACTTTTCCGAAGCTCCAGAACCTTAGACCCGGGTCTTGGAAAGTGGCAAAACTCGGCAATAGAAGTGCCATCAAAACAAGTAGTTTCGCTCAATATGAGCACCTGGAATATCTAAATCGGTTAACCGCATATGACAGAAAATTGGCAGCATCAATGGGAAACGATTATATGGTGGCCCCGGACGTTGTAATCTATCGTGAGACTGTGACAGACGAAGAGATTAACCATTCGCAGTGTATTGTTGATGATACAGTGTCTAAAATGGCAGATTTACGCCAAAAGAATGGGGGCCTTCCAATTTTACATGCTTCTATTTCTGCCAAGTGGACGATGCGCAGTGACAGAGCACAGAACAGCAGAACAGAAGCCCTCAATCTTATTCGAAATCGTAAAGGAAACCTTCCGCACATAGTGGTTGTCACGGGAGAGCCGATGCCTGCTAGAATTGCATCTTTGGCGCTTGGAACTGGAGACATAGATTGTGTATATCACTTTGCGTTATACGAACTGGTGGAGGCCGTAAAGGAGCTTGGAGCGGAGGATGCTATAGAGACTCTAAGTATTCTGATCGAGGGAAGACGATTGAAAGACATTAGTGATTTGCCGCTGGATTTATCGGTATAATACAATAATGATGTTAAACATAGTGTTCTGGAGACAATAATATGGGACAATATACTTTTTCCACGAAAAACGGAAAGGCATACTATTATAATTCTATTCCATCGTTTATTCGCACGGATTCGTCATCAATAATGGGTCAATTAGTTGCTCACTCGTTTGAGGTTAATAAGGAACAGACGGATGCTTGGACAGCGCAGATCAGAGAATTGCAAAAGAGATTAGATGCCTGCGAAATGGAGGGGGATATAATCTTCGAGTATGATATTGTCCGCTTGGGAAAGCGTATTGACGTTGTTTTATTGATAAGACATATGGTGTTTTCGCTTGAATTCAAGAATGGGAAAGATATCTTTACAGCTCAGGATGCGCAACAGGCAGAGGACTACGCCATAGATATTAAGAATTTTCACAAGGAATCGGAAAACCTATATGTGTGTCCAATTCTTGTCGCAACTGATGCAAAACCATACCCGAAAGAGCAGACTTTGGATTGTTTTCCGGACAAGCAGGTGCATTTGCAACGTGAAAACATTGAGACGTTGATCCCTAAGGTTACGACCATTTCAAACATGTATGGGGACGATGGTGAAATAGATTTCGAAAAATGGTTTAACTCACCATATTACCCTACTCCTACTATTGTGGCTGCTGCTGTTGAAGCATATTCGACGCATAATTTAAGTGAGATTGCTCACTCCGAAGCAGGACAGGAAAATGTAAGTAACTGCGAAAACAAAATCAACGAAGTTATAGATTATGCTCGCTCTAACAGAAAAAAGTGTGTTTGCTTTGTCACTGGGGTTCCAGGGGCAGGGAAGACACTCGTGGGATTAGATGTTGTTGCAAAGAACCTTGATAAGGGAAAAGAGAGTAGGAGTGTATATCTTTCTGGAAATGGTCCTCTAGTTGAAGTTCTTAGGGAGGCCTTGAAGCGTAGCGTTAAGGCTAAGAAACAATTGAATAGAGAAACCGAAGCGGCTATTAACACGCTCATACAGGGGAGTTATGGTTTTAAGAGAGATAATTCAACACATAACAATCCAACTGCAGAGAATATTTTGATTTTCGATGAGGCTCAGCGCGTATGGAATGAGAATAAAATGGCGCAAAAGCATAATAATGATCCAGCGCTTTCTGTAAGTGAGCCTCATTTGTTGTATAGTATAATGAATCGCCACAAAGACTGGGCCGTAATGATATGTCTTGTGGGATTGGGTCAGGACATCTATGATGGTGAAGTGGGCATTAATGAGTGGTTTAGATGTGGAATCGAGGACTTTGGTGAATGGGAACTGTTCTATTCTCCTGAAATATTTGGACAGGTTGAAGACAAAAATATAGATCGGGCTATGATAGAAAGTTGTGAGAGATGTCACGCAATGCAAGAGCTACATTTGAAGACGTCTATTAGGTCATTCCGGGCAGATAAACAGTGTCAGTTTGTAGATGCACTTCTTGATAATGATAATGTTTCAGCGAAGAAAGCATATGATGAAATACAAACAAAATATCCAGTTTTTCTTACTAGAGAGTATGACAAGGCAAAACAGTGGGTGCGTGCCCAGGTAAGAGGTTCTCAAAGAAGTGGCGTTTTGGCATGTAGTAGTGCGCAAAGATTGAAGCCGGAGGGAATATTTGTTCCTACTGATATAGATGTCAAGAATTGGTTTTTGGCTCCCAGTGACGACTTAAGATCGTCTAATAAGCTTGAAGTTGTTGCTAGTGAATTTAAAGTACAGGGGCTTGAAATAGATTGGGCAATAGTATGCTGGGATGCTGATTTGAGAAGGAACAGTAACGAGACAGATTGGGAGTATTATACATTTAGAGGGACTAAGTGGAACCGTCGTAACAAGACTGAACAGCAGCGCTATTTATTAAACTCTTATCGTGTTCTTCTGACTAGAGCGCGACAAGGAATGGTTCTGTTTGTGCCTCGAGGTGTTGATCCAGAGGAAGATGAGACTAGAAACAGAGCATTTTATGATGGCATATATGCGTATTTAAAATCTTGCGGAATTAAGGAATTATAGTGACTAATTTATGGAGAGGGGCAGGGGTGTGATGACAAACGATGAACTGATTTCGTGGTTCGGAGAACAAAGCTCATGGTTACAAGATGCAGCCAGGGTGTATTATGTTTCGGGTACGTTCGCGGAAAATGATATTAAACGATTTGTAAAAGAATGTATTGATGAGGTTTCTGGTATTAAAAAAAACACTGATTTGTCTGGCTTGAATTTTTTGTATAGAAACGACAGAAAAGGGTTTGCGATTAAATCAATTAGTGATGTCGAGGGTGTAAATGCTTTAGCATCAAATAAGGTGTTAAACTTTGCAACTTCAGGCATAACGGTAGTATACGGAGACAATGGTGCGGGAAAATCAGGCTATATTAGAATTATAAAGAAGGCAGCAGATGCCAAGTATAAGGAAGAACTAAAAGGAAATGTTTATTCAGCGGCGAAGAAAAAACAAACCTGTAAAATATCTGTTTTGTTGGATGATAATAGCGAGCAATCTTTGGATTGTGACCTGAGCAAAAACGGAGAGCATGCGATTCTTAGAGATACGGATATTTTTGATACCAGAATATCAACAGCGTACCTAGATGATGAAAATGAAGCTGCGTATGAGCCGTGGGTGTTTTTGTTGTTCCGTGAGCTCGCGAATGTTGCGACTATTGTAAAGAATCAGCTGGAAAACACGAAGAATAGTTTAAATGCTCATGAGATTCTGATTCCGGCGGAAATTGCTAATACATTAAGCGGGAAAAGATTAACTGAAATAACTGCAAATACATCCTTCGAAGGGAGCTTTTTTGAATGGAATCCCACGGATGATCGAGCATTGGAGGAGAAAGAAAAAGAAGCAAATATTGAGGCAATTACAAAAACGATAGAACGATTGACCAATGAGATAAACCAACTCAGAGGAGTGCAAAAATACCTCGACGGCTTTGTTGACTTTTTTTCCGAAAAAAATGTAACGGACATTTCGTCAGCCGAACAAACATTGAAAGATATTAAAAATGAGCAAGAAGTAGCAAAAAGACTTTTTAGCGAAGAGGCTTCTGGACTTGACAAAGACAGTGTATCGAACGTTGCTTGGAGGGCGCTGTGGAAAGACGCTAAGGACTATTATGAAACAATACTGAAAAAGAAAGGAATTAAAAAGTATACTGAGGAATATGGATACTGCCCCTTGTGTGGACAAACCATTGCCCGAGAGCATATGCACCGGGTACAAAGCGTTGAAGAATATGTTAATGGAAATATTAGTACAAAAGTTACCAAAGCGAAGAAAGATTATATTGATTGCCTTAGAAAATGCCCTAGAGCATGGGCCAATGATCAATTGATGCTTTCTCTCGATGCGTGTGGATTGGAATCATGTCGAAAGAATGTAGAAGAATGTGCAAAAGACATATATGAGATAAGTAGCAAGATTCATTCGGATCAGGTTGAAACGGTTAGTGTCTGCCACATAGATGTCGGAGCAATTTCGATGGAAGTCGAGAGAGTGATAAGAGACAAATCTATGCTCAGATCTGAGAAGGAGGCTTTGCTACAAGACGAGGATCGCCAACGATTAGAAAAAGAAATAAAAGAGTTGAAGGCCAAAAGATTTGCTTCGCAAGTTAAGGAAGAGGTGGCACAACGAATAGCTTTTCTTAGGTCGAGCAAAACCTATGAAGATGCGATACGGTTAACTGCGACGAATAAAATTACATCGAAAAGCAAGATTCTGAGTGAGGAGCTACTCACAGAAGATTATGTAAGAAGGTTTAACGACGAATTAAAAGTTTTGACACGTGGAACGATAAAAGCTAAACTTAAGCAGCAAAAAGTGTCAAAGGGGAAAGTGCCTTTTAGAATTGCGCTAGAAGGAACTGCAGACGAAAAAGTTCGTCCGACAGATGTTTTCAGCGAAGGCGAGAAAAGAGTTGTTTCTTTGGCGGCTTTTTTTGCTGAATCGTCAGGCCGTAGTTCAGTTTGCCCGTTAATAGTAGATGACCCCATATCTTCCTTAGATATCAAGTATGAATCCTATGTTATGGATCGTCTTGTAGAGGCCGGAAGACATAGACAGGTTATCGTTTTTACCCATAGACTCTCTATGGTTGTAGGTCTTTATTCTCGATGTGGTAAAGATGTTCAGTTTAACGAGGTTGAGCTCCGGGGAAGGGGAAAGGAGAAAGGTGTTCCTTCTGAAGTTGACCATTTTAGTAAGCAAACAAGTGGTAAGCTTAAAGACCTCAAGAATAATAACGTCGCTAAAGTTAAAAAGATGGATGAGAATTCATCAGAGTATACGGAATCGGTTCATTACATATGTCAGCAGATAAGAAACCTGGTGGAAAAGAGTATAGAGGATACTTTGTTATTTAGCGTTGTCTCTAGATACAGACAATCAATTCAAACACAACAGATTTCATGGTTGTCACATATTACGGAAGATGATTGCGTGTTAATCGAGGAGATGATGACAAAATACTCTCATTATGATCATTCTATGTCAGATGAAACCCCATTACAAGAGTTTTCAATTGAGGAAATAGAAAACGATTTGGATAAATTGATCACATGGATTGATGAGATCAAAAAGCGACAGAATTCATATAAAAAGTAAGGAGAGACTTGTCCGGGCTACAAATTGAGCAAAAAGCATATGGAGGAATGGGTGAATGCCGCAAGTAATTAAAGGGGTGTATTTCCCTCAAGACAAAACGGAAGTGGCATACGAAGCAGAGTCTATTTATTATATCGACTTTTATATACTTAGTGCATTGTATGCGATAGAAAAACTGAGAAAATATGATGGAGCTACAAACTCCACGCTTAGCAAGTTTCAATACTATCATTTTTATACAGATCATGTTTTGTTTGCATTGGGGCAGATATCAAATCGATTTGTTGAGAGTGAAAAGAATAGTGAACTTCTTAAAGAACGAAAGAGAAGGAATGGTATGAACTATGGCTTCTCCGACGACACATTTCCGCTCTTGTCGAACAAGCGAGCAAGAAACGTTCTTGAGCATATTGATGAGTATGATGTAGAAACAATTTCTGAAAAAGGAGGTGTCGGTGGATTTAATTTAATTGATGAGAATACCGAAGAAGAAGTCCTTCTGGCTTTGTCAGATATGAGAACAATACACTTGTATACTTTGAATTTGGTTGAAGGCGAAATATGGATATATGATCCCAAACATAATGGAAATATAAACTTAAAGCTAGAGGAACTCGTTGAAGAACTAAATGCTTTGCGGGACAATGAGATGAGTTTCGCAGAAATGGTACATTCAATTTGACAAGATTATTTTAAAACAGTGCTCTTATAGCTCGTTGGCAACCTATTGATTTTCGGAAAGCTTTATCTGGAAACGCCGTAAATCAACATCGGAGGACATAAAAGAGAATTCATAGAGATGATGGATAAGGTATGTCATTTCGGTGCCGAGCAAAAGTAGATATGAAAGGGTATGTGATGGGGGCTGTAAGCGAAAAAGTCTTATATGACAACCTAATCCAGGCGAGATATGCTACAAAAGGCGCGAGACCCTCGAACCTTGTCTTATGGGGCGAGGACATCGTGAACGGCAAGCTCATTCTGTTTCCGAAGAAGACCAACTTGCTTCCGGAGTATGATTCCATTTGCCGGGGCACCACCGGTGCGTCCTTGATTTATTTCGACAAAAAGAAGCAGCAGCCGGTTCTCTTCTGCGATATCCGCTATGATAAGCAGACGCAAAATGTCTACATGTCCGCGGGTATCTTTAACGATGTTTGGAAGTTCCTGAAGGAAAGCGTAAAAACAGGGATTGAACTTAAAAGGGACCGCGGAGAAGCGGTGGAAGAGTTGCCGGAGGGGTATGTCGACCTGACGTTCCTGCAGCACAGGTTAAGCGAGGCAGTTGTTAAGAACGACCGGATTGAGTATGTTTCGAAGGACATCCCGGAAAGGAAACAGAAGTCACGGTCCAAAATGCAGAGCGCTTTGGATAATCCCGCGTATCGGTTCTTCTATGCCTTTGATTCCGGGATCTATCATGATAAGGATTGCGAGTTCATAAGGGAGATTCCGCCGGAACTGTTTACCGCGTCGGAGAAAAGGCCGATAACCAGAAAACCATGCCGAAGGTGCCTTCGTATCATGTGCCTCCGTGAACTGTGTAGCCCATATGTGAAACAAATGCCGACTGTCAATCGGTTGCTTAAACGCGGGGACATAGGCAATAACTATTTGGAACGGCTTGCATTTGAATATGGGATTAAGCTCCGTGCTGATGAGGATGGTAGCCTTGTAGTAGTCAGTGCCGAAGACACCTGGAAGATCCGTGGATTTGATAAAGACAGTCTGTCGCTTTGGCAGAACAACTATATAAAAACATCGCAGGAAGAACGCTGTATCACACAGGGGTTTCACCATAAGAAAACTGCGGACGGAAGGACTTTGTTCCAGATGTTGGAACGCATCCGCCGCTACAAATATGATCCGCATTTCCACGAGAATGCCGAAGTAAAGGCAGAGACGCAGAATACAGTGAAGGAACAGATTATCGGTGAAGCGGATGGGAAGAAGGAACTGTTCAAGAGATTAGCCGGTATCTTCGGACGGTTGTTCCACAAAGATAAGAATAACTAGCATGGAGTTTTCTAAGTAAATTAGCATGTTTAGCGCAAGGAGGTGTTCTTATGTCAATGGAGCGTGAGGTAAAGGTTACTTGCCCGGAGTGTGGCGCAGAAGGTGATTTTATTCTTTGGCAGAGTGTTAATACGCAGTTGGATCCGGAAGCAAAACAGAAGGTCCTCAACGGTGAACTCTTCCAGTATACATGTCCGAAATGCGGGAGCGTTATAAACGTAAACTATGATTTACTCTATCACCAAATGGAAGATCTGCTCATGATTCAGGTTGCCTCTAATGATAATGAGGTAAAACTAGCTACGGAATCCTTCGATAAGTTTGTGGACGGCAGTTTCATGCCGGGGTTTGAGTTGTCAGAGCAGGAGTATCGTTTTCGGATTGTCAGAAATCTGAATCAGTTGCGCGAAAAGATATACATCTTTGACCAAGGGCTCGATGACCGTATTGTTGAGATCTTAAAAATCCTGATGTTTTTTAACCCCGGAGTTAAACCTGATGTGAAACAATTTGAGGAAAAGGTTGTAGAGGTGTTCCTTGATATCAATGACGGGGCACCGGAGAAGTTTGCTGTTCGGTTTGACAACGGCAAATGGAGAACTGCGCCATTCATTCAGCAGTGGTATGACGAAGTAAAGAGCGGTGTGGCTACCTTGGATGACAATCATAAAGGCTATGTTTTTGACCATGACTGGGCTGTCAGCTGGGTGGAAGCACATTGTCCGAGTGGATTGCTGCGAGGATGATGCGTAATACAAATCGCTTAACTCATAACAAAATGATCTTATCGCAAACGGCATATTGACGTTTAATATTGCACACACGTTCGGAAATGCGAACCTATTCGGAATTACGAACCTATGCGATTTATCGAAGCAGAAGTATGATGTTCCTATCAGAAAGTAGGAGCATCGAAATGATAGATTACTCGCCGTTTTGGGTGACACTGAAGAAGTCAGATCTTGACTGGTACCTGTTAGTAAAGGACCATCATATATCCAGCAGCACGCTTTCCCGGTTAAAGAATGGAAAGGATGTTTCCATGAAAACCATTAACGATTTGTGCCGCATACTGAAGTGTAGTATCCCCGATATTTGTGTGTATGTAGAAAGTAAAGACGATCAAAAGCTATGATAATTCGGTGGCGAGACCTTACCCAGAATCCCGAAAGCTCCGGTGACAGATGTCCCGGGGCTTTTTTGACCCTATAAAATGCGCAGGGGGATTCTTGGGCAAAACGGGATGCTGAATCTCCCGATGGAGAGGAGGCAAGGTATGGGAAGAGCCCAGGAACGAATTATGCAGCTACAGAGAGAACTGTACGATACGGATGAATATCATGTTAAGGATACAAACACGCTGCAGGAGCATATTGATAAGGAGATTGGTTGCGGACATGTTGATCGGAGGACAACTTATTCGGATATTAATGTAGTGCAACAGTTCAGTCCGGATCCTGTACGGTATTCCGCACAGGCAGGTGGCTATTATATGAAACACGGAATTACACCGATGGATTTCCTAATGGTGGCCGAGCGGGTTGCGCAATCCGAAATCCTGGATGAAATGGAAATCAATAGGATCAATGAACTTATCGAAATGCAGCTTTATCCGGAAGCAAGAAAAATGCTGAAAAAGGGAATTGCTGTCCGGTTTGACCGTATGATACCACGCGGGGATGTATGCTATACTATGCGTGTGTTGATTTCTGCGATGGAAGAGCGAAGACGAATCCGGTTTCAGTATGAAATCTTTGACAGGCATTTTCAATTGATTCCGAAACATGATGGACAATGGTATGATATCAGCAGTTATCGGTTCCATTTTGATAACAATACGGTCTATGTCTATGCTGGGGATGCCACTGCAGGGAAGAAAAAGACCTTCCGTGTTGAGAGAATGGTGGGGGTATTTATGAGTGACGAGACGATGGAAAAGGCGGAAAAGTATTACGGGAAGCGTTCGGAGGAAGAAATCCGCAAGCAGGTGAATGAATCTGTGCTTCATTTTGACGGTGATCCAATCCGCCTGGTTCTTGCCGTTACCTATGAGCCGTTCATTATGGAGGAATTGTGGAGGATGAGCCGAGGAACAGCAAAGACAACAGCGGAAATCGACGAAAACACAATCCGTGTGGAGTTTGATACCCGGAGGGGTGAACCGTTGTTCCGGATGTTAGCATCCTATGCGGATCTGATCAAAGTGGAATCGCCCGTGGAAGTGGCAGAGGATATAAGAAACCTTCTCCGTTCGGCAAAACGCACATATGGACTATGAAAATTTTGTACAATTTCACAAGGGACTTTTTTGAGGGTGTCGTATCTGGTACGACACCCTCTTTGCTATGATAAAGGCAAAGGGGATGCATTGGCTTGTGAAAAAGAAAAATTTTTTTTGGGTGAAGCGGACTATAGTGGTCCTGTAGCGGACCTGTCGCGACCTGTACAAGGTTTTTTGCATACGATATAATGCAGCCAACAAGAACGGAAGGAAGCAAAAATGAAAGAAACATATCATTTTTCGTGCGATAGATTTGGATCGCAACTGAAAGCATTCCGGATAGAGCAAGGGGTTACACAGGAGGACCTTGCAGAAATACTCGGGGTAAATGTTCGGCAGATTCGAAGATACGAATCTGGCAAACAGTACCCGACAATTCCTCATATGGCTGCAATCCTGTACAAATTGCAGAAACCGTTGTGGCAGTTTGTGGATATGGATCCGGAAACGGCGGAGAAGCTGTTCGGAAATCAAGAAAACCTGGTTTCTCCTGCAGTGGCGCTTCCGGTATTGCTTCAGGCTATATCAGATCGTTTTGCGGGTCTTCAGCAACAGATACAATGGCTTAAGGAAACGAAAGATCCGTAAGAGAACAAATAATACCCGATAATAAAGGTGCTTACACCTTATATTATATCTGTACCTTGACAACTGCATCCGAACATGAACGACAACCAGAAACACGGCCTGCGATGATCACAACGGCAGGGGAGCGGGCTGGCGAATCGGGCGCTATCGGTACGCGTCTTAGCGATGGTTGTCACCTTCCGCGCAAGCGGAACCGGAATAGCAGAATGCTCACGGGGGTAAATACCGGGTTGCCGAACCAAGGCGGTAGTGTTCTTAAGTGCCGGCAGAGAAGGAGCCGGCGACACTTGATTTTGAAAATACGCTCGAGATATTGAGCCTATTATAATGGCGGGCAGTTGGGCAATCCTTCTGCCCGTATTTGTTTTATACAGAGGGCAGGAACTGCCGGTGCCTTGTCTATAGAACAAATACGTATTATCAGGAGGCCAAACATGAATAAGCGAGAATTCTCAGAACCTGTAAACAATCGTATGAAGGCGGTGCAGCGCTTTCTTTCCATGGAGGAGGCGAAGGTTCGCTATGCGCTGGGCGAAACCACGCTGCGCAAACTTGCCAAGGATTGCGGCGCCGTTTATAAAATTGGCAAATCCATGCGGATCCGGCTGGATGTGATGGATTCGTATATGGAAACATTTCTTGAACCGTAATCGGTGAAAAGTGGAAAATTCCTCTTGAATTTGTGTCACGCATAAACTATAATAGAATCATGATTGAGGAGGTGTATGCAATGGAAGGCGAGAAGAGAAAACCTGGAAGACCGAAGAGCAATTTACCTACTAAGGTGAAACGCTTTTCTGTTCGTATGAGTCAACCGGTATACGATCGTCTGAGAGAGTATGCACAGGCACGCGGCTTGACGGTGGCGGAAGTCATCAATCATGGGATTGAGCGTGAGCTGCAATCTGACAGCGAATGACCACTTTTCTCCGGAAAGGAGTAAAATGGCAAAAGCTAGTAGAAAGGACAGTAGAGGAAGGGTTTTAAGAAAAGGAGAAACGCAGCGGAAAACGGACGGACGCTATGTATATTCCTACACGACTTCGTATGGGAAACGGCTTGTCGTCTACGCAACCACACTTGAGGAACTCCGGGCAAAGGAACGACAGATTGCCCAGGATACCGCAGAGGGAATTAACACCTATGTGGCAGGCAAGGCAACGCTGAACTTTGTGTTTGATCGGTATTTCGAGTCGAAGAAAGAGCTCCGTAGCACAACAGCATCCAACTACTGGTATATGTATAACAGGTTCGTGAGGGATTCCTTCGGGAAGCTTCCTATCGGACAGATCAAGTATTCGGATGTGATGCAGTTTTACCGGGAACTTCTGTTCGGCAGAAAGTTAAGCCTGAACACCGTGGATAACATACATGTGTTGTTGCATCCGGCTTTCCAGATGGCAGTTCGTGACAGCATTATACGAAACAATCCTACCGACGGGGTAATGACCGAACTCAAAAAGAAGAACAAGGATCTTCACCCCGTAAAAAAGAAGGCACTGACGGTAGATGAACAGCTTGAGTTCATCCGTTATACGCAGGAATCGCCGATCTTTTACCGTTGGGGACCTTTGTTTACGGTATTGCTTGGAACCGGGATGCGTATCGGAGAGGCGGTAGGGCTGCGATGGCAGGATATCGATCTGAATAATCGGATGATCGATGTGAATCACAGTATTACATATTATCCGCGCAGGGAAGATTCCAATACGAGTGAGTTCGCGGTTTCATTACCGAAGACTGCCGCAGGAAAGAGAACCATCCCGATGTTTCCGCAGGTATACGAAGCGTTTCTCGAAGAAAGAGAGTATCAAAAAGAAACCACAGGGTTCAATAAAACGGTTGTGGACGGAATGTCCGGGTTTATTTTTCAGGGCAGGTTTGGAAACGTGATGAACCCGACTGCAGTCAACCGTGCAATCAAACGGATTGTGGTAACGCACAACAGGGAAGAAGAGCTGAATGCAGCTCGCCAGAAGAGAAAGCCTCTGATTCTTCCGATGTTTTCCTGCCACATCTTAAGACATACCTTTTGCACCAGACTGTGTGAAGTCGAAGACAATGCAAAATTTATTCAGGTAACGATGGGACATGCAGGTATCGAAACAACAATGGATATCTATACCGACGTTACTGAAGAAACAAAGAAGGAGAAGCTTGTACAGCTGGCTAATAATCTAATCATTTGTTAGAGAAGAGTCAGGCTTGTTTTAAGAAAAAAGTGTGTTACAAAATCATCCGCAGTATTACGTTTTTGTTACAAACCGGACAGAAATGGCGATAGTGGATGAGCGAAGACGTAAGTCGATGGCCTTTCAAAACATCGATGGTATGGCAAGGTGAGGAAAGACGAGTTTTTCTCGGAACTAATCCCGACAATGCGGACGTTGGACAACTAAAGACGCGATAAAATAAGGGTTTTGCGAAGATTCAAAAGCAGTTTACTACAACATTTGCTACAACAAATATGTGTAGTTTGGTACCGTTCGGTACCGCCTCATGTTACTGTTTTGTTGGAATCCCCTGTTTTTTGTTGTAGTGATAATAATCCATAATCAAGATCATTTTTCTACGGACACTTTCTAGAAAACTAGGAAGTGTCCTTTTTTGTTTTCCAGATATGGTCTTTCCTTTGAAAACTAACCGAGAGGGTTGATATAGAACATAACAGAGAGGTATTGATATGGAACTGCCAACGACCGGATTATGTTCCATGAAGATGACATGTACCGCATTGAATGGAAAATGTAAGGATGAGGCTTTCGTACCGGTCAGAATTGAATTGCAAAGAAAACTTTGCAAAACCTCTTGACAAGTAAACTTGGCATGTGTATAATGATGACAACAAAACCTGGCAGAGCCGAGAATACACATGGAGGGTTTACTATGAACAGAGAAGAAATCTTAGCAAAAAACCGGGCAGAAAATGAAGGGAAGAGCGATGAAAGAGAACTGCAGATTTTCGCAGATGCCTCAAAGGTCGGTATGGCCGTAGGAGGGATACTTGCGGCGATCATCGTTGTATTTTCCAGGATTATTGATCTTCCGATCCTTGGGATGGGAGCGTGGGCTGTATATTTTGCGATGTTCGGCAGCCGGCGTCTTTATCAGTTCCTGAAGACAAAAGAAAGGGCAAAAATGGCACAGGCAGTGATCGGCATTGTATTTGGCCTCGGCTGCTTCGTCGGCATGATTGTATTGGGGCTTAAGTGATGAAAGAAGACTCGTTGATCCTTAAGAACCGACTGCCGGAATATCGGAAGAAAGCCGGCCTGTCACAGACCCAGCTTGCAGAGCTGGTTGGCGTTTCCAGGAACACGATCAGTTCGATTGAGACCGGACAGTTCAATCCGACAGCAAAACTGGCACTGGTTTTGTGCATTGCCCTGGAAGTAAAGTTTGAAGATCTGTTCTATTTCGATTAGACAGATGCCAACCCAAAAGAACAACGCTTAACGAGAAGATTTCAACTGATCTCTTCTCGTTTTTCATTACCATCCTGCAGAACGCAAAAAGGTCGAAAACAGGCAAAAACTAGGTCTTTCGCGAGAATCAGGATAAACGACAGACGTCCTGACAGACGTCTATCGACTTCACATCTATCGGCAGTGCCGATAGAATAAGGGCTTTGAGGGACGTCTGTTTGGACGTCCTTTTTGGCGTTCCAGACGTCCGGACACGCAAAAACTACAAGAAATCAAACAAGAAATAAGGACAAAGGAGAAGACGTCCATGGTAAGAAAACATACGATTTCACTGAAAGACGATACGTATACCGGCGCAATGGCAGCATACAAGTTACATAACTTTTCAAGCGTCAGTGAACTGATTGATGCCGCTGTTCAAGAGTGGCTAGCAATGGAAACCGGTCAGTTTGCAGGGGATATACTGAGTGAGCAGATAGCGTCAAAGATTGAAAACACCATCATTCTGTCGGAACGAAGGATTAACCGGATTCTGTTCAAACCGGCTGTTGGTGATGCGGAGATGAAACATGTGATTGCCATTGCCAGCCAGTTTCAAGACAGAATTGAATTGCTCGGTAAGATACACAAGCAAAGCGATAGAGAAGTCCGGATAACGAATGGCCTTCTCAATTTCAAAACGGTACTGGAACAGCTGAACGGAGAAAAGATGGGAGCAGATGAATGGGAAGACAATTGAATATGTTGCGCAGATTGTCTATAATGAAGGGGAATCAACCCGATTCAAAAAATAAGAGCACAGGAATAAGAAGATGACAACAGAAGAAAAAGCAAGATTGATTATAAGAGATATCCGTCTGGAAAAGGGCAATAATCCGGTTAGGATTTTCAAAAATATCGCAAAGAAGGACTATATAAGCATACATGGACCGGAGCATCATGTTTTGGACGGAGCCAGTATACTTGTAGCATTTTCCAATGCAGGCGGAAAAATCGATCTGGATAAGAGCCTTGAAAGCCTGTTAGGCGAGGGACTGAGGATGCCCGGAGCCATGTGCGGCCTTTGGGGGATCTGCGGTGCAATCACTTCTATCGGCGCTGCACTTGCGATTATTGACGGCACGGGACCGTTGTCTGATGACGGGACATGGGGTAAACATATGTCTTTTACTGCAAAAGCAGTCGGGGAACTTGGAGCAATTAACGGCCCGAGATGCTGCAAACGGGATGCTATGATTGCCTTCAAAAATGGAGTCGAGTATATCAATGCTCATTATGACGTTCATCTGGAATATGAAGAACAGGTCTGTGAGTATTCGGATATCAACCGCCAGTGTATCAAGGAACGCTGTCCGTTTTTCGGGGGTCAGTCGCAGAAGAATTAAAAAGGAATTCGCTTTTAACACAGAATTAGAACAGAGAGTCGGATGTGTCAAGTCGGTGTATCCGATTTTTCACGAGGAGGATCCATGGCACGCTTAATCTTATATGCCCGTTACTTCGCCCCTAACGCCAAGAAGCGTCAGGGGCGTCTTTCTTATCTGGTTAAATACTATGGAACCCGTGAGGGTGTTGAGAAAGGAGTAGAAGGTCTCGACGCCATTTTCACTGCGAGCCGTAGCAGGAACCATGTTCAACAGTTGTCTTGTAGCCCATTAATTAAAAACATCTTGACACGGTGTCAGAATTCGTTTATAATTCAAATTGACACGATGTCAGAATGAAATGTATGGAGGAAGGAAATGCCTAAAGGATCACCGGAAAGAACGGCAGCAAGGAAAGAAGAGATCATAAGTGCCTGTGAGAAACTGTATCAGACAATGAGTTTCAAGGACATCACACTTAAGGAGATTGGAAATGAGACATCCTTTTCAAGACCGACCATCTACAACTATTTTCAGACGAAGGAAGAGATTTTCCTGGCGCTTTATGAACGTGAGTATGACCGCTGGAACGGAGAGCTGACAGACATACTGTGGAATAATGAGACTCTAACTAAGAAGCAGATTGCTGAGAAAATAGCGACTTCCATAGCAAACAGGGAGCAGCTTCTAAAGCTTCTTTCCATGAACAATTATGATATGGAAGCAAACAGCAGACCGGAACTCCTTACTTCTTTCAAGGTGGCTTATGGAGAGTCCATGAAGAATGTGTGCAGGATACTCATGAAATTCTGTCCGGAGAAATCAGCGCAGGAGATCCGGGGGTTCATATATGTTTTCTTCCCTTTTATGTTTGGAATATATCCTTACACTGCCGTAACGGATAAGCAGCGGGATGCAATGAAGCAGGCAAACGTGGACTTTGTATATCAATCCATTTTTGAGATAACCAACGGCTGCCTGTTGAAACTCTTATAGAGAAAGGGACGCGGTGATGAAATATACAAAACTTGGAAATTCAGATTTGAATGTATCCCGTATCTGCATGGGCTGTATGGGATTTGGCGATGCGACAAGAGGACAGCACAGCTGGACGATCGACGAGGAACATTCC
>JAEEGK010004403.1_pt1 | contig 34579 bp, 25 predicted proteins | sample 8958771 | NCBI WGS metagenome assembly JAEEGK01 (sample SAMN16246547, study PRJNA631951) | gut metagenome | biome: gut microbiome; feature: rumen; material: SC-attached | host: Bos | place: Iran: Karaj | collected 2018-10 | reverse complement strand
CCTTTAAATGAATATTTTTTCAATATTTTTCCTAATTTCTTTACTTTAGTTCTTTTATTTTTTGAAATTTTTTGTGAATATTTCTTATAAAATACTATTATTGAATAGATTAATATAATGACTATTAAAAATGTAATATAGTTATTTTTTTACTTTAACATTTCTTTTATTCTTTATTTAAATGACAATATTATATTATATTACCTTATAAATTAATTTATGGTAAATAAAAGAAAAAAATATTATTTTTTATAATTATTTAATTAAATTTTTAAATAGTATATAAATTAAATTATAAGTTTTCTTTATTATTAAAAATTTACTTAGATTTCATTTTTATTTAAAATAATACAATAATAATTGTAATTGAAATTGGGAATATTATATGAATAAATTGATGTAAAATAATTATTACCATCATTTTTTTTATTTCAATATAAAAAAATTGACCTGATATAATTTGAAAAAGTAAATAAATTATAGAAGTAATAGAATGTATTTGACATATATATATAACTTTTTTCCTTGAAAAATTAATTTTATTTTTACGTAATTGAATCCATAAATAAAAAATTATTATTTCTCCTATTAAAAGTTGAAAAAAGTAAAATTGATAAGTAATTGATTTAATATGTAAATTAATATCATCTAATAAAAGAAATATATTAAATAAAAGTATGCATAATTTTAATTTATCATATTTATTATTATATAATAAATTTTGAGTATTTTGAATTTCTACCTTTTCTTGTTTTTCATCCATTATAAAAATTAAAATAAAAGACGAAATATTATTTTTTATTTGATATATTTTGAAAAAGAATTAATTTTATAAAAATGAAAAAATATCAAATAATACTTTTACTAATATTTAGTTTTATTCAATTATATAATGCAGAAGACAATAAAAATTATTACAATTATACAAATCTAAATATGACAAATAATACAAATATAACAATAATAAATTATAATAATAATACGTATTTAAATTATACAAATATAAATGCAAATAAATCTTTAGAAAATATAAACCAAGAAAAAAAAACAATTAAAAAAATTGAAAATCAAAATAAAAAAATAACAAAACAAAACAAAAATTCAAATAAAACAATAGATAATAATAATATTAAAAATAATACAAATAAACAAAAATATTATAATTCATCAAAATTATTAAATACAACAAATAATGAAACATTATCAGAAGGAATTGGTAAAGTAATAAATAATCCAAGACAACCTCTTCCAATTCCAATTACAAATAAATTACAATTAATTCAAAAAAGTAATATTAATAAAAAATTAAGAAGTATTAATAAACATTCTTCAAATTCTTTTTTCCCTTTTTTTATTTTTATTTTAATGTGTTTTCTTATTACTTTAATTTTTTATCTTGAATATAAACAAAAAATAAAAAATTTTTATTATAATATAATACCTTTAAAAGAAGCTTTTGAATAGAAAAAAAAAATAAAAATAAAATTAATATTTATTAATTAAACAAACATTATTTAAAATAAAAAAAAAAAATTTTTAAAAAAATTTTAAATTATTCATTAAATAAAATAATTTACTAAACATATAATATAATATTCAAAAAAAAATTTATTTTGAAAACCAAAAATAAAAAAAAATAAAATATTATTCAATCAAAGAATAAATAACATCACTAATTATTCCTTCAGAAAATTCATTAAAATCACTTTCAACACCAAAAGCAGAAAGAAAATTAAATTTAACATTAGAATTATTACAAATAACAGAATGTTGATTTACATGATCATCTAATTCTAATCCAACATTTCCACTCCAAGTATTAACAAAAGTCATATTAGATAAATTTTTAATAATAATAAAATATAATTTATGTTTACTAATAGTAACAGAATTTTTTAAATAAAATTGATAAACAGGATCAACAATATTAGTAATAACAGGAATATCAATATCAATAGAAACAATTTCTTTACTATTATTATCAAATTTTTGTACATTTTCTAATTCATAAATTTTTAAATTGACTTTATAATTAATTAAAGGTTGATTATGATCATATAATAAACCACATAAAGAAAATCCAGCTAAATTAATTGAATTTGAACATAACATACATAAAGAATCTGTTTTAAAATATTTACTTTTTGAATTTGTAAATTTACGAAATCTTCTTATTCTATTACATATATTTGGTATTCCTGATATTATTGTATTTATTACACTATTTTCATATATTGCTATATTTTTCTTTAAATTTTCACATTTTGATTTAAATGAATCTTCTTCATTTATTACTTTCTCTTTTGTTTTATTTAATTGTTCTTTTAAAAAATTTTCGATATCTGATAAAAATTGTTTATTATCTAAAATTGTATTATCTTTTTCTTTTTTATAAATACAAATTTTTTTATCATCTTTTATTAAATCAACATCTTTTTTCATTTTTGAAAATTCTTCTAACATATTTTGTGCTTTTTTTCTATTAGCTTCTAATTTTTGAACATTTAATTCAACTTCATTATCAACTCCATTAAAAAATGATTCAATTTGTTCTTTATATTCATTTGCTTTATCATCTAAAGCTTTATTTAAATTATTTTGTACTTTATCTAAATTATTTTTAAAATTTTCTTTTTCATTAATATAAAACTTATTTAAATTTTCAATTGTATCTTGTGATTCATCAATTTTTTTATTTAATTCATTTAAATTTTCAACTAATTTATTATTTTTATTTTTAATTTCATTAACAATTAAATCAAAAGTAGAACTTGAATGATTTCTATGTTCAGTTGCAAAACAAGTTTTACAAATAAATTGACCACATTCTTCACAATAAAATAAAGAAACTTCATCATTATGTTTATAACAATGATGTGCATTTTCTTCTTCATCTTTTATTAATGAATCAAGAGAAGCTACATTTGGATCTACTATTATTAAATTCTTCCTTTTTGGTGTTACACCTTCTTCTAAACATAATGAACATAATACTTGAAATGTTTTTTTATCTAATGTTAAATAATTTGATTTCATTCCATGATGAATACTACATCTTATTCTTGAAAAAAGAGAATCAAATTCATCCATATTTTTATTTTATTTTTTATATTTTTTTTTATTTTTAGTTTGGTTTAAAATAAATTTTTTTATTTTTTTTTTTTGAAGTAATAAAAATTATTTATAAAAAAGAAAAAATTTTATAAAATAAAAATTAGAATTTGAATATAAAAATAAAAATTTTTTTTTTTATAATTATGAATTTGTTCTTGGATTATTAGGACAAGTTTGTTGAATTAAATGAACTTCCCATCCAACTTTTCCAGCAGGAACAATATCAGTATGACATAAAGGACATCTATTACAAACATTAGGTGATTGAAACTGATTACAACTTTTATCCTTAACATGAGCATCATAATCTTTAGCTAAAACAGGTTCTTTACATCTAGGACATACTTTAAATTCTTTTTTAAATTTACATTCATTAACATAATGTTGATTTAATTGTGAAATTTCAATAATTTGATTACATTTAAAACAAGGAATTAACATAGGACATTCTCTAAATTGATGAATCTCAATTTTTTCACTAGTAAAATTAGGATCAAATAAACCACAATATTGACAAGTATGTTTAGTATCATCATTAATATTTTTATTAGCAAAAGATGAACTCATCATCATTTTATTATTATTTTCACTATACATATTTTGTTGTTCTTGATTTAACATTTGTGAATTATTTACCATTTCATTACCATCCATATTACCTTCATCATAATCATCTAATCCATCTGCATTAGCTAAAGCTTCTTCAATTGTATTAATTTGTGCTGGTCTTAAATCTTGATAATATGATCTTACTTTATCACCTGCATATCTATAAACTGATGTTATTAATTCTAATGCTGCTTGTCTTACTGTATTTTGAGAATTTTTATATCCTTTTATTGCATATGACATTATTGATGATAAAGGTACTTCACTTTCATTATAACCAAAATTCTTTATTAAACGAGTTAATAGATTATATCTTCCAACTAAATGTTTTGTTGAATTTGCTAATGTTTTTTTTATTTGACCTGAAATTATATGTTCAAATAATACTCTACTTCCTATTAAATTATAATTTGCAAATTGAAGTAATGTATTATCTGCTTTTTCTTTTAATTTTAAATTATTTTCTCCTATTCTTTCTATTATTAATCTAATACAATCATTTGAATATTTATCAAAATCTGCTCTTAAATTTCCTTCTGGATGAATATTTTCAAATTTTTGAAGAGTAACTTTTATTGTTTCCATTGCAGCAAGAAGTGATTGAGAAATATTATTTTGTAAAGCAAAAGCACATGAACCTAAAGTTGCTACTACTATTTCTTCTGGTGATTTATTACCTAATAAAGCAGAATTTGGATAATTATTAATTTCATCCATTAATTGTTTAAAACCAACTTCATTATTTTTCCATATTTTAGAAAAAATAAGTTTAATAATAGGAAAAGATATTATAGGAATTAAAGGTTCAGCAATTTTATAATATTCAGGAGGAAGTGAATCTTCTTCATTTATTTGATTATCATTATCTTGATTTCCTCCTCCTGCTGCTCTTAATTGTTCTTCAACCATTTGAGCAAAATCTTTATTATTTCCAACATATTGACTATCAACATCAACAATATTTGGTTTAGGTCCAATACCACCACTTCCAATATTCTTATTATTATTTATATTATTCATATTATTATTTATATTATTATTATTATTAAAATTATTATTATTATAATTTTGTTTATTTAATTGTTCATCAACCATTTGTTCAAAAGTTTTATTATTACCAACTTTTTGTCTATCAATAGCATTTTCTAATTCATAACCATTATTAATATTATTTCTAATACGATAAATATCTTCATCATTATCCATTTCATATTCATTTGTAATTGGTTGATATTCGTTTTCTCTTCTACCAGGAAATAATCTTTGTTGTGGTGGTTCATTAAATTTTTGAGATGGATTATTATATGTAGGTTCATTAAGCATATTATTATTATTATTTTGCATAATCTTTCTATTCATTTCATTTAAATTAACACCAGCAACAGCATTTCTTAATCTATCAATTTCACATTTAATTAATTTTGCAGCATCAAAATCATCATTTTTAATAGCAATTTTTTTTCTTTCTTCTAATTTAATTAAACTTTGACTAACACTTTTTAAACTATCAATAGCAACTTTTATTCTTTTAGCTTCATCAAAATCTTCAAATTCAACAGCTTTTTGTTTAGCTTTATATAAATCTTTTAATCTTTTTAAAGTAGAAGGATCATAAATCATTTCATCTTCTAATTTACCAAAATTATCATCTAAACCATCTCTATTAATATCATAAATTCTATTAGGATATTCTCCTAAAATAGAAATAGCAATTAAACCAACTTGAGCATAAATATTATGAGTATTAGGATGACATCTCATTAAATTAAATTTAACTTGAATACAATTATAATCAGTGTAAACAGTTTTTAATTCTCTTGCTTGAAAATTTGATCTTTCATTTGAATCTAAACTTAAATAACCAATTTTTTTAAATTTATCTGTTTGAGGTGGAAGAATATAAATTTCTATTTTAGATGCTATATTATATTGATGAGATAAAAATTGAATTTCTCTCATTCGAATTGGTTTTGGAAATTGAAGAAGAAGTTCTTGTGGATAATTACAAAAATGAGAGGAAAGCCATCCACGAGAAAAAGGTGTGTGATTTAATAACTCACGTACTTGGTAATCGGGATCCTGACCTATTTTTAAATATATTTTATCTTACTTGATACATGAATTATTCTAAATGGAATTTTTTCCCAATTTTTTGAGTCTTGATCTGATGGTGGGAGGTTTCTTTTGTTCATTTTTTTTTTATTTTTTTTTTTACTTTATATAGTTTATATTTTTATTTTTTTTATTTTTTTTTATTGTTTTTTTTTAATTGTTTTTTTAATTGTTTTTTTGTGAAATAATCATATAATATTGTATATATTAATATATTAAGTATTATTTATTAATATTATTATTAATAATAAAACAAGAATTTTTTTGTACATTTTTTTTTTGATGTCTTTTATTGGAGACCAAATAATAGTAAATAATAATTGTTAATAATATTCTAAATAAAAAATAAAAATAAAACTATTAAGAAAACTCAATTGGATTAATTAAATCAATAACATCATCTAAATTTATATTAAATTCGAAACTCCATAATTTTTGATTATATATTCTTTTCGTCAATAAAATATTTCTTCTTTTAGTTTCATTCTTAACATTTTCATCATTTTCTGCTTGCAAATCTAATATATTTTTCATCCATTCATTCTATATTTTAATAAATAAAAAAATTATAAAAATTATTTTACATTTTCTTCAATAAATTTACATAAATCTTTTTTTGTGTAATTACAAAAATTCATTTGAATTTCATTTTCATTTGAATTTTCTTGATTTAGATATGAGAAAATATCATTTAATTCATTTTTTAAAGGAACTAAAATAAATTAAAAAATAATCATTTTTTACATTTATTAAAATCAAATAATTGATTTCTTAAAAAATTATTATTATTTATTAGCCCCAAAGGGCTCTTTATATCATTAACATAAATTTGATTTAACTCTTGAAAAGAATTAATTAAAATTTGTTTATAAATTGATTTACAAATATTAATTTTAGTTATATTAATAAGTTTTTCATTTATAAATTCATTTTCATTAATAAAATCAAGAATTTTATTATTACAAATTAAATTTGGAAATTTATTAAAATTATTATTAGTTATTTTGATTAAAGAATCTTGTAATTTTTTATAATTTCCATAAATGGGAAAATTAGTAGAATTAATATAAAAGACTGAATATTCATCACAAATACCATCAATTAAAATAGAAGGAATATTTTCTAAAAATTGAATAATTTGAAAATCAGCATCAAAATTTTCTATTTCATTAATATCAGTGAAACTATATAAATTATTAATTAAATCTTCATAATTTCCAAAAGAAGAACTTTTAGTTGTTGATAAAGAATTATTAAAATCACTTTTATTCTTATTACAATATTCAATTTTTCTTAATTCTTCTTTCAGATAAATATCATAAATATTAGAAGTAATTTTAATTATATTTTTATTTTGAGTTTCATCATTTAAAGGATTTATTACTATTCTATTATATAAAATTAACATTAATCTATATATACTAAATTTAGGTTCGATTGATTTACTTCCATTGAATAGTTCTTCATAAATTAAATTTATAATTACATTTAAATTTTCAAGATTATTATTTATATTAATTGCCCCATCCACAAACGATTTATATCTTTTTATAAAATTATCCAATAATAAAAAATCATAATTTTTACAATTTATTATTTCTAAATATTGGAACATACAGAAAAAAGAGATACTTAAATAAAGAGTTATTAATAATGTAATTAATGGATTTCCTTGTTTATTTATTATTCTATCTCTATAAATTTCATTAAAATATTCAGAAAAATTTTGTTCTAAATTTATACATTTATTATTCATTTGATTTTGAGTTAAATTATAAAATTGAAATTGTTCATTGGGTAAAGAATAAAATCTAAAATGTTCTAAAATATTCATATCATTTTCATCAAGTTCAGTAAATAAATTATATTTTTTTAAAGAATTTGAAAAAAAACAACTTTCTCTTCTACATTTTAATTCAATATTTTCATCAATCATAATATCATTATTTATTTGTTTATAATAAAAATCATAAATATCTTGTTGTTCATATAAATAATCATAAAGATAAATTTGATGAGCTGTATTTAAATCATTTTCAACATATAAATTTTGTTTTCTTAAAGGAGGAATTGACCAATATTCTATAATTAATTATTAATAATGAAAAATTAAATATTAATTCTTACCTTTAAGTATAGAATAAAATTGTGAACTAAATTTAATTGAATCTTCTTGAAATGATGGTATTTTTTCTAAAGATATATTTTTCCAAAGAAATTGTATTTTTTTTCCTATTAAAAATAACGATTTCCATTTAATTTTGAAATAAAGATTTGACTCTATATTTAATTCTTCTTTTTTTCTTTCATTATTTTCTTCAATTTGTGTATTTAAAATACTATATTCATCATATGTAGAGGTATAAATTTTTTTACATATTTCATTGAATATTTTATCATTATTTTCTTTTATTTTTTTATTACTGGATGTAAAATTTATAATATCGCTTATGGAAAGGAATGAAAATATAATTTGTATAAGATTTTCGTTTAACAATACTTTATTAATTTCAGTGTTGATTTTGATTTTAGTATTTATATTTTGTTTTAATGGAAGCACATCTTTTTTATCTAAAATTTTATAATTGTTCATTTTATTATTTTCATTTTTAAAATAGTTATTTTTTAAGGATTTTAAAGATAATTTCATATTTCATACAAATCATATATTATTTTTCAAAAACATATTTTACTTCAAAAATATTAAAAAAAAATAAAAATTAATCAGATTGCTCCATAAAAACAAAAAAATTAAGATATTAAAAAATGGTAAAATATATTTATTTTAAAAATATACATTATATAAAATAAATGAAAAATTGAAGTTGTTTTTTCCAAATAAAAATTAAGTATGATAAAATCTGAATCAAAATAATTATTATATAGGATATTTAAACATTTAGATAATTAAATTTAAACATTTATTTTTTTTAATTTTAAAAAAAAAATAAAAAAATTTAATTAAGTAAAATATGAATTTATTATTTTAATATGGTATTGGAATTAAAATGAATTATAATTAGATTTAAAATCATTTTAAATAAATAATAATTTTATAAACTTAAATATTTAATATTTTTTAAGTAAATTTTAAATATATAAAAATGTAAAATATAATAATTGGGATTTTATTTAAATTTATTTTTCATATTATAATTATTAATTTATTGTTTATTTATCAAAAATATATTTATTTATTATTTTATTATTTTTTTTTGAATATGTTTATGATATAAAAGTCCAATATCAATATCATTATTATATTATAATTTTATTACAGAAAATGATAATTTTAGAAAAACTAATAAAATAATTATTTATTATAAAATTTTAAATTAACTAATGTTGCATCATGATGAATTAGAATTTCAAAAAACAATCATTACTTATAAATTTCCCTATACAATGGATTGTATAATTAATTATATTTCTAATCCTTATAATATAATCAAAAATTTAGATGAATTAACAAATTTATTTTTTATAAATTCAAATGAATTTATTATAATAAACCCAAATTATAATTTTGAATATTCAATTGTAAATAAAAAAAAAAAAAATGATTATCATGTATCAATAGCAAAAATCAAATCAATAAATAAAAAAACAATTAATTATAATTTATTAATAAAAAATGAATTATATTATAATTCCTGTGAAAATAATAATATATTTATTCAATCAATAATTTCAGACAATAAAAATGTTATAAATGATTTTCCAAATTTATTAGATTATTCAAAATCATTATTTAATTTTAACGATTCATTAAATAAAAAAATTTCAACTTCAAATGAAAAAGATATTCAATATGATAGTATATTGATAAATTCAAATATAAATCTAATATTTGATTATTGTTTAAATGTAGAAAAAATTTTAAGAATGATTGGATTTAATGATAATTATATTTTTTGGAAAGAAGGAGAATTTGGAACTGAAAATTCAAAATATTTTATTTCAAATAAGAATAAAAATAATCTTCATTATTATAATTTATATAAAATAAGAAAAAAAAATGATGAATTTTTAATTGGATTCTTAAGTCAATATAATGGGAAAAATACACTTAATTATAAAAATATTTTTAGATTTGTAAATATCAGTGATAATTTAACTTTTGTTTCTTGTGAAAATTTTTTTTTAAATCCTGTTTGTATAAAATATAAAAAAAAATTAAGTAAAATTAATGAGCTTTTATTAAAAAATTTAAAATATCTTTTTGAAAAAGATTATATTAATAAAAATATTCAATAGTTATAACTTTAGTCATAACTGTTCTTATCTTATTAAAGATTAAAGGTTATAAATATAATAAAAAAAAATATATATATTTTAAGCAATTAAATATAAGGTATAAGGTTTAGATTATTAGAAAATTTAATTTTAATTTAACATAAATAAAACTTTTAGAATTTTTAAAATAAAAATTTATAATAAAATTTTTAGTATATTTATATTTAATATTTAAAATTTTCAAAAATAAATTTAACAAAAATTCATGAAATAATATAATAAAATTTTTCAATAATAAAAATTATAATATAAATTATTTGGATAAATTAAATGATTGTTTATATATCTGTTGTTAATTTATCTAATAATAAATGATTATAATAAAATAAATTTATCTGAAATTCAATCAATTAATTTAAAATAAAGTAATTTAAGCAACATTATTATATTATATATTCTTATTTTAAAAATATTTTTAAAATTTAAATTAATTATTAAATAAAATGTCTAATTTTCAAAGAAAAGATGTTAGACAAATGAGTATAAAAGAGTTAGAGGATTATATTCTAAAATATTCAATTAATGATCAATCAACAAAAAAAAATTTAAATAAAGATAATTCTGAATCAAACAGAAAAAGTGAAAATAATTCTAATTTTTTAAGTCATAATTACATAGATAGTAATGGAAATTTTCCTGAAAGAGAAACAAAAGAATATAAATTTGAAGAAATTTATAATTTAATTAAAGAAAATATTGAAATAAAATCTGATTTAAAACAATTATTTTATTTAACAGATCAAAATAAAATTGAATTAGAAAAGACAATTAAAGAATTATCTGAAGAAAATTATAATTTAAAAAGTAAATTAAATGAATTAAAGGAAAGAATAATATTTCAACAAAATATTATATCATCATCAGAGCAAAATAAAATAAAAATCGAAAAAGAAAAAGATATGATAAAAGAAAAATATGAAAATGACATTAGAGAATTAAAGAATCAATTAAACATATATCAAACTCAATTAAATGATTTAAATTTAAATTATCAAAATCTTTTAAATGATTATAATAAACTTCATGAAAGTATATATTATAAAGATTTTCCAAAAGTAAATAATATTTTTGAAGAAGAAAATAAACAATCTACAATAGAAGAAGTTAGAAACTTAAAAGAATATTTATTAACAAATACAAATAATATACTAGAAATAAAAGACAAATTAAATGAAATGGATCAAAAAAATAATTATATTGAATTAAATAAATCAAGTAGATCTTATAAAAGATCAAATACATTAAATAGTAATAAAAGTTTAAGAACATCATATTCTAATTCAAAAGTTAAAAATAATAATTTAAATAATTCAAATAATAAATCATGTAAAAGATTGATTAAAAAAAAATTGTCAAATAATAAACCTAAAAATATATTAATTACTTATTCAAATACAAATAATTCACCTAATAAATTTACAAATAATATTAATCATACTGAAATTAATAGTGCTTTACAATTGATTGAAGAAGAAATCTTTTCTCTTGAAAGAAAAATCGCTGAATTGAGTATATCTTATCATTCATTTTTACAAAAATTTAATAATGAAAATGATTCTTTAGAATTGAAACAAACTTTAAAATTTCTTCAAGATTCTATTAATATGAAAAACCAGAAATTAAAAGAATTAAAAATCAAACAACAACAATATTTATTTCAGTCAACAATGAATTAATTAAATAATATTTATTTATTAAATTTTAAAAATTGAATTTTATATTTATAAATAATAACTTATTTATAAAATAATTTTTAATTAAAACGTTACTTTAAAAAAAAAAAAAAATTTAAAAAATAAATTTTAATTTAAAAAAATGAGTAACAGTTCTCATTTAAATAAAAGTAATGTAAGTGATGAAAATACTAATATATTAAATGAAAACGATGGTTTAAATTATCAAAATAAAAATAAAATAATAAATAATGAAAATATAATAACAAATGAATCTAATAAAAATTTAAATTCTTTAAAATTATTTTTCCCTTTTAAAGATATAAAAGAATTAGAATTAAAAAATGAAGACGAAAATATTTATTTAAATACAGAATATAAAAAATTAGTGGATGAAATTTTAAAAAAGGAAGAATTAAATTCATCTTTTACTGAAAATAAATATTTAGAAGGAAAAATAAATATTTTAGATAAAATAATAAAAAGCCATTCAAATATAAAAAATATTACACAAATAAAAGAATTAAGAACTTTAAAATTAACAATTAATAAAAATTTTGGAATGTTAAATGATATAGGATATTATCTTCCAAATTTATTAGAATTAAATTTAGAAGGAAGTGAAGTTTCAAGTATTTTAGATATTGGAATTTCATTTCAAAATTTAATTAAATTAAATGTTTCTAATTGTAAATTATTAGATTTAAGTGGTATTGTATGTTTTAAAAAATTAGAAGAATTAAATGCTAATAATAATATGATTAAAGATTTAATAGATTTAGAAATGTGTAATGAAATTCAAACTTTAAAATTAAGTAATAATAAAATAGAAGAAGAAGATAATTTATATTTTCTTGTCTCATGTGAAAAATTGAAAATTATTTATTTAAATGGTAATATAATTGCAGATAAAATTAAAGAAAAAAAAGAATTAAAAGAAATATTAAATAGTAATATTCAAATTATATTAGATTAATTTTTTTTTATGATATAAATATTATAAAAATACAATTTTCAGCTAAATATATTTTATATAAAAAATTAAATTTTTTTATTTTCTGATATTCTGTATATATATTTAAATATATATAAACTTTAAAAGAATGCTAATTCTTTGAAATTATTTTATAAAAAAATTAATTTATATAAAATAAGATTTTATATTAAAATAAAATAATTTAAAATATAATTCATAATATTTTTATAAAAATTATGCCTAATTTTATAACAATTATTTTTATAATTAATTTTTTTAATCAATAAAATAAAATGGGGTGTGCAGCACAAAAAAATGACAAAATAATAATAGCTTCAAGAATTTCTAATAGTAATTTATCTTCAACTGGTGCTTGGAAAAAAAATAATCGTTTTTCAATTGATTTTAATTTAATCCAAAAACACACATTTACTTTCCAAAATCAACTTTTAAATTCAATTACAAATATGTTATGGGTAAAAATAATTGATTATTTATCATATAATGAATTAAAGGAGGTAGGGAAAATAAATAGAAAATTTAATAAATTAGTAAAGACTAATAATATTGTTCTTGTAAAGTTTTTTAAGAAAAAAAATTCAATTTATTCTAAAAATATTAATAAAAATGTTAATAAAACTGTTAATTTATTATCTTTTGATACATTTAGTCAATTACAAAGAAATAGCACAGATGTTGATATTTCTGAAAATGTATCAAATATATGAAAATTTAAATGTTATTTTTTAAATATATATAAGTGACTATTATTCACTTTATGTAAATAGTTGAAAAAAAATGTTTTTTCAACAAATATATATATATTACAATATTACAAATTATTTTTTCTTTTTATTTTATAAATTCTTTGATAAATCCATTAAATAAATTAATTTTAAAATTAAGTTAAATAAATCAATTGTTAATTTATTTTATTAATATGTTAATTTTTTTGATATTAAAATAAAAAATAGAAAAAAGAAAAAAGTAAAAAGAATTAATGGTTTCTAGAATGAATATATATATATTTCTTTTATAATGAATATAAATTTCTTTTTATATAAAAAAAATGTTTATATTACGTTGTTTTATTTAAATCCATTATTGGTTCTTGATCATCTTCTTCTGTGTTATTTTCTTTTTCTAATTCTTTTTGTTGTTGAATTTTTTGGAATCTTTCATCCATTTTTTCAAAAAATATTTTTTTATAATGTTCATACCTATTTAAAAACCTTTTATTAGTACTTTTATTAACTAAATGAACTGAATAATGATATTTTTTATTATCTTTATCAAAAAAATAAACTTGTTGTGTTATATCATTATCAATAATAATTTTTGAATCATCTTTAAAAGTTAATTGTATAACTTTATTAGAAAATTTAAGTAAAATTGCTAAATCTTTTTTTATAATTTTCCTAATATAAATAGCTTTATTAATATCATAATTTATACTAGAAGTATTTAAATTTTTAACTTGCATATTAACATACTTTTCAAAATTAATTAAAACTTCATATTTTTGTTTAATTTCAGTAATAATATTTTTACTTTCAAAACATTTTGGTTTATTAATACCTTTTTTTTTATAAACATAATAAACATTCCCTTTCCCAATAAATTTAAATAAAGTACTTTTATCATTAAAAACACATCCAATAATATTTTCTTTATCCATTTTATATAAAATACCAAAATTTTCACTATAATCAAAAATCATATCAACATAAATTAAATTTTTAACATTTTCATCATCTCCATCATTTTTTCTTTTAATCATTTTATGTTCTTCTTTTCCTTGACTAGTATTTAATTGATTTAAGTTTTTAGTAGTCTCAAATAAATCAACATACCCTCTATTCATATCACATTTCTTTAAAGTTTTCAAAGCAAAATTTCTCATAATTTCCAAATTATTTTTATCATTTTCAAAAGACAATTGTAACGCATTATTAATATCTTCATTTTCATTTTTACTTTTATACATTCTAAAAAAATCAATTTTAGGAGGATTAGACAAAGTATATCTTGGCATTTCATCAGGTAAAGGAGTTTCTTTCATAAAAGGATGACATAACATCATATCAGGAGTTAATCTTTTATTAGGATCTAAAACTAATATTTTCTTAATAAAATCTTTAGCAATATCACTAATAAAAACATTACTAGGAAAATTATAATTATTAGCAGTAATTTTTTTATAAGTTTCCTTAACATCATCAGTTTCAAAAGGTGGTTTTCCAACTAATAAAGTATAAACAATAACACCAATTGCCCAATAATCAACTTCATATGAATGACCATTTGATCTTCCTTCTAAAATTTCAGGTGCTATATAATTTGGTGTCCCACAAACTGTATGTTTCCTTTCACCATCATATTCTACTCTTGTCGCTAAACCAAAATCTCCTATTTTAATATGAAGATTTGAACTAAGGAATAAATTACCTAATTTTAAATCTCTGTGTATTACTTTTGATTTATGCATATATTTTACTGCTGATAATATTTGACTTAAATAATATCTTACTTCTAATTCAGATATTATTTTCCTTTTCTTTAATAATTCATTTAATGTTTTACTTTTACATAATTCTAATAATATATATACGTTTTCAGAATCTTCGAAATAATGCTCAAATTTTACTACGTTTGGATGACACATTGATCTATGGATTTTTATTTCTGATTTTAATTTTGTTTTTGCACTTTGTTTTGTTATGTTTGATTTTGATATTATTTTACCTGCATATGTTCTTTGGTTTGATAAACATTTTAATTCAAAACATTTTGCAAAACCACCTTTTCCTAATAATTTACCTTTTATATATTTTTTTATTGCCTCTTGACCATTTGATCTCTGAACACGTTCTTCTATTTCTTCTTGATTTACATCTGTTATTGTTTCACTTTCTGGTTCTGAATCCATTTTTCAATTTTATTTTTGCTTCTTTTTTGTATGAAAATTAATTTAATTTTAAATTGTTTTATTTTTTTTTTTTGTGTCAAATTTTATTTTCTATTTTTTTTTTTTTTAAATATATTTAATTGGATTTTAAATAAAAATAAATTATAAAATTATTATATTTATATTTTTTCTTCTTTTTCTTCTTTTTCTTCTTTTTCTTCTTTTTCTTTATTTGTTTTTTTTACTTTTTGGATTAATTTTTCTAAACTTTTGAATCTTTCTGTATTTTGTTTATTTTCAATTTCTCTTTGTTTTTTAATTTTATTAATTTCATTTTGTAATAATTTATATTTAGAAATTAAATTATTTTCTGAACTATTAGTATTACTAAATAACCAATTTCCTTCTGTTTGAAATCTCTTACTAGTATCACTTTTAAAATTCATAGAATTTTCTTCATTTAATTTATCTCTAAAATTTTCTTGAGTTTTAGACTCAATATAATCATTTTTCAAAACTTTCTTTCTCTTTTTATTTTTTTCAATAATTGAAAAACTAAAATTAGCAATTTTCAAACAACTTTCTTTAAATTTATTATTATCAACATAAATACTTGGACAATTAGTAATAAAATATCCTTTATTAATCATTTTACTATAATTAAGTCTATTTCTTAAAGAATAACCCCAAATAAGACAATTTCCACTAACATTAATATTAGGATCACATGGAGAAGCACAAATTAATATCATAATATGAGAATTTCTAAAAATTACATTTTCACATAATTCAGTTAACATTTTAGTTCTTATTATTTCTGGAGCATTTCCTTTACTTAAAGCAATTGATATATTTACCATATCATTATATACTTTTGAACTTTCTTTATATAAAAGTGTTGTTGGTGCACTTGCTGGAGCAAATCCATAAAGAGAATCGTTTAATTCTATAAATGATATTTTTGAAAATGGTTCTATTGAATTATCTTCTTTTAATTCTTCTATATTATTATTTTCTATTAATTTTTTAATATCTGTTTTTGTATTTATTTTATATATTGTAAATGTTAATATTAAATTTGATTTACTTTCCATATATTGAATATTATGCATTTGTGCTATGTCACGTCTTTTTTGTTGCAAATTTGCTATTATAGAATAAAAATCTTTTATTTCAAAAATTATTGTTTCTTCAAATATAATTTCTTTTTCATCTAAATAATATTGTTCAATAATAAAACTTAACATTAATTTTGAATTATTATTCTCATTATTTTCATTAGAATCATCTTTTTCAAAATTATCTTCATTATTATTATTATTTTCATTTTCATTTTCATTTTCAGTATTATTATTATTATTATTCATATAATCAATTAAATATAAAATTTTATCAATAGTATAAGCAATAACTCCTTTAATTTTAATAGTCCCAAACATAGTATAAGACTTACCACTTCTTGAAGGTCCAGCCACAAAAAAACAAGAATTAATTCCTTGAAATAATTTAATAATTTTACTTTCTACAGTTTGTAAATAAACATCACATAAATCTTCAGTTTCACAAAAACAATTATCATATTCATAAATTGATGCATTTCCTAAAATAGTTTTATTTATATCTAATATATCTCTTTCATTTCTTACTGAATTCATTATACATGTTCCATTTAATGCATCTTGTGTTATTACTAATTTATTACATTTTGGATATGATGTAAACATATAATATAAGTAATTAAATATTAATTTCTTTTTATTCTCATTTGATTCTGTTAAATTCTTTTTTTTATTATTTGTTTTTTTATTTTGTAATGAGTCATTTGATGATTCTCTTGTTGTTGATTTTATATTTTTTATTCTTTGATTATTTGAATATGGTTCTAATTTTGAATTTCCTTTAGATTCTTTTTTATTTCTTTTTATAAAATTAGATGGAAGTTTAGTATATCCTCTTAATCTAACGAAAATTTCAACATTTTCATTTTTACTTGGTTTAGGATAATTAATTGATGAAGATGTAGTTTCCATTAAATATTTTTTTATTCATACACAAAAAAAAACAAAACATAAAAAAAATATAAAAAAAAAAATAAATTAAAAAAATATTAATTAAAAATATTTAAAAAATGGAAAAAGATAATATAACATTAGATCCATTTTTCCAAGTTTTAAATACAAAATTTAAAGATTTAATAGATTTAATATCAAATAAAGAATATATTTTAATTGCTCCTGCAAAATCTTTAGTAACAGAAAGTGAATTAACATTAAAATTTTATTATAATCACATATATAAAGTAAGTAAATATGATCCAACATTATATATAAATTTAAATGGTAAAATATTAAAAAGTGAAGAAAATCATTTTGAAACATTTTTAAATTGGACAAAGGATTTAAAATTAGAAATAAAGGAATTAAATCAAATGTCTTTAGGAAATAATTTATATATTCAATATTATCAATTATCAAATGCAGTTTGTGATGAAACAATTGAATCTAATTTTGTATCTTCTAAAGATTCTAATAAAGATGATGAAGTTCCTTCTTGTAAAACTATGAATGATTATCTTAAATTTTTTAATGATAATAAAAGAGAAAATTATGAAAAAATTAATATTGCTCTTAATGAATTAATTCACAGTTTAAAAAATAATTTTATTTTTATGAAAGATTATGAATCTTCTTACATTATGAATTTTAAAGAAAATGTTAATAAATTTATTGATTGTTATATTTTAGGTACACAAAAAAATGAAGAAAATATTAAACCATTTTTAAGTAAAAAAAATAATGATACTGTTGTTTATCAATTTGTTGAAAGTTTAGTTTTTTCTAATTTATATGATTTTATTAAAAAGAATCTATATGAATTTTTTAAAGAAAAAAATGAAGAATTTAAAAATAATGTAAAAGAAAATATTTATAAATATGAATTAAGTGGATTAAAAGTTAATGAAATTTGTAAAAATTGTAAATTTGAAAAAGCAATTGAAAAAATAAATGAAATTGAAAAATTAAAAACAGTTTTTGAAAAAACAAGATTACTTTCAGAAGTTAATACTTTAATAACTGATGAAGTTAGAAATGAATATGAATTAGTAAAAAAAACTTTTAGTTTAACTTCAGATTTCTTAATTCAATATTGGATATTTGTAATTGCTCATTGTAATATTCAAAATATTTTTGCTGAAGAATTTTTTTTAACTTCATTCTCTTTATATAAAGGTTATGGCCCAGATGCTTATATTTATACTACTTTTAGTACTGCTTTTTCTGTTATTAAAGAAGAAACTGTTAAAAATACAAATAAAGTTATTTCTGCTCAAAAAATTGAAGCTCAACACATTGTTTTAGGTGATGGATAAAGAAATTTATTTTTTATTTTAATATTAAATAATTTATATTAAAATAATTTTTTTATTTATTTATTTAATTTTTAATTTATTATTATTTTTTAATTATTTAAGTTATTAATTAATTATAATATATTTATAATAATTAAATATAATTTATTGTAAGAGTTAATTAATAATTTTTTTTATTATTATTAAATTTTCAATCCAAAATAAAAATAATCATCCTTTAATGTATTGTACATAATTAAGAAAAAAAAGTTAATAATAATTAGTTATATTATATAAATTTTTCATATAAAGAATTAATAATAATATATAATGAATACAATTACTTATTTAACATAGATCTAGTCAAATAAATTTTCGATGATTTATTTTTAAATTTTAAATCATCATTTTTATTTAAAGATTCATTTTCTTCATTTACACTTTGATTTTCTAAATCAAAGTTTCTTTTCTTTCCAATAAAATCATTTTTAAATTTACAACCTTCTTTTTCATAATATAACAAAGATTTATCAACTTTACTTTGTATAAACAATTTATTAAAATACTCTTTTAAATTAATCAAATTATCTTTTAAATCATAATACTTATCAATAATATCTTTTAAATTTTTTTCTTCTTTACCAGGATTCATAATACCTTTCATCATTTTTTCAGGATTAGAATTTTGATCATTTACAATAATTAATATATTACTTATAACCATATTCTTATGAAGAATATCTAAAATTCTATTTTTAACAATTAAAGCATCATATAATATATTAATATCTCCTTTAATAGATATATAAAAAGCAATTAATTTTAATAATTTATCATTTCTAGTACATCTTGTACAAAAACATTGACCTGAACAATAAGGACATAACCAATCATTTTTATTTTTAATATCATCACTTAATGTATCATAACTTCCTTTTAAACAAAAATTACAAAAAAATCTTTTACATTGATAATGATTTTCATTATCTTTTGATGCATCAATATATTCATTTGCATTTCCTTCAAAATCTCTTATAATCAAACTTTTATATTCTAAATGAAAAATAAATATAAATAACAATAATTTTATTTTTTTTAAAATTTAAAAAAAAATAAAATTATTATTATTATATATTTAATATTATAAAAAATAATATATTTTACTTCTGACAACAGTTGTTCCATTAACACTAAAAGTTTTAATTGGTCTTTGACACATTTTATTACCAATTAAATGTGATTTACATTGAACAATTACTTCACCAGGTTTTCTTTGTTTACAATGATGACAATAATCATATTTAATTTGAATTTTTTTTGCAACTTGAATTTCTTCTTTTTTTAAATTAGTTTTGATTTTTATTTTATTATTTGTTCCTGTATTATAATATAAATGTGTTTTTTCTTGAAATAAATCATATACACTTATACTATTTAAAGGATCTCTAAAACTAATAAATTCTTCATATTCATTCTCATTTAATTCTATTGATTGAATTTTTTCTGTTGGATCAAATGTTATTATATATTTATTTTGATTATTTTCTTTTTTTATTCCACAAATAGATTCTGCAAATTGTTTCATTTGAAGATTATAAATTTGATTAATTAAATTATCATATTGTTGTTGTCTTATATTAGGAGAATCTAAATCTATTTCTTCTTTTGGAAGATATTGTTTTTTTATTTCTGAAATTTTTTTTACCTTTGATAAATTATTTAAATTTATTTGTTCTATATGAGGAAGTTTATTTTCTAAAAATTTAATTTCATCATTTGGATTATTATCTTCACTACAATGTAATAACCAATCACTTTTATCTAAATAAACATTACAACCAAATAATTTTGTAACAAACTCAGGATTATTTTTTTCTAATTTAATTAATAAAAAATGTAAATATAAAAATTTAGAATTCTTACTTATATTTTGTTCTAAATATTTTCCAGCAAAAGTTAAAAAATTTTTTGGAAAACCTGTTCCTGAATAAATATTATCATTTTCTGGGACTAAATATCATATAAAATAATATATAAATATAAATATATTTTTAATTTTATAATCACTTACCATGTTGTGAAAATAATGAAATAAGATGGCTTATTTCATAAGGATTTAATTTGTATTTATTAGAAAATTGATATTCATTGATGTTTTTCCAAAATGTTTTCATATTAAAAGGATGTGATATGTCTATTTGAGTTTGTGGTGTTTCTTTTTTTATCTCTTCTTCATATTCTTGAATAATTTGAGACTTTACACTCATTATTTTTTATAATATATATTGTTGTTTACATTTTTTTTTAAGGTCTAATTGTAAAAAAATATTTTTATACGAGATTATTTTTTAAAATTTTAAGGATTTTTATTTTTTTATTTGTGTTATTTTGTTATTTTTTCTTTTTAGTTTTTGAAATTTTTCAAAAAATAAAAAAGGAATTTTTTATTCTTTAGATTGATAAATTCAAATAATATTTTAATTTTACATTAGAAATTTATTTATTAATATCATTATTAGAAAATATTATTTAAATTTAAAGGAAAAATCTAGAAGATGTTAATATTTAAGGTTTAAAGATAATTTTTCTTTAACATATTTAAAAATATTGTACCGCACTTTAATCAATTTTTTATAATAAATTTTATATTTCAATATAATTATGATAATTAATTTATTTTTTAAGTAATTAAGGATATTAAAATAACTGTTTTAATTTTATTTTAATAAGAAATCAAATTTACATATTTTAATAGAAAGAGCAAAAATAAAATAATACGATTTTATTTATCATAAAAAAAATTATCAATTAGTTTTTCTGCCTCAATAGAAGGTGTATTTAAATTATTATTTTTAGAATTATTTTTAGACATTTTTTTTGAAGAATAAAAAGTTTTTGATGTTTTATTATTTCTAAATGATTTATTAAATAAATCTGTTTCTTTATTATAATTTTTTTTCTCTAATTGAGAAATATTTGATATAAATCGTTTTGAAATTGGTTTATAATATAATCTAAAATTTAATTTATTTATTTGTTCTTGAGTCATTATTACTTTTTTATTATATTTTTTCATTTCATTTAATTCATTTTCTTCTTTTATTTTATTTTTTAATAGACATTCTTTCTTTTTTTTATTTAAATTATTTTTATAATAATTTAACTTTTCTTTGAATCTTTTTTCATATATTTGATCCCAATATTTTTTTGTTATAATTTGTTTATGTGATTTACTTTTTTTTAAATTTTCTTCAATATCATTCATAATAATATCATCAGAAGTGATTTTACTTTTTTTTATTCTTTCTTCATTTCTTCTATTTGAATCTTCAATTAATCTATTAAATGTTTCTACTAACTTTTTTTCATTTATTTTTGGTTTTTGTTTATTTAAGATTTCATTAACTTTTTTTTCTTGTAATATTTTTTTTGAAGTATAATTTTCCATTCTTTTAATAAAATCATTTTCATTATTAAATTGTATTTTTGAATATTCATTTTCAATTTGATAAATTAATTCTTGTGTGTTATATTTATTATATTTGTTTTTTATGTAATTTTCATATTTTTCATTCAAATTTTGATATGGTGATTTTAATATTTTTTCTGATTTATTTTTATTTAAATATTTTTTTTCTTTTTGTTTTTTATTTGAATATTCTATTATTGAATTTTTAATATCATTTATTAATGAAGTCTTATTTTTTTTAGTCATTTTTTGATAAGATATATTTAAAGTTTTATTTTCTTCTTGTTTTTTATTATTATTATTTACTTTTTCACTTTTATTTACTATATTTACAATATTTCTTGAATATGTTATCAAACTTATCTTCTTTAATACTGGAGTTTTATCTTTAATAATTTTATTAAATGGTTTATTCTTTTTATTTGATGAAATATCTTTTTCAATTTTATTTACTAATTGTTCCAGTAATATCTGGTTCTTCATTTAATTAAATGCAATTCATTAATTATTATTAAATTAAAAATAAAAAATAAAAAAACTTTTATATAAATTAATTTATTTCACAAAATATATTATCATAAAAAAAACTATAAAAAATTTACTAAAAAAAAATAAATTTAAATAATTAAAAAACCCTAAAACAACAATAAAAAAATCAAATCAAATTACAAAATAAAAACAAAAGATAAAAAAATAGAAAAAAAAGAAACAAAAATTAACTATTATCCTTTTCAATAATCATTTTAATATAATTTAACATTTTTGCTAATAACACAGTTTCACTTTTTCCAATAGTAATTTTATTAATAATCAATATAAAATTATTTTTTTCATAAGCAACAAATTCACTATTATTTAAAATATTTTGAACATCATTTATTTTCAATTTATTTAATTTCATTTCTAACTCAATTCTCATTCCAGTTCCTAAATAAACTGGACTTACAGTTAAAAATCCAATTCCCATATCATAATTAAATTTTAAATATTTGAAAAATTCATTATTAATTTTAATTAATTGAACTAAATATTGATTTATTTTCTCTTTTGGTTCTTTTAAACAAAGACAAAATTTAAAATGACATATATCATTAACAACACAAAATATATTTTTTTTATTTAAAAATCTAATAATTCCTCTATAATTAGGATAATCTGTATCTAAATTACTTTTACATAATCTTTCATCATGAAATATTAATTTATATTCATTCATTAGTTTCTCAGTTTCTTCTTTATCATCAACTAAAGATAAATATTCACATAATTGTCCTTTTGAATTATAAGAATCAAGAGCTTTTTTAATTAATTCTTCAGTTTTTTTATTTTCATTATTTATACTTGGTGCAAAAGTATAACCATCAATATTTCTAAATAAAAAAATATTAAGTGATTTAATATATTCTAAATCTTTTCCTTCAATTGAAATAATATTTGGACTTTCATCTCTTAAGTGAATATGTTCCATTGTTCTACAATTAAAATTTTGACTTAAATATATGTAATTATAAACAAAAAAAGTAAATGATAAATATTCTGATTTATCTCTAAATATTATTCCTAAACTTTCTGGGATATTATTATCAAATACTGGTTTTATTATATCATTTATATTTGTTCCTGATAATGATATATTAAATTTTATTTTATCAAATGAATTATCATAGGCTTTTTTAATATTTTGATATACTGTTGATTTTTTATCTGGAAGATTCATTTTTTGAAATGAAGTTTTTTTTTGTTCTATATTATTATTAAAAATTTTTGATAATCCTGCTAATTTATTTAAATAAATAACTAAAAATAAATAAATTTTATATCCTAATTTACAACTATCTCTAGTAATTAAATTTATATCTTTTCCTTCTCTTATAATTTGAGTATTAGTGAATTTTAATCCATTTAATAACTCATCAACAGTTGCTCCTTCAATAAGAACTTGATCAACATTTTGTAAAATAATTTCAGAATAAACATTAAAACCATGTCCAATTAAATTAATATTAGTAGTTAAATAACCATAATTTTTATGTACTTCAAATGGAATTACTAAAGATAATTGTTGAATTATTTCTGTTATTTCATGATAACCTTTTTCAATATTTAATTCATTTTCTTGAATAACTTTTAATATTTGTAAATGATCAGAAAAATTAATTAAAATAATAAGAGTATGATCTTCAGATATATAAACATATCTATAATCAGGCCAACTTTGTTTTAAATTAGCTGAAACCATCCATTTAAAATCAAAATTAATATCATTTAATATTTTCTCAATTTCATTTTTATTATTTTTATAATCATATTTAATCATATCAGGAATAACATTTTGTTCAATTTTATCTTGAATTTGAGTTTGAAGTAATTCACAAACTTCAGCAATTTTATTATTCCCAGCAGAAAAATTATTAAAAGGAAATTCTTGAACATTTCTTGAAAAAGACAAAATTAATTTTTTCATATAACCTTTTAATTGACTAATCCCACAATCCATATTTAAAATTTTAGAAAAATTATTAATAGTAAACTCTTTTAATTCATTTGATTTAACATGATGTACTTCATCAATAATAGGTTCTAATAAATTCTTATAAGCATTAATACAATCAGAATCAGAAATAATACAACCAATTTTATCATTTGGTAATAAATCATTTAATTTTGTAAGAGAATTAATATTATTTCCAAATTTAGTTTTTATTTGTCTATAATTTAAAAAAGAAGCTTTTGATAAATATTTTTTTAATAAATTATTATTGTCTTCTGTAAAAATAGGATATTTTACTACTGGATATGCTGTTGGATAAGGTTCTGGTATTTCTAAACCAAATTCTTTTCTTTCTTCTTCTGTCATTAAACTTGCTAAATATTTTATCATGAATACATATGGGTGTGGATCTTTTTCGTGTAAGAGACTATTTAACATTTCACTTATTACGTTTTCTATGTCATATTCATCTAAATATTTTTTTGCTGCTAATTGACGTTCTTCAGTTTTTGTTAATTGGTCCATTTATATATTTTTTTTTATTTTTTTATTATTATTTTTTATTTAAAATTTAATTTTTATTATTTATGATTTTTATTTATTATTTTTTTTTTTTTTGGTTTTTATATTTTTTATTTTTTAAGAAATTATTAGTTGGTATATTTATTTAAGTTATATTAATCAAAAAGATAAAAAATTTTTTTTTCATATCTTTTTCATTATACCCTTTGTATCATATTTAAAATATAAATTTAATTAATATATATATATATATTTTATTATAATTGTTTTGTTCATATTATAATATAATTTCTTGTATTCAATAATTTATTTAACTCTTAAAAATGATATCTATTTATAATCTTACTTGACCAAAAATATTTTGGCATCTTTTTTTTTGGTCTTATATTTCACAAATTTAAAATATTCATAATATACCAATTTTGTGATTTTCAAATTTGAGGAAAAAATAAATTTTCTTCCTTAAAAATTTTTTCTTTATCATTCTCATAATATAAATTATTATGATTATTATCCAAATTTATAAATAAATTTGGTTCAAACTCAAAATTTAAATCATTAATTTTAGTATAAGAAAAGATATAATTTATGTCAGGTTCATTTTCTTTATCATCATTATTTTTTTTAAATAAAGTCATTTCATTCATTAATTCATATTTTTCTTGTTTTAATCTTTCAATTTCATCTCTTAATGTTTCTTCTTCAAAACTTGCTGTTGATAGAGATGAATTACAATTAATTAAATTATTAATATTCATTTTTGAAATTGGTAAAATTGGTTTATCATTAAAAAAATTTGGAATAATAACTTCTTCAATTTGAGTTATTTTCTTTTTATTTTCTTTTTTTATATCTTCTATTTCTATTTTAAATTTTATTTTATGTTTTTTTTCTTTTTGTTTTATATTTTCACTTTCTTTTTTAATTTCATTTTCATTATTTAAATTTTCATTTATATTATTTTCTTTTTCTCTTGTTTCTAATTCTTTTTGTATTCTTAAATATAAATTTTTAAAATTAGAATTCTGAGTTTTTTGTCTTGTTTTCTTTGTAAAATATAAAAATATTAAATTCAACATATTTTTTAATTCAGATGTAGAAGTTTTTTTAATTTCTGACAAATCATATCCAACACTTGAACCTTTTACTAATTGAGGTTGTTTTCTTATACCTAAAAATTTTTAAAAAATCTTATTACTTTTTTTACCCATTGATTTTTTATATATTATAATTTATCTTTGATATCCTTAATTTTAATATTTTTTATATAAAAAAATTAATTTTCAAAATGAAAATAAAGATGTTTATTATAATCTTAATTATATATAACTTATAAAAATATTTATTTAAGTAATTTTAATTTTTTGAATAATAAAAAATCAAAAAAAAAAATTAAAAAAAAAATAAAATAAATAAATGAAAAAAAAATAAAAAAAAAAATTTTAATATTCATTTTTATGAAAAAAATTCCTTTAAAAAACCAAAAAATCCTCAAAATAAAAAATGAAAAAAAACCTATTTAACACTTTATTTATTTTTCTTTTTTTGTTTTCTTTGTAAATTCATTTCTTGTCTTCTCTTAGTAGCTCTTTTTCTTTGTAATTGATGTTTTTTAACTTTAGAAACTTTTCTTCCTTCTTTCTTTTTAGGAATTTTTCTTTCTTTAGGAGGTAATTTTTCTAATTCCATTCTTCTTAATCTTGAAGGAGGTTCAAATTTTTTCATTGAATCATCACTTGAATAAATTAATGCAAAACATTTTGTTCTTCCTCCTCCATAAATTTTTTTTAAACCAAATACACTTACATGATTACTTTTAAATTTTTCAATTAATTTTGCTCTTATTTGTTCTTTTGTTACTTTTGCTTTTTCTTTATGATATACATTTACTATCATTTGTACTCTGTCTAGTAAGTGGTTTTTTTTTATTTTTGATAAACGAAATATTAAATTTGGTCCTTCACTCATCTTAAGGATTTTTTTTTAAATGAATTAAATTTTTTTTTGGAAGATTTATTTTTTTTTAAGGTTAATATATTATTTTTATTTTTTATTTTATTATTTAATTTTTTTATTTTATTTAGTTTAAAATTAAATTTTTTTTTATTTTTTTTATTATATTTTTTATTCTCTTTATTATTTTTTTAAATTTAAAAATAAATATGAGTAATTTAGGTGAAGATAATTTATTAGAAGATATTCCTAAAATTCAAGTGATTGTAAGAAAAAGAGGATTAAATTTAAATGAAAAAGAACAAAAAGATTCAGATATAATAGAAATAAAAGATAATAATACATTAATATTAAAAGAAATAAAAACAAATTTAGACTTATCAAAAACAATAGAACCACATATTTTTAAATTTGATTATGTATATGATGAAAATTCAACAAATGAAAAAATATATTTAGAAATAGTAAGACCAATGATAAAATGTGTTTTTTTTAAAAAATCAAAAATATCAATATTTGCTTATGGACAAACTGGTTCTGGTAAAACATATACAATGATGGGTAATTCTTCAAATAAAAATAATATAAATTATACTCCAGGTTTATATTCTTTTGCAATTTATGATATATTTCAATTATTATCTTTACCTCAATTTTCTAATTATTATTTAACTTGTTCTTTTTATGAAATTTACTGTGGAAAATTATATGATTTATTCAATAATAAAACTATTTTAAATATAAGAGAAGATGGTAAACAAAATATAAATATAATAGGATTAACAGAAAAGAAAATAACTGATTTTGATAATTTAATAAATTTAATTGAATTAGGATTAAAAAATAGAACAATTGGAATAACAAAAGTAAATAAAAATTCAAGTCGTTCACATGGAATAATACAAATAAATATTTATAATAAAACTGAAATATTAACTGGAAAAATAACATTTATAGATTTAGCAGGAAGTGAAAGAGAATCAGATAAAAAAATAGATTTAAATAAACAAACAAGAATTGATGGTGCTGAAATAAATAAAAGTTTATTAGCTTTAAAAGAATGTATAAGGGCACTTGTATATAATAAAAAACATTTACCTTTTAGAGGAAGTAAATTAACTTTAGTTTTAAAAGATTCTTTTATTGGAAATTGTAAAACTTTAATGATTGCTAATATTAATTCTTCTAATCAAAATTGTGATCATACTCTTAATACTTTGAGATATGCTGAAAGAGTTAAGGAAATAAAATGTAAATTTGATAATGAAAATAAAAATAATAATATTAATAATCAAAGTGAAAAACATTTCAAATTTCAGAGTTTAAATAAAAAAAAAATTATTGGAAATTTGATTAATAATTTTAGTTCTCATAATATTTTTGATTATAAGAATTGTAGTTATGATAATTTAAATAAATGTTTTAATTCTGAAAATAAAGAAAATATATTAAATAATAATTTTAATAATTTTGAAAATAATTGTTATACAAGTAATAAAATTTATAATAATAATAATAATTTTAAAAATTTAACATCACCTATAAATTTACAATTTAATAAAAAATTTAGTGTTTCTACTACTAAAATTGATAAAATAATATTATATGACAAAGAGGAAGAACAATTAAAAAAACTTGAAAATAAGCATGAAAAAATATTAAATGAATTATTAATAATTGAAGAGATATGTGTAGATAAACAAACAAACAATATAATTGAATTAGGAAAAATGTTAAATGAGGAAAGTCAGATTATTCAAAATTATAAAAATGGAAATATTAATATTTTGGAATATATTAGAAAAATGAAAAAAATCATTCATACTAAAATAATTAAATTACAGTCTATTGTTATGAATTTTGATAAATTTTATACAAAAATTGAATATGAAAAAAAAATTAATGAAAATATTAACAAAATTAAAAATAAAATAAATGATGAGAGTATTAATTCTTTTTGTCTTTTTGATAATTCAAAAACTTTTTCTTTAGATAATAATAATGAATAAATTTAGATATTCAATTAATTTCATAAATTTTAAAAAAAAAAAAAATTATATAAATTAAATAAAATTATTGAAAAATTTAAATTTCTAATCAATAATTTAAAAAAGTTATAATAATCTTTATTCTTTTATATTCCTATCTTTATAAACAAAATTTATTGATTTTCTTCCTATAAAACGAAGAAAATTGGCAAATTTAATCCAAAATTTGCAAAAATTAAATACAAAAAATTTCCCAGTAAAAGCAAAATTACTCACTTTATAATTATGTAATTCATTTTTGCTATCTTGAATGTCTTTGTGTTCAATAAAATTATAATCATTATTATATTCACTATTATTCATATCTTCATCTTTATTTTTTTCAAAATTATTATCATAATATTTATTACTATCATTTAAATTATTATCATAATATTTATTACTATCATTTAAATTATTATCATAATATTTATTACTATCATTTAAATTATTATCATAATATTTACTACTATCATTTAAATTATTATCATAATATTTATTACTATCATTATAATCTATATTTGTTTCATTCTCAATACTTTTATTATAATTATTTTTATCATCAACATCAAAGTCTTTATTATTTTCATCATCATCATCTTCTTTTTTATCTTTACAAGGAGAATATTCATCTAAATTATAAATCACACTTTTTAATTTTTCTATTAAATTTTTTTCATTTTCAGGACTAACTGATACTAATAATATTGAAATTCCTATAACAAATAGAAATAAACAATATAAATAAAATAAATTATGATTTGTTAATTTTCTAAAACATGTAGTTGATGTAAAGGCAAGTAAGAAAAACACAATTGACAAAGCTATAATAAATAATCCAATTATAGGAATAACTAAGCAAAGTTCCATTTTAAATATAAAAATGTTTAAATTGATTTAAATTTTAAATAAAATATTCAAAATTTCAATTTTTAAAAAATAATTATTTAATAAGCATTTAAATTAATATTATATTAATTAAAATAATTTGTTCCTAATTTTAAAAATAATTAATTTAATATTTTTTAAAAAATAAATAGATAAAATTATTCTATTTCTACCAAAATAAATTAATTATTTTTTTTTAATTTGAATAAGATAATACAATGCAGATTCTAATTTTTCAAGTGAATCAGTATATTTTCCAAATTCTAAATCTTCATTAGCACTTTCAATAATAGAAATTAAATTAGCTTCATAATTTTGATATGAATCATTATTTATATCAATAGGTAAATTAAAATTTTTCATTTGTTCCTTTATACTTTCAGGAATACTATTATAATTAAATCCTTCACTTTCAGTTATATTTTTTTTATTTTCCAAAATTGAAATTCTATTATTAAAATATTCCATTCTTCTTGCTGTTAAATCATCCATTGGACCAAATGTTAAAAGTAATTCTAACATATCTTTTGAAACATGTAACATTTCTAAATTATTAAAATCCATTTTTGAAAAGAATGTTTCTAAAAAATTTGCAAGTTCATCTTTTGTTACTTCATTATACATATTTTCACGTTTTGCATGTTCTAATTCTTTTGAATAATTATCATATAAATCTGTTATTTTTCCTTTTTCTGATTCTTTGAAATTTGGTTCTGATAATTGTTCATATATTTCTTGAAAAGCATTTTTTTTTATAAAAAAATATATTGATTTTAAATCTCCTGTATATTTATCTGCAACTGTTAAATAATTATAAAATCTTTTTATTTTCTTTTCCATTTATTTTATATATTATATTTAAATCATATATTTTAAAAAAAATAAATTTATTTTCAAATTTATTTTATTGAACTAATTTATAATATTATAAATAAATGATGATTGAAAAAATTGAAGTTTTTAAAATGTTTTTTTATTTATTTGTTCAAATTCTTCTTCAAAATCTGAATCATCATTTAAAACATCATCTTTTAATTCTTCTTTATTATTTTTTTTATTATTTAATGTTGATTTAGTTTCAGTAATATCTTTTTCAATTATTTTACTTTTAATTAATCTAACATTTTCAGGAATACTATATTTACTACACATACATGATAATTGTAAATCAGATAAACTTATATTAATATTTTTTAATTGTTCATTAAAATCTTCAATTGTAATTACATCAACATTTTTTCCTTCTGATTTAAATGTTTTTATATAATTTCCAAATAATTTAGAAAAAGTAGTTTTTTCTTCTTTAATTCCTTTTTGTATTGATGTTATACAAAAATTTATAATTTTTTCATATTCTTCATTTGTAATTTCAGTCATTGATTCATCATTACTAATATTATTAGTGATATTATTCTTTTCATTTTTTTCATTTAATTTTTCTTCTTCACTTAATGTTTTTTTTAATTCATTATTACTATTTTTTGAATTAATTAAAATTTTTTCATAATTTGTAATCTTTAAATCACTCAATTTTGCATTTTTATCATCATATTTTTTCATGATATAAAAAATAAATTCAATATATTTATCTTTTAATTCAATGTTATTATTATCAATAATATCTTTAACATCAAGTAAAGAAATATATTTATTTCTATTAACATTTTGTTCATTCATTAATTTCAATAATAATTCAGCTTGATCTTTATATTTTCTATTAATTCTATCAATTAATTTATCTTCAAGTTCTTTTTTATATATTTTAGTATAAGAAAATAAAACAGTAAAATATTCACTTAATTTAACAATACTTCCTAATGAATTAAATAATAAAGCACCAATAAAAATTTTCAACATTTTTATATTATATTCATTTTCACAATTTAAAACTTCTGAAATTGAATTACAAAACTTCTCTACAATTGATATAAATGATTCTGAATTAATATCAATTTCTTCAATTTGTTCTTCTTCTTTATTAGCATTATCAATTAATTCTTCTATAAATTTTAATTTATTATTTTCTAAATTAATATTTTTTGCTTCAAAACTTTTAAATAAAATATAAGTAAATTGATTAAATTGAATACTAGTTATTTTTGAACTTTCAATAGGATTATTATTTTCATCTGAAGTATAGTAAGGATTATCTGAATCAATTCCAAATTCAATTTGATCATTATTATTTTGTCTATTGTTTATTTCGTCCAATTTTTCTTTATATATTTTTAATTGTTTTTCTAATTCAGTTTCTATTTCTTTAGAACTTTGTAAAGTATCTTTTAGTTTGTTTATTATTTCATCATCTGAAAATTTATTTTTTGAACTTTTTAAATTTATATGTTTAGAATTTTGGTCAATTAATAATTGATTATTAAAATTTGGAAATTGTTTTTTTTTATTTTCAGAAATATCTTTTAAATGATTATTTTCTTTTTTTAAATCTTGAATTGAATTTTCTGAAAACTTTAATTTCATTTTAAAATCATTTATTAATTTTTTCTTCTCTGATATTGTATCTTTATATGATTGTTCCATTGGAATTGAAATATTATTTTTATTTATAATATATAATTTTGAATTTATTGTTTTATCTTTTTGTAAATTATCATTAGTTTTTTGTAAAGTGAAAACAATATTTCTATTATGATTAATTTTTTGTTTATCTTTAATAATTTTTGCATTAATTTCTTTAATTTGTTGTTGTAAATTTTCTTCTTCTTTACTTAAATTTTCAAAAGTAGTAGTCATTTTATAAAGAATAATATTTTGATTTTCTACATTTAATTTTAAGTCATTTAATTCATTTATTTTTTCATTTACATTTAATTTAACTTCTTTTCCATTTTGAATTAAAGATTTCATTTTATTAATTTGTTCTTCATATTTTTCTTTTTCAATAAGATATTCATTTATTTTAGTTAATTTATTATCTTTTTTTAAATATTCATTTTTTTCATCAATATCAATAATTTCTTGTTTAATTTGTTTAATATGTTTTCTTATTTTATTCATTAATAAAGAATTTTCTTGTTCTTCAATTTCATTATTTTCATTATTTATAATATTTAATATTGTTTTTTCTTTTTCATTTATTTCATTTTTTTTTTGTAAATTTTCTTGTTTTAAATTAAATAATTCTTTTCTTAAATTTCTAACAATATTTCTTAATTGGAATTTTTCTTGTACTAATTTTTCTGGTTCAATAAATGATTTTACATTTGAAAGTTTTGGAGAAAAAACAGGAAGAGATAAATCAGTTGTTGAATGAGAATATGTTTTTACTTTTCCTAATTTACCACTTTGAGGATGTGAAATTTTAAATAAGTTTGATCTTGAATTTTTTGGTGATATAAATGATGCAATTGGATCTGTTTGAATTAAAGAACTTCCACTATAGTCTCGTTTCATTTTTCTCATTGTATTTAAATTTAGTTTAATTAAAAGAAAAATAATTATTTTTTTTATAAATATTTTTATATTTTGGATATTCATTCGATTTATTTCCTATATTTATATTAATATTATTATTTATTACTATTTTCCTATTATTATTATTTATATTAATTTCGGCCTTGTTTTTCGGCTGATAAAAATTCTGTTGCGATTTATAAAATGTCGAATTATTATTATTGCTTATTATATTACTATTTAATTCATTATTTCTTTTTTCGATAATTCTTTTATTTTCTTCTTTTATATTACTATTATTATTTTTAGAAAATAATTCTTTTGTTTTATTAATAATATTAGATATGGAATATCCTGCGAATTTTTTATAGCGTGTTTTATTATCGATATTTTGCACATCCTCATTTTTATTTTCGTTAATATTTTTTTTGTAAAAATAATTCGATGTTCTCGAGTTTTTATCGTTTGAAATTTCATTCGAATTATTATTTGGATTATTCGCACTAATATTTTTCGATTCATTATTTGCTTTATTTTTCATATTTAAATATTTATGTCTTATGCTTTGATATACACGTTGCGAATTACTGTTTTCGATTGTGTTCACTGATATTTTTTTTTCGGGTTCATTATTTATATTATTTTTATTGTATGGATATTTATTAGATATATCAAATGAATTATTTATATTTTCTTTATTCGAATTAGATAAATTCACTATTATTCTTTTTTGGTTAGGAATATTCAAATTATTCTTGTAAAAATTCGTCGATGTTAAATT
>JAEEGK010004402.1_pt1 | contig 34593 bp, 31 predicted proteins | sample 8958771 | NCBI WGS metagenome assembly JAEEGK01 (sample SAMN16246547, study PRJNA631951) | gut metagenome | biome: gut microbiome; feature: rumen; material: SC-attached | host: Bos | place: Iran: Karaj | collected 2018-10 | reverse complement strand
CCTTACCCTCATGCGTCAGCAGCACGCCGACATACTGGCCAACCTGCACGCCGGCAAGCTCATCGACAGCGACCTCGCCACCATGAAGGCTTTGGCTCTTGATACAGCAGAAAGGTATAAATAATGGCTAATTTAAAAGAAGTACGCACGCGCATAGCGTCGGTGAGTTCCACGCAGCAGATTACCTCGGCAATGAAGATGGTCTCTGCTGCCAAGTTCCGCCGTGCACAGAATGCCATCATAGGCATGCGCCCCTACGCCGCCTCTCTTCAGGAGATTATCTCCGACATTGGAGAAGGGCAGGGGACGCTCACGCCCTTCCACGCTGTGCGCCCTGTGCATAGTGTGGTGATAGTGGTTGTGACCAGCAACAAAGGCCTCTGCGGTGCTTTCAACAGCAACGTCATCAAGCTCGCCCAGCAGCGCATAGAGCACTGGCACGGCGAGGGCGCTGCCATCAAGCTGGCCTGCATGGGCAGAAAAGCCTCCGAGTTCTTCTCGCGTCAGAAAAACCTCAGCTTGACCTCCTACGACGAGTTCCTTGACGCCCCCTCCTTCGACACTATCGCCGGTCTGGCCGACAGCCTTATGGCCGACTTTGCCGCCAAGGGCATCGACCGCGTCGAGGTAGTGTACAATAAGTTCAAAAATAGCCTCACCCAGATAATCACCTGCGAGCAGTGGCTGCCCGTGGAAAGTGTGGGTGGCAAGGCAGAGAATGGTGAGCGCAAGGCCAACAACGACTATATTTATGAGCCGTCACAGGAGGAAATACTACGCGAGATGATACCGCTGACGCTGCGCAGCACTTTCTACCGCATGGTGCTCGACTCGCTGGCCGCCGAGCATGGCGCCCGCATGAACGCCATGCAGAAGGCTACCGACAACGCCACCGAGCTCATAAAGGACCTGCGCCTCTCTTACAACAAGGCCCGCCAGGCCAACATCACCAACGAGATTATCGAAATCGTCAGCGGCTCAGAAGCATTGAAAGGCTGACACCACCAAACCAAAGGCAGACACATGCAACGATGTGCCTGCCTTTTTTATATCCGTACAATAAACATATAAAATATGGACAACACAACGCACAAGACCAACGTCATCCCCATCATTGTGATGATCCTGCTCTTCGGCATGATCTCCTTTGTCACCAATCTGGCGTCGCCCATGGGCGATATCCTCAAGAGCCAGTTCACCATCCCCAACTGGCAGGGAACCCTCGGCGTCTTCGCCAACTTCATAGCCTATGCCCTCATGGGTATCCCGGCGGGTAACCTGCTGCAAAAGCGCGGCTACAAGACCACGGCTCTCATTGCTGTCGCCGTAGGCTTCACCGGCGTGGGCATCCAGCTCCTCTCCGGCATCGTCGGCAGCTTCGGGGTCTACCTCCTCGGCGCCCTGGTGGCCGGCTTCTCCATGTGCCTGCTCAACACCGTGGTTAACCCCATGCTCAACCGCCTCGGCGGCGGCGGCAACCGCGGCAACCAGCTCATCCAGTTCGGCGGCACCTTCAACTCGCTCTGCGGCACCGCCGTCATCGTCCTCACCGGTCTTCTCATACCTTCCATCGTCGACGCACGCATCTCCGACACCTTCCCGCTGATGTACACCGCAATGGCCATCTTTGCCGTGGCTTTTCTCGTCATATTGCTGACAAATATTCCGGAGACCTCTGGAGAATCAGGAAAGTCCGCCGAGAAACTCCCTTTCCGCGATCTCTTTAACTACCGCCACTTCGTACTCGGTGCCATAGCAATCTTTATCTATGTGGGCGTCGAGGTGGGCACCCCCAACATCCTTAACAAGTGGCTCCAGAACCCCGACCTCGACTTGATGAAGGACACTCTTGACGACGACGACGTGGCCGCCTCGGTCACCGGCTTCTACTGGCTGCTGATGCTTGTGGGGCGACTCATCGGAGGCCTTGTCGGCGCCAAGGTATCGCCGCGCAAGATGCTCAGCGTCGCTGCCGCCGCCGCTGTGGCGCTGGTGCTGCTGGCCATCTTCATTCCCGTCACCGTCCAGGTCCACTTCCTCGGCTTCAACGGTGCCAATGGCTTCGGCTTCAACCTCATACCGCTTAGTGCAGCCCTGCTCGTCTGCGTGGGCCTATGCACTTCCGTCATGTGGGGCGGCATCTTCAACCTCGCCGTCGAAGGCCTCGGCCGCTACACCGAGCGCGCCTCGGGTCTCTTCATGGCCCTCGTCTGCGGCGGTGGCATCCTGCCGCTGGCCATGAACGCCGTGGTTGACATCTTCGGCCCCGCCGGCTATCAGCCCTCCTACTGGATTGTCGTCGCTGGTTTCGCCTACATCCTTTTCTACGCCCTTGCCGGCAGCAAACCCAAACAGCGGGCCTAAGCCCGCTGTAGCCACGGAGGGGTGACAGGAGACAATCCCGTCATAATTTCCGACCAATAATATCGTGCCCCGTAGTAGTGAAAGCTTGCTTCCCTGCCCCTTTTCTCACTGTATTTGTCTTGATTTATCGGTGTTCGGTTCCCCTTACGGGGTGCCTTCCCATTGGAATCTGACGGGTAAGGCCACATGCTTTGCGTGTGTTTTATCCCTTCGATATTATTTGCTGTTTGATTCAACTATCTATTATTTTAATTGAAGCGACAGACTCCATCATTTGGCCCACCAGATTTACCAATATGCCAAATTCAACGAGTCTACTATTCTAATGGCGAATGATAGTCCATTACCTGTATTTAACACCTTAATCATATCATCCGAAAGAAACCATAACCCGTATGAAAACAAAACATATAATAAACAATAAAACCCATAACGATATTTTTGAGAGATGGATGAATGCTGGATTTCTTTGTAAATATTATTCCATCTACCATTGTGTCTAAAATATAGGAATGATAGCAAACTCGTTATAATACAAAGTATATCCATGATGTTTGATATTACCCGATACACACTATTGCTCTGAATAAAAACAATACAGACAACATTAATAATTGCATATAGACCTACTGCCATAGTCCAGCCAACAAGAGCGCTTGCCGCATAATAGCAGTACTCGTCGGTTCCTCCTAATAAATCGACTTTCTTATTAAACCAAGAGATGAAGTAAAACAAAAACTTATAAATCATGATTCTCATTTCTTAACCCAAGTGCTCGGTCCATAATTTGCCCCTAATTCATATGCAATTGGGGCTATCCATCCTACAGGGGTGCAACCAATAATACCAACAGCATGATTCGTCAGTCTTTGCGTATTTGAAATTTGCCCATGTTTATACTGGCTTTCGGTATCTTTCGCTGAAACAAGAGCAGAGGCGACGCCTACAGCAGTACATACTCTACTTAACTTCGCATATTTTGCAGATGCTTTTATTTGTGATTTATACCGACCATTCAGTCCTCCGTTTTTCCCCCTTTTTATTGGCTTTGTAGAACCATCCTTACCCATGTATGTGCCATTGTCTATATCATAAAATGCTTTAGACATTCTCCTTGACCCGTCACCAACACCACTGGCAATGGTTCCTGCGACAGCTCCAACTGAAATGGCATCAGTATTTTCTCTTTCAACTGTAGGATTTAGTTGAGCTTCACCTTGGGTGGTATTGTCAATAACAGTATAGTCTTTATACTCATTCAACAAGTCACCCCGAGATTCATTACGAATCCACGCACCGTCACCTTCTACGTATTGAGTACTATTACCGCCACTAAGACCAACTCTTGTAATAGTTCCATTTTGTTTGTCAACTTTCCATTCGTCATCATTGTCTATGGCCTGCATACCATCAGGAACCACCAACCTAAGAGGATTCCACATGCAGTAGTTGTATGGAGAGACTTCTGGATACTTGTCCATCATCGGGTCGATGCTCAGCCAGCCAGTCAAAACTTCGCTCCAGTAGTATCGTGCACCGTAGTAGTGGAAGCCTGATTCCCAGTCTTTTTCCTTCCCGTTGAAATCCGAAAGGAAAACGAGCCATGAAAAGGCATGGTTTTGTAGAGTGGTTTTATGTGTTGAAGGGTTCAAGTGTCAATCATTTTGTCGGGCAGGAAAGGGGATACTATGAGTACAGGGGAAAGGGAGCTTGGTGAATCATGGGCTTGGGTTATATGTGTATTCTTAGTAGTCACCAATGTATTATGGCTGCTACGACGAGCAGCCTGATTAGTCCAAATATCAATACATTAGTATCTTTGTAATTGTGGATGCATCATAAACGCTTCGGTTCGTTATTGCATACTGATTACCCCTTATTAGTATAATATTCGACAAAGTGTCCCCTTGCCAATTAGTAATCACATACCCCTCGGGAGGATTGGCAATACTAATCTCCATCTTTTTGTTCGCATTAATGTTTATCAGTTCATAATACTCTAAGGAATCGCTTGTGATATTTCTGATTTCCAAACAACGTATCGGGCTGTCTTTACCTCGAACAATTAATTGCTCTTTGTCAATATAAAAGACATTACTTCCACAAGACATAGATAATAAACATAATGCAAAACAAATAAAATTATTTAGTCTCATCGCTACTTTTTTTATATTCATTCCACCATTTGTCTAAAGTATGTATCTTTTGTTTGTCAGACTTGTGTGATGAAAGCAACTCTGGAATGGCCTGTTCTCCATATTTATTTGAGACAAAAGCATTAAATCTACGATACCGAGTTTGCCCAATGTCTGCCTCTTTCTCACTTGGGGCTGCATCGTGTCCCGCAGATTTTATATACTCTAGAGCAGCATTTGAGACATAGCCCATCATCCCACCATTCTTGTCTATTTGAGGAATATGACCCACTTCGTGAGATAAAATATCCAACCATTCAGAAATATTCTGCCCATATCCATTATTGTTGTATGCGGAAGCATCGTCTTCAAAATAATTTTGTGTAAGAATGATATTCGAGTTTTTCGAACTAGACCCCAGAGTTATTGCACCACCTCCTTTCTTGGAAGAATACCATGGAACATAATGTCCAACGCCTCGTTCAACTATTATAGAATTGGCTATATACGATTCCTTTACACCAGATACCAAAGAGAGCAGATGAGCAGCAGGGGACGTCAGTCTATATCCACCGCCATGAGGGTACGCCCGTGCATCATATTTTAAGATGGCACTTGGGTATAATCCATCTACATCTACCAGTTTAATGGGATTCCACGCACAATAGGCATAAGGACTTATGTTTAGGTACTTATCCGCTAGAGGGTCGATGCTCAACCACCCAGTCAAGACTTCCGACCAATAATACCGAGCTCCATAGTAGTGGAAGCCTGATTCCCAGTCTTTTTCCTTCCCGTTGAAATCCGAAGGGGAAAAACACGCATTTGGCGTGCGAATTGGTTGTGCAGTTTTATGTGCAGATATGGTCAATTAGTTATTGTTTTTAGTTGTTTTTCATTAGAATAGGTATCAAGCCTCGATTCCACAGTTGCTTTTCTGTATTATGGGAATGCAAGCTCTGCATCACCATTTACACACTCCATTATCATATTAAACGTTTCTTCATTCCAATTATATAAACATTTCTTTGTATAAAAGATCTGCTCCACGGCATCTTCTCCATGAAGAAGCGAAAGAGTCTCATAATAAAGAATATATGAATAAAGCAAATATCCATATCTGTCCAAGATACAATCTAAAGGCAAAGACAGAATAGTATCAGTTTTTGCTATGGAATCTAGCATAACAGGATTCCAAATCGTAACGATGCTATCAAGACGGTTCCGGTAATGAGATGTATCGTTAACTTCTTTTGCAATAATTGCCGTGTATTTTAAACGTAAATACGATTTATATTCCGGTGGCCACGATACCATATTTTGGGGAATTTTATTGACAACGGGAAGAATGGAATCATTGCGTTTACATAAATCAAACATTTGTATCCGGTACAAATAATCTGTGATACTGGCAGAATCAGATTCCAATACATATGCATTATATTTTAGAGCGGAATCAATTTGGGAGACTTCCCCACTATCCCAATATTCGTTTAGATAGTTCACATACAGGATTCGCGCATTATTCTGATTGTTTCCTTGAAGATTTTGAGAAGAGCATGATGAAAACAATAGAATACAAACGAAAAATATTCGAGTATCTTTCATTGGTTTAGTGTTAATAAATGACAGAGCGTTTTAATAATGACCATGATAATGTCATGGTTCCATTTGTAGTGGCAGCATTGGCATGACCTAGATTTATGGTTGCACGCTGTAAGATGTTGCCATACACATTGCTTGCAGGAATATGCACTGAGGCTGTCATGGGTGTAGTCCCCGTTTTGTAGACAACATCCCCTGAAGGCATCCTAAATCTATCCTGACGTTGGAAATTGTCGGACCCATTAACAAGAAGGTATCCGTTATAAACCATCCCATCGGGTTCATTAGCCAGGTTCCTTGACCATTGATTAACATATCCAGTAACGTTAATCCCGTCGAATGTTTTTCCAGAAGGATTGTCTGAAGTAATATTGTTTTCATCATATCGAGAGCAGACACTTACACGGATGGTTGCAGTACTTTTGTTGGCCCCTGATAGACCTATTCTTCCATAATTATCTCCTTTGTCAGAAGAGACTCCCACTCTACGCTTTTGTTGTGTCTCATAATCGGTTCTGATATTAATGTCATTTAGTAGATCATTATCATTTCCTATGTATTTATACCCATCAGGCGTATTATCGGGAGATGCTACATTGTCACTCCACTCATATTGGTTAGTCTTCAAATTCTTCACCCAATCATCCTCTGCATCTCGTCCGTCGGGATCAATCAATCTGACAGGATTCCAAACACAGTAGTTGTAGGGACTTAATGAAGGGTACTTGTCGGCCATCGGATCTACACTCAGCCAGCCGGTCAAAACTTCCGACCAATAGTACCGTGCTCCATAGTAGTGAAAGCCTGATTCCCAGTCTTTTTCCTTCCCGTTGAAATTTGAAGGGGGAAAAGGGCATGAAATAGGTTGGGTTATTGTGGCTGTATTATGTTCAGGATTATTCAATTGGTCTCTATAAATACATTCTCTTCCGTTGTGTTAATGGTTATTATTTTTCTCTTCCCGCCCTTGACTCGTCTGCGTCGATAGGAAATCTAACAGACGAAAGAATTTCATTTACTGCATCACTAATAGGACAATAATATACTCCATTGAGGTATGGACATAAATAAATGTTGCTATCAAGTTTTCTTTCGGTCACCCATATTACGTTTCCGTTCAAGTACAATGGTTCGTTGCGATTATATGCCATGGTGTACTGATAGTTGTAATATGGGAAAAAAGAAACAGTATATTCTTTGCCAATTTCAATCCGAATAGAATCACATTTATTATTAGATTTGATCGAAATAACCTCATAAAGACATGAGTCCATCGAAAAAACAATATCCACTACACGCTCTCCATAACTAATGCCAAGAACTTTTGCAACACCGTTGACTTCATTTTTACTTACCAATACGGTATCAGTGAAGATGCTTCTCTCAAGGAGTTGTTTCCAAATACCTTTGGGCCATTTAAGTTGTCCTTCTATGCGTAGTGGAGAATTCTCATACTGTTTTATATCGACGGCACGTATAGAAATACTCTGAGTTGATAACAAAGAATCTTGACACCAAGAATTTGATGTTATTAATGAAAGAACTATCATAATGACATAAAATAGCTGCTTCGTTCTCATTATCTGGAATACCATGTTTTTTGTTTGTCTCCGTGTATATTCAAATATGTCTCAGAAAAGTGTCCACGTACACCATCGGGAAGCTTTTCCACATAGCCTCTCAAGGTTCCATCAGTTATTGTCCCTGGGAAATACTTACCAGCAGAATAATGTGCTTGGCGGTATATGGTTTTATCATTCCCATTAGTCGCTGCAGGAGCACTAACGCCTGTCTGTACACTTATGATACCTCCTTCATATGACTCGGCAATTTCATGCCAAATCATATTGCCAGGATTATTACAAATTCGATCTTGTTTTTGGGATTTTACAATGTTTATACATTGGTATGTGTTCACACTGTTGCCGTCTTCAGAAAGCCGGCTTCCTCCAAAACCACCAATATCAAATTTCTCTCCGTTATTATTTGAATGGTCTTGAGCAGACAAGTTAACATGGATATTTTCATTTTTTATAATCTTCTCCATATATTTCTCCCGTCGTGTTTTAGCCTTACCTTCATATGTTAACTTTCCATTTTTATCGATAGAAAATATCATATTCTTCGACTTCTGTTGAATTTGTCGAACGGCCTCAGTCTTCGCGTCGTCATCACCTGTAATATGCACATCTCTTCCGACGTGGTCCACCAGCTTAATGGGATTCCACATACAGTAGGCATAAGGCGAAATGCTCGGGTACTTGTCCATCATAGGGTCAACAGACAACCAGCCGGTCAAAACTTCCGACCAAAAATATCGTGCCCCGTAGTAGTGGAAGCCTGATTCCCAGTCTTTTTCCTTCCCGTTGGAATCTGACGGAGAAAATATCCACGAAATCACTTGGTTTTGCTGGGCGGTTTTATGTGCTGTTGGGGTCAATTATTTGTTTTTCCCATTAACTGTTGTGGGGTACATGTATTCTGGCGATAGGTGTCTACCCCATATCACACTCTATTTTTTCATTATAATACGAATGATATAATAAGCATTATTATCATAACGACCGGAAATAATATCAGTGTCCACTTTAGTGTGCACATAATAAATCGGTATTCACTAATATCATCATTTTCAATAACTCCCTTTTTTTTAAGCTCACGCAGTCTATGCATCATCAAAAATATACTATTTGATCTAATCCAAGGCAATGGATTACCATACTTGCACAATAACAATCTTGCTTCTTTCTTAGTATAGAGAAGGGATAACATCCATATTGTGAGGAAAACGACAAAAATTACCAAGAATGTCATAGTTTCATTTATTATAAAAAAATGTTATTACCAAACTTTTGTATGAGATACTCCGAAAGACCCACCAAAGAAAATTTCTGTGCCAGCAGAAACTCCAAATGTTGAAACATTCCATCCATTACCCTTTAGGTTAGATGTACTATGTTGATAAAAGACACTGCCGGCCCCTGCAGAAATATTATAGCTCAACCCGGCATAGTTTTCTTTGGATGGAGATTTTAAACCATTATAACTACCGATACATACACCGACCGAACCAGAAATATCGAATCCGCTACCTGGAGAGATGGCCAGGGATCCATACATACCATCTCCCTTAATATAGCCAACACTTAAATCTATCGATGCTCCACCTCCAACAAATAGATTTCCGCTAACTTGTACTCCCAGCATATCTGGGGTAGACATACCTCGACTCGCCACATTGCTATTGAATAAGTCTTTTTTATGCGAAGTGGGAAGAGGACTTTTGTTACTAAGTAGCATTGCTCTCACGGCCTTGTTCTTGTAGGCTAATTTTGATGCATCTTGTTTCTCCCCCTGAGTAATAAGGCAATTCTGATAATAATTCTTATAATGCCCATTTTCTATTGGTTTTGAATAGGACTCGCCTATATTAGTATATGTATCACCATCAATGCCCACAATCTGCTTCGCATGACCTTCGTGCCAACCAATTGAACCCGTTCTGTCATTCTTGTACCAATCATCCATTGCCTCTTCACCATGGGGGTCTATTAACCTCACCGGATTCCACGCGCAATAAGCATACGGTGTAATGCTGGGATACTTATCTGCCATCGGGTCTACACTCAGCCAGCCAGTCAAAACTTCACTCCAGTAGTAGCGTGCTCCGTAGTAGTGGAAGCCTGATTCCCAGTCTTTTTCCTTCCCGTTGAAAGAACAAAGGGCAGAACCGCTGTAATTATACTGATAATCATTCTGTAGCGGAGTTATGGTAATGCGACTTTTTTGAAAAGAAGTATACAAATTTATATCCTTTTTCATCAAGTCCACTGACGAAACATCGGCACAATAGTATGTACAATCGGTCCTCATGTCCCACAACATTGATTTTGCAAAAATACAAATAATTTCCGAATTGACAAAAAGCATTCAACAAGTCAACGTGGGTAGTTTCCTCACTGCCTTTAATTTGGTCTTGTTCAGCAAGTCGGCATATATTTTTGCTTCATTTTGCTTTATAGTCGCAATTTTTTTGTATCTTTGCGACATATATTATTATATAATAATCATGCAAACCATTGAAAACAAAATATTAGCAAGATTAAAAGGTAGTGGTCGTGGTCGAATTTTCTTTCCGGCAGACTTTTCCGGTCTTGGCGAACCTCGCTCAGTGCTGAAAGCATTGGAGCGTATGACCAACGAGGGGAAGATTGTCCGGGTGGCCAAAGGCATCTACTGCTACCCGAAAATCGACCACCGTCTGGGGTTGGGCATCATCTACCCGTCCATCGACGAGATTGCTCATGCCGTTGCCCGTCGCGACCAGGCAAGGATTGTCCCCACAGGCGCACAGGCGCTGAATCTTCTGGGCTTATCGGAACAAGTGCCCATGAATGTGGTGTATCTCACCGATGGGTCGGCAAGGAAGTTGAAGCTCTACGGCGAACGCGGTATCACGTTCCAGCATACAGCACCAAAAAACCTCGCCTTCTCGAACGAACTGGCCATGTTGGCCACTTTTGCCCTGAGGGAGGTGGGGGTCGACAAGGTTACCGACGAGATGACAGCCACCATCAGCACCCTTCTGCAGCAGGAACCAAAGGAGCACATCATGAGGGATCTTGCATTGATGCCTGAATGGATTGGAAAGATAGTAAGGAGGGCGTATGAAAAATAGCATAGTCACGCTGAACGACAGCGACAGAGCTCTGGTTATCTCGCAATCGGCCCAACGTGTGCAATTGCCGCCCAATGTGGTGGAGAAAGACTGGTGGGTGACAGCAGTGCTGAGGGCAATGCTGGGCACTTCTTGTGCCGATTATGTTAGCTTCAAGGGCGGCACATCGCTTTCGAAGGCATGGGGACTGATAGAGCGATTCAGCGAGGATGTCGACCTGGCCCTTTTGCCAGCATTTTTCGGCATAGAACCCACAACCAGAAGTCAACGACTGAAACTGAGAAAGGACTGCCGGACCTTTTTGACCGGCAAGTTGTTGGGCGAGATTGCTGACCGGCTGAATGAGATGGGGGCACGCGACTTCGAGGTGGTGCCAGTATTGACGACCAACACCATGGAGGGCGAGGTGGCAATTGATGGGGACAAAGACCCTACAGTGCTGTTGGTCAAATACAAAAGCGTACTCGAAAACCCGTTGCAATATGTGCAGCCGATGGTGAAGCTGGAGATTAGCTGCCTGTCAATGTCGGAACCCACCGAGGTGCGGTTAGTGTCGTCGATTGTTGCGCAGCAGTTCCCGCAGATAGAAAGTACCGATGCCCTCGAGATGGCGACCGTTGTTCCTACCAGGACATTTCTGGAGAAGGCCTTCCTGCTGAACGAGGAGTACCAAAGGCAGAAGCCGAGAAGCCTGAGGATGAGTCGCCATCTGTATGACTTGGAGCGCCTGATGGACACCCGCTTTGCAGAAGAAGCCCTAAAGGACACAGCATTGTACAATGCCGTCATGGAACACAGGAGGTCATTCTATGCTCTAAAGTACGTGGATTACGACACAAACAGTATGTCGCGGATACGTATTGTTCCTCCGGCCGAATGCATACAAGCATGGCAGGAAGATTACGCCCAGATGCAAAAAACTTTTATCTATGGCGAGTCGCTGCCGTTCGATGATTTGATAGCCCGCATGGAACAACTGCAGGAACGATTCCATAATTCAGCCAGATAAACCCACCGTCTCTCCTGCCGACACACAATAAAAGCCTGCCATCTGCGTTGTTAAAGTATTGTGACAAAGGAAAGAAACATAATAGGCAACAATAATGATCATCTTGGTTCTGCCGCCTATCTTACCGACGATTGTGGACAAGTGACGCAAACGCTGAATTACCTGCCATATGGTGAGGACTGGGTGGATATCCAGAACAATCTCGATCCACGTCTCGGGCAATACACTTTCAACGGGAAGGAAAAAGACTGGGAATCAGGCTTCCACTACTACGGCGCACGGTATTACTGGTGCGAACTCCTCACCGGCTGGTTGAGCGTCGACCCGATGATTGACAAATACCCCAACATTTCGCCGTATGCTTATTGTAGCTGGAATCCTGTCGTAGTATTTGATCCTGACGGTCGAGATGGCGTAAAGGTTATTGATAGGCAATCAAAAACGATTACAATCAAAGCGACATATTATGTAGTCTCCGTTCCGATTTCCAACATACCTAATACAAGCTACACAGAGAGCGAGATTCAAACAATGCAAAATGAAATCAATGCGACTCTTAACGGTCAAAAATATCTGTATGAATATGAAGGAGAGAAATATAATGTTACCTTCGATTTGAGCTTTAAGGCTGCTGGCACGTCTGTTGATGCAATGAACACCGCCGAGGATGATCCGTGTGGAAATTATCTATCCGTGTTGCCAGAATCAGCAACAACTATATTTCCGACACGAGACAATGGAGATGGAACAGTATCTCATGTTGGGGGAGTTACTGATCAGAATAAAAAAATTGTTATGAATGCTAAATATGATAATACGCGGAATAAAATTCATGAGATTTTTCATACTCTATACTTTAATAATGACAATGCAAAAAGTGGAATAGGTAGTTATACTCAGGGGAGCGATTTGCCAAATCAAGATGACATAAATAAATTGATAAGCAATCCGCAACTAGTAGAAGAATAACCTTAAGATTATGAAAAAAATATTGTATATTACCGTGTATGTGTTTGCTTCTGGTATTATGTTTGCTCAGGATAGTTCTTTGTATACCATTGATTCCATCTACAGTGTTGTTGTCAATTGCTATATTAATGGCGATGTTGAACCAACAACATACACATTGTTGCTACCAACAAAAAGTAAGACCGAAATAGACTTTTCTTGTTTTAATAACTTCGAAAAGTCATTACAAAATAACACGTATAATATTTCACCCTTTCCATTCTCATTAGTGGATATGGCCAGAATATCTTTTGCGGATAGTTCCTCGTATTATCAAAATAGTATATATAATGACAATTTGTTGAAATGGATTACCTATAACAAAACAAATAGTTATTCTTACGAGTGCACAATACATGATTGCCACTATATATTATCAATTGCTCTTATCATTGGCAAAATAATACAAAGTAGCGGAAGCAAGTATCCCTTTTCTATTGCAACAATAGATGAATTTATTCCTATGCCAATTGAGATAGTTGATAAAATAAGAATGGTTGGCTTGGATGGGAAATTGTCTCCTGTCCCAATGAAAAAAGAATGAAAAAAGACAATATCAACACATGAAACCATCCTTCAATACTATGCCGATTCATGGCCTTTTCCCTCGTCAAATTCCAACGAGGATGCACCAGTAAGGGGAACCGAACACCGATGCATATAGTTAAGAACCCTATTTTTATTGTTAACAAGGGACGGTCTCGAGCAGGCTATCCCTGTTTTTCCTTCCGGGGGGACTGGCGGGCACAGGAGGTATGGGCGCCCGCAAGCGGGCTACGTGGGACGAAGTAAGGAATCTGCACCGCTGCCTTCCCCCCAAAGCATAGCGCCACTGGCGCTACAGTGGACCGGATACGTAGAGGGTACGTTGAGATGTTGGAAATGAGCGCTTAATGGCGGATTGCCAATACGGGGTTGGCGTAGGCTTCGAGCAGAAGGCGTTGAGCCTCAGGCTGAAGACCTGCGGTACGTGCCTTGAGGCGGTCAAGGGTGCGTTGTGTGTAGTGTGCCGGCAGGCGACGGCCCGTGACGAGGGTGTAGGCGGCGAAGTTGGTGGGCATCAGCCTGTAGCCGTGCTGTATGCGTCGGTCGAGCAGCGCGGCCACATGGTCGGCAAGGTCCTTGCCTGATGGCGGCTGCAGTTCGCGAGGCTTCAGCGGTGCCCCAATTGTGAGGTGCACGTGTCCCTTGGGGCCTATGATGCCGCTGACTACCGAGCGGAGATCCTCGTCAGGGGCTTTGGTATAGCTGCCGTGCTGGCTCTGCATCAGTTCGTTGGCTTTCATCACGTCGCAGGGGTCCCATTCGTAGCTTATCGACAGCGGCACTATGTGAAGGTCGGCGATGGTCTGCACGGGGTCGCCTTTGCCGCCGAGGGTGAGCATCTTGATCATCGCCGGCGCCGTGGTGTCGTTGCCGTCCTTGGCGCGGCCGTTCTTCTGGGCTATCCATACCGACTGGCGCTCGTCGGTGACGAGGTGGTTGAGGTAGTCCGACAAGTGGTGCAGGCTGTTGTAGAACGCCCTCGGGGTGCCGCCGCGGTCCATGCGGATGAGCTTGTTGCTGCGGAAGAGCACTTCCATGATTGGGATGGAAAGGAGGTTCTGTCCGAAGACTATGTGCGAGGTGGTGCCGCGGTGCTCCATGAGCAGGTGCTGCAGCAGGAAGGCGTCGAGGGTGATGTCGCGGTGGTTGGAAATGAAGAGGTAGGGCACGCCGCGACGCAGGTGGTGCATGCCGCTGAAAGTGAAGCCGTCGGTGGTCTCCTTGACAATGCGGCGTATGGCGTCGTTCATGAAGGTGGCCTGAAACTGGTGCACGCTGCGCGTCTCCAGCAGGCGGCGACGAGCTTCCGCGACCTCCATGTCGGGGTATATGAATCGCATTATCTGGGGGAAGAGCTCCCAGTCAGCAATGCGTTGCATGGCGTCGGGCAGCTCGGCGTCGGTATAGGGGCGTATGTCGTCGAAGGAGTCCATCAGAAGACAGTGTCGATGAGGTGTTTGACGGTGCTTTTCGGCTCGGCGCCCTCGTAGAGGATGCTGTATACGGCTTCAGCAATGGGTACCACGTGTTGTATGCCGTATTCGGAGGCCAGCTGGTGCAGGTTCTTTACGGAGTAGTAGCCTTCGGCCACTGACCCTGTGCGGGCAAAGACATCTTCGGGCTTCTCGCCGCGGGCCACGGCTTCGCCCAGGGCGCGGTTGCGGCTGTGGCGTGACCAGCAAGTGACCACAAGGTCGCCCATATAGTAGTTGTCGTAGATGTTGCGGTCGGGGCACGGCAGGCTGTGGTCCAGCAGGTTGTGCATCTCGCGCATGGCGGCGGCGGTGAGCACGGCGTTCAGGTTGTCGCCGTAGTCGAGGCCTTGGCAGAGGCCGGCGGCAATGGCGTAGATGTTCTTGCCCAGGCCGCAGCGTTCCACGCCGTCGATGTCTGTGGTTGTGGCAGTGTGCAGGTAGCTGCAGCGCAGCATGCAGGCCATCTCGTTGGCGAGGACGATGTTTGACGAGGCAAAGGTGAGGAATGTGGGCATTTCGCGGCACACCTCCTCGGCGTGCGAAGGACCGCTGACCACACAGATGGCGTCGCGGCTCACGCCGAAGTACTCCCTCAGGTACATGGAGACGCTCAGGCAGCAGTCGGGGATAGTGCCTTTGATGGCAGAAACAAGTTTCTTGCCTTGCAGGGCTTCGCGCGGCAGGCTTTTGAGCACCTCGTGCAGGTAGGCCGAGGGGACGGCCATCAGCAGATATGTGCTGTCGGCAATCACAGCCTGTAGGTCAGTGCTTACGTGCAGACGCGTCGCGTCAAGACGGGCGTCCGGCAGGTGGCGCGGATTGTGGCCTTCAGCGATGATTTTTTCACGTGTTTCGTTGCTTCGTACCCACCAGTTTACCTCACGGCCCTCCCGCTCGAGCAGTATTTTGACTATTGCAGTGGCCCAGCTGCCGCTGCCTATCATTCCTATCCTATTCTTTTTCATTGCATAATCTTCCCCCATTACCCATATATCGGGCGCGAAAAGATTTGCAAAGATAGTAATATTATTTCACACTTTATAACATAATTACGTTAAAAACACTTAATTCAGACGTTGCCATACTTGCATGGTGGGAAAAAAGAGAGGGTGTCCTGTTGGGGACACCCTCGTCTCTTTAACGATTAGAAAGCCTTATTTTTTCTTAGCGACTTTCTTAGCGGCCTTCTTGACGAGCAGGTTGCTGCCAGCTTTGAACTTAGCGACCTTCTTGGCGGGCACTTTCACTTTCGCGCCGGTCTGCGGGTTCTTGGCGATGCGGGCTTTGCGCTCGACTACGCTGAAGGTTCCGAAGCCGATGAGGCTAACCTTCTGGCCTTTGCACAGCTGCTCCTGGATGCTGGTGAAGCAGGCGTTCATGGCGGCCTTGGCGGCGACTTTGGTCATGCCGGTCTTCTCGGCCATTGCATTGATAAGTTCGGTTTTGTTCATAATGTTTTGTGTTAAAATGTTAATAATGATTGGTTTTTATTTTCGCTGCAAATGTATGAATATTTTTTTGATTTGTGCAAATTTTTTTTTGATTATTTTTAACTTTTTTTGCACCATTAGGAAAACTGTGCTGATTTCCAGTCTGTTAGTGGATTGCCTCTAAGGAAGTCTTCAACGCTATTTTTCTTTTTTCCAGCCATTTGCAGCTCGCAAATTTGCACAAATCCGTTCGCTGTCGCCGTTTTTAGTACCCTTTTTCCGTCACAAATCAGTGTGCCACAAGGTTTGCTGTGGGTCTCTACAAGGGGTTGCACGGAGTATATCTTAAAGGGCACTTCCTCGCCTTTCGGATTGATTAGCGTCATGGTTGCTGCAGGGTAGGGTGACAGGCCGCGTACGAAGCGGTCAACTTCCTCTGAGGTGCGGCTGAAATCAATGCGGCAGTCTTCCTTGAATATCTTTGGGGCGGGGCAGGGGATACCTTTCTGCGGCGTAGGGGTGATGGTGCCTGCCTCTATGCCGTCAAGGGTGCGTACCACGAGTGTGCGCCCCATTTCCGCCAGGCGGTCGTGGAGGCTTTCTGCCGTCTCGTCGTCGGCTATGGGGGTGCTCTCCTGCATGAGGATGGCTCCTTCGTCAATGTTGTGGTTTAGGAGGAAGGTGGTGACGCCGGTCTCACGCTCGCCGTTGATGATGGCCCAGTTGATGGGTGCGGCGCCGCGGTAGCGTGGCAGCAGTGATGCATGCAGATTGAATGTGCCATGCGGCGGCATGTTCCATACTGCCTCTGGCAGCATGCGGAAAGCCACCACGACAAATACATCGGCGTTGTACTCTGCCAAAGCTGCGAGGAAGTTGGGGTCGCGAAGCTTCTCTGGCTGCAGCAGGGGTAGCTGGTGTGCCATGGCATATTCCTTCACGGCACTGTATATCACCTTTTGGCCGCGGCCGGCTTGCCGGTCAGGCACAGTGACCACGGCGGCTACTTCGTGGCTCGACTGCATGATTGCATCTAGGCTCTCAACTGCAAAGTCGGGGGTGCCGAAGAATATTACACGCATTCGTCTGAGTATTGGCACATCTTGATTGCTGTAACGGCTCCTTCCACGCCTTTGTTGCCGTGTTTGCCGCCGGCACGGTCGAGGGCCTGCTCCATGGTGTTGGTGGTGAGCACGCTGAAGATGACGGGACGGCCATGCTTGAGCGATACATTGACGAGCCCCTGGGACACTGCCTGGCAGATGAACTCAAAGTGACGAGTCTCGCCTTGTATCACGCAGCCGATGCATATCACGGCGTCAAGCATCTTGTTGTTGGCCAGCATGCATTCCGCCGCATAGGGCAGTTCGTATGTACCAGGCACACGCTTTACTATGAGGTTGTCTTCCTTGATGCCGTTCTCTCGCAGGGTGTCCACGGCACCCTTGAGCATGGCGTCGGTAACGCTTGGGTTCCATTCGGCGGCAATCACGCCGATGCTGTATTTGCTGGCGTCGGGAACAGCCTTGGGGTCGTAGTCCGACAGGTTGGTCTTCTTTCCGGTCATGTCTAAAAGTCTTTGTGGTTTATTGTTGTGGCCTGCGATTTGCGGTTTTTCTTGCTTTCGCGTATCTTGCTTTCATCGGCTTTGTATTCCAGCTCTTCGCCTTTGCGCGGCTGGCGTATGCCGAAGTAACTCTTGTCGAGGTGTAGCCGGCGTGTGCGCAATGTGTAGTTGCTGAAGTCGAGTATCCATTCCGGGTCGAAAGGCTGGTATAGGAAGCGGCACTCGAAGTGTAGGTGTGGCCCTGTGCTGTTGCCAGTGCTGCCGCCGAGCCCTATCACCTCGCCTGCCGCCACATGTTGGCCGTGCCTGACGTTTATCTTCGACAGGTGTCCATATAGTGTCTCCAGCCCGTTGGGATGACGCACCACAACACAGTTGCCGTAGCCACCCATGCGTCCGGCTATGCGCACAGTGCCGCCGAATGCTGCATGTATGGGATCTCCGGTTCTCAGCCGTATGTCTACACCGTGGTGTCCGCGTTTCCAGCGCCACCCGTAAGGGCTCGTTTTGGCGTCTTTAACAGGGAAACAGAACTCCGAGGTGTCTGTTATTAGCATTATGTTTATCTCGTCAGGCAGCATGTCTACCTTGGTGCGTCCGTGGGGGTTCACGCGGTTACTGGGGAAAGCATCGTACCACAGGGGGACTATATATGCCGCTCCTGTTATAGCTGTCGGTGCGGGTTCTTCGGTTTGCTGCAGCATTTGAGGTTTGGCTCCCGCTTTGGCCTTCGGCTGTGTTGTTTTGTCGTCCTTGCCCTTGGTTGGTGTTTTGGGCGCTTCCGTGGTTGTGGTTTTCTCCAGCTTCTCCGCTTTTGCCAGGCGCGCGGCAATGATGCTGTCGTAGTAAGACATCTGCGCCGATATACTGTTGGTGCCGAGCAATATCAGCAGCAGTATTACTATGCGGCGTAGGCGTGCCACCGGTATGCCTAACTGTTCGCGATATTTTGCTACCGTGCGACGTGCTATTGGCAACCCGCGGTCGTTGAAGAGTTTGGTCAGTGCATCGTCCGACAGGGGCGCCTGTTTGTCTTCGTTGGATATGGCGTCGGAGAGGCACTGCTTGATGGTCTCAACGGCCACCTCCTCACCGTCATCTGTTGCCATACCTTTCGAGAAACAATCCTTGAGTGGTATGGTGCCGAAATCGGTCTGCAGGTATTTGCTGTTGGCCATACGGCTCACGGTGCTAATGTCGAGCCCCGTGGCTTCCGCCACTTCGCGCTGTCGCAACGGCACCAGTAGATCGCTGTTACCGGTGAGCAGGAATTGGCGCTGGTGCTTCACTATGTATCGCATCACGCGCACTATGGTGTCGTGCCTTTGTTGCAGCAGGTCTATGAAGCTTTGGGCATCATTCTGCTTGTTGCGCAGGAAGCGTAGCGTCTCGCGGTCACCACCCTCTTTCTCCATGGCCGCCAGCATGTCGGTGTAGTATGTGTTGAGGCTCAGCCGTGGCAGGTGGCTGTCGTTCAGGAAGAAGCTCAGCTGTCCGTCATGCTGCGTGAGCACTATGTCGGGTGTCACGTATGCCGCCGTGTCGCTGTCTTCGTTGTCCGACCCTAAGGGCTTGGGATTGAGGTTCCGTATGACCTCTGCCGCCTCGTTGAACTCATCTTCTCCGATGCCGAGGGCTTGGCGTATGTGCTCGTAGCGGTGATTGGCGAAGTCGTCGAAATATTCGCGCACTATTGTCGTTGCGATATCCGCTCCCTGTTCTTCGGAGCACCGCTCCAGTTGTAGCAGCAGGCATTCGCGCAGGTTGCGCGCCCCTATGCCTGCGGGGTCGAGGCTCTGCACTATCTGTAGTACCTCCTCAACCTCTTCCTGGCTAGCCTCTATCCCTTGGCGGAAGGCCAGGTCGTTGGTCACCAGCGCCAAGTCGCGCCCCAGATATCCGGCGTCGTCCAGCGTGCCCACCAGCTCGGAGGCAATCTTCTGTTGCCGTTCCGTCAGCGGGCGTAGCGCGAGCTGTTGCATCAGGCGCTCTGTTGCCGAATAACTGTCGCTCACCACGAACTCGCGCCTCACCGCGTTGGGGTCGCTCTCCATGTGTTCGCGGTAGTCGTAGTCATAGCCCTCGTCGTCGTCCGTGTCCCAGTCCGAACTGTTGTCTGTTTGCGGCAGGGGCAGCTCGTCCTGCACCTCGGCGTCGAGCAGAGGGTTCTTCTCAATCTCTTCTTTTATAGCTTGCTCCAGCTCAGTGACAGGCAACTGCAGCAGCCGCATCAGCTGAATCTGCTGAGGCGATAGTTTCTGCTGCAGTTGCTGTCGCTGTACCTGTTTCATTATCTCACAATATCCATTTCCTCAATGAGGTTCTTGGCGCCGGCATAGATGTCGATGACCCAGAGCATGTAGCGGCTGTCGAGGCAGATGCAGCGCTGCAGGTTCTCCTCGAAGTCGATGTCGCCGCTCATGGCCTCGCTGTTGCCGTCGAAGGCCAGTCCGATGAGCACGCCCTTGCCGTTGATGACCGGCGAGCCACTGTTGCCGCCTGTGATGTCGTTGTTGGTGATGAAGCAGGTGGGCATCTCACCATTCTTGTTGGCGTAGGGGCCGAACTCCTTGGACTCATAGAGCTTCTTCAGGCGCTCGGGTACGGCGAATTCGGTGCTTGTGGGGTCTTCCTTCTCGATGACACCTTTCATTGTGGTGTAGTAACGGTAGTCCACACCGTCCTTGGGCTCGTAGCTCTTCACGTTGCCGTAGGTGAGGCGTATGGTCGAGTTGGCATCGGGCGACATGAGTTTTCTGCCCTTGTTCATCTGCAGTATACCGTCGGTGAAGTCGCGTATGCCGCGCTGCAAGCCGTCCCTGCTCTCCTGCGATACGTTTTCGTCAAGGTTGAAGTACAGTTCCCAGACTTCATTGCCGGCAGCCATCAGGGGGTCTTTCTGCAGCTGCTTGAGATTGGGCTTGTGCATGAACTGGCCCACCTTCTCTTCGTTGGCGAAGATGCTCTTGTCGTAGAGGTCGTTGGCGTAGCGCTCCCAGTCGCCTTTGTATTTCTTCTGTGCTGCCTTGAGAAAATCGGGGCACACGTCGGGGTTGATGTGGGCGTAGACGTATCCGAAGAGGGCTGCCGTCAGACGGCGGTCCACCTGCTCGTCATAGTCCTTGAAGAAGCCTGCAGCGTAGTTCTCATAGCGGCTCAGGTCGGCGTTCTTGTCGTTTTCCAGGTCTCTCTTGAGGCTGTTGCCCAGGCGTACGGCCAACATCAAAGCCTCGGAGCCGGTGATCAGGCCTTCCGTCACATACATGAAGGTCTCCTCGCTCTTGGCACGGTCGGCATAACCCTTTTCGATAAGGTCGAGGGCCTTGCCGTACTTCGGGGCGTGGTGGCGGGCCCATTCGCTGTATTCTTTCTCCACTTCCTTCTTCAGGCCCATGGTGTTCAGGGCCTTCAGGGCTTTGTTCTGCTCGTTGCTGTACTTCCAGTAGTTCGAGCAGCTGGCGTACTTCGAGGCGTATTTGATGCGCGTGGCCTGTGAAGCGGCCATCTCTTCGCGCAGGATGTTGATCTTCACGGTGCGTATTTCGTAGCGCAGCTTATTGATGATGTTCATGGTCTCTTCCAGGCCGTAGCTGGTGAGGAAATGGTCGGTGGTGCCGGGGAAGCCCATCACCATGGCAAAGTCGCCGTCCTTCAGTTCGCCGGCGCTCACTTTCAGGTGGCGCTTCGGGCTGAGGGGGATGTTGTCCTTGCTGTACTCGGCGGGGTTGCCGTCCTTGTCGGTGTAGATGCGGAACATCGAGAAGTCGCAGGTGTGGCGGGGCCAGCTCCAGTTGTCGGTGTCGCCGCCGAACTTACCCATAGACGACGGGGGTGCGCCAACAAGGCGGACGTCCTTGTAGATGATGTGCACGAAGAGGAAGAACTGGTTGCCATTGAACATGGGCTTCACCTTGGCGGCGTATTTGGTGTCCTTCACTGCCTCCTCCTCAATCTCGGCGCACACCTTCTTGATGGCTTCGGCGCGGTCGCCCTCGCTCATGTCGTCGCTCAGGGCTTCCTGCACCTTCTTGGTGACATCCTCCATGCGCACCAGTATCGAAGCCGTCAGACCGGGGTTGGGCAGCTCTTCCTCCAGCGAGTAGGCCCAGAAGCCGTCGCGCAGGTAGTCGTGCTCCACGGTCGAGTGCTCTTGCAGCTTGCCGTAGCCGCAATGGTGGTTGGTGCTCACCAGACCCTTGTCGCTGATGATCTCACCGGTGCAGAAGTGCCAGAAGGGGGTGCCGGCGTTGCCGAGACCCACGATGGCGTCCTTCAGGCAGCTCTGGTTGACACTGTAGATGTCCTCCGGCTTCAGCTTGAAGCCGGCCTTCTGCATGTCGTTGTAGTTTTTTCCAATCAGTGACAGAAGCCACATGCCCTCATCGGCGCGCGCTGCGGTGGGCAGCATCAGCGCAAGGGCCATTGTTACGATTAAAGTGCGAATTTTCATTGTATTATTTATTTTTATAATTGTTTTGCGCGCGAATTATCAGTGTGCAAAAATACATAATTTTTGTAAACTGGCAAAATATAATATGTTATTTAGTGGTGTAGATTATTCTTCCTACGCATCCTCTCCGTACCCTCTCCGTCAGTTTTACCACTGTTTACCGACTGTTCTCCGGTATAAACCGTTAAACAACCGGTGAACAACCGTAGAACAGTTGGAGAGGGTACGGAGAGGGTATGGCGGGGAGGGGCAAGGGAAGCGTACCGGTTTTTTATCAACAGCAAAACGTGAGGTGAAAGGTGGGGCTGATGAGTGGTGGGTGGCAGGTGGTAAGTGGTATGTGTCAGGCGGTTGGAAAAATATTTTCATCAAAGTGAAACTTTTTCGGATTTGTTGCGTTAAGGGTTATGAACAACAATAATTGGGTTAAAAAAACAAAAAAAGGATTTTTTTGGCAGTAATTGGAAATTTCTTCGTAATTTTACAACCTGAAATATTGTAGGTAAAAATGGCCTTAATACTTGGAAAAGAATACTGTAAGGTGGACTCGAACGGTCGCTTCAAGTTCCCAATTGCCTTGAAGAGGCAGCTGGAAGCTGAGGACGGTCGTTTCGTGATACGCCGCAGCGTCTATGCCGAGTGTTTGGAGCTGTGGACTTACGCCAGTTTCAGGGAGGAAGTGGAGAAGTTGCAAGAGAAGCTTAACCCTTACCGCCGCGAGGACCGCGACTTGCTGCGCAAGCTGACGGAGGGCAACATCATCGAGTTGGACACCAACGACCGACTCCTGATACCCGCCGAGCAGAAGGCAGTGGTGGCCGGTGCCAAAGAGGTGGTGCTGCAATCGACTGGCAAGTTCATCGAGCTCTGGGACCGCAAGGCCTACGACAAGATGGACAGCGAAGGCGGCGACTATGCACAGCGTGCAGAGGAGCTGCTGGGCCGCGTCCTCGCGGAGAGGAACGAACCAGTCGAGAGCAATGTCAAGTGAATACCATAGACCCGTGATGCTCGCCGAGGCGGTGGATGGATTGAATGTCCGTCCCGACGGCGTGTATGTCGACGTCACCTTCGGTGGCGGCGGCCATTCGCGTGCCATCATGGAGCGCCTGGGGCCCGAGGGCCATCTGGTTGCCTTCGACCAGGACGAGGATGCGGCGGCGAGAGTGGAGAGTGGAGAGTGGAGCGCGGAGAGTGAGGGTCGGTTTACGTTCATCGGCGAGAACTTCCGCTACTTGAAGAGTTACCTGCGGCTGCACGGTGTGCGCCGCATCGACGGCCTGCTGGCCGACCTGGGTGTGAGCAGCCACCAGTTCGATGTGGCCGAGCGCGGTTTCTCGACCCGCTTCGAGGGCGAGCTGGACCTGCGCATGGACCGTCGCGGCACCACTACGGCGCGCGACCTGGTGAACAACGCCGACGACGAGGAGCTGACGCGCATCCTGCGCCTCTACGGCGAGCTGCCCAACGCTCGCCAGATGGCCAAGGCCATCGTCAAGGCCCGCAGCGAGCGTGAGATAGCGACCACCACAGACCTGCGCGAGGCCGTGAACCGCCATCTGCCGCGAGGCATGGAGAACAAATACCTGGCCATGCTCTTCCAGGCGCTGCGCATCGATGTGAACGGCGAGCTGGATGCGCTGCGCGAGCTGCTGGTGCAGGCCGCCGAGGTGCTGCAGCCCGGCGGACGCCTGGTGGTCATCAGCTACCACTCGCTCGAGGACCGTCTGGTGAAGAACTTCATGCGCAGCGGCAACTTCGAGGGTGTTGTGGAGAAGGACTTTTACGGCAACCCGCTGACGCCGCTGCGCCAACTGCTGAGCACCGCCGCCTCGCCGGCCGAGGTGGCTGCTAACAGCCGTGCACGCAGCGCAAGGCTCAGGGTGGCCGAGAAATTGGAAACAAAGAATCAGTAATGGGTAATAAGTTCAGAGAGAAACCGGCTGCCGAAGAGCCGAAGGTGAAGGTCGAGGAGCCTGTGGTGGAGACGCCGGCTCCGGAGCCTGCCGCCGCCGAGGCCCCCGAGCCCCGTAGGGACGGGCGTGCCGCCAAGGCGGCGCGCGGCATCGGCCGCGTGCTGGGCGGCGACATACTGGCCGACAAGTTGCTGCTGCGCCAGATACCGCTGCTGCTGCTCTGCCTCGTCTACCTGCTGCTGATCATCGGCAACCGCTATCGCATAGAGAGCATGAGCCGCGACAAGGCGGCCACCGAGGAGCGTATCAACTACCTGCGCGAGCAGCGCATACAGATGCAGAAACAGTATCAGCAGAGTGTGAAGATGTCGCAGATTGCCGACGACCTGAAGGAGACGGGTGTGGGCATCACGGCAGGGCCGCCGTATGAGTTGTGAGTTAAGAGTTAAGAGTTATGAGTTATGAGTTAAGAGTTATGAGTTAAGAGTTATGAGTTAAGAGTTATGAGTTAAGAGTTATATAAGTATTATTTATATAGAAATTGAAAGAACAGGAACATAATAATAAGGACAAGCGTCTGTCGCGGGGGCTCATGGTGCTGTACCTCGTGCTCACGGTGGGTGTGGGATTGGCCATCACGGTGGCTATGTTCAACATCCAGGTGGTGCATGGCGAGGAGTGGCGCGCCTTGGGCGAACGCCGCGAGGCGGGCCTGCGCAGCGACCCCGCACGTCGCGGCAACATATACTCCAGCGACGGCAAGATACTGGCCACCACCGTTACCGAGTGCGACCTGTACCTCGACCTGTACAACGCCATAGAACTCGACGAGCGTGGCAACACCAAGCACGACAAGCAGGGCCGTCCTATGGAGACGGGTCCTGTGGTGGACAGCAACTTTAACCTCTACCTCGACACCCTGTGCGCCATGCTTGCCGACGCTATGCCCGGACGTGACGCCTCCTACTACCGCGAACGCATAGCTGTGGAGCGCTGCAAGGAGCGTCCGCGCCGCTGCTTCCTGGTGCAGAGGGATGTGCCCTACTCGGTGTGGCTGCAGATCACGCGTCTGCCTGGCTGGAGCCGCGGTGTGGTGCGCCAGGTCGACGGCGAGAGTGTGGTGCACCAGGTGCGCGCCCACATCTACGGCAACATGGCCGGCAACACCATAGGTTTCCGCAACCGCAAGGAGAGCGGTTCATATACAGGATTGGAGGGCTACTACGACAGCATCCTGCGCGGTCAGGACGGTCTGCTCAACTGCCGCCGCCTGACCAAGGGCATCTGGCTGCCCGACGAGCCGCGCGCCAAGAAGGCTGTGGCCCAGCGTACCGACACGTCGGCAATAGACACCATCGTGCTGCAGCGCCGTGTGGACGGCCGCAGCATCGTGTCGACCATAGACACCCGCTACCAGGACATCGCCGAGGCGTCGCTGCGCAAGGCGCTCAACATGTACGGCGGCACGGCGGGCTGCGCCATGCTCATGGAGATGCGCACCGGCTACATGCTGGCCTGCGTCAACCTGGCCGTCGACACCACCGTGCACGAATACATGGAGCTGCGCGACCGCAACATCGCCGTGAGCGACGTCTACGAGCCGGGCTCCACCTTCAAGACCGTCATACTCACCGCCATGCTCGACGACCCCGACGTGAAGATAGACACCACCATGCGGCTGCCTGCACGCTACAAGAACTTCGGCGGCAAGTATGGCGAGATCAAGGACGACCACGGCGGATGGGATTCGCTGACCCTGAAGCAGGTGATAGAGCAGTCGTCGAACGTGGGTATGAGTGAGCTTGGCTGGAAATACTACAACAGCCGTCGCGACACCCTGCGCGCTATGGTGGAGAAGATGTTCCCCTACGGCAAGATGAGCCCCGACGTGGTGGCGCCCGAGTACAAGACCTACGTCAACAACCTCAACGCCTCGAACCGCGACTTCCTCAACTTCTGCTACGGTTACTCCACGCGTGTGTCGGCCCTGCAGCTGATAACCTTCTATAACGGCCTCGGTGCCGGAGGGCGCATGGTGAAGCCCCTCTTCTGCCGCGCCGTCATCGACAACGACGGGAGCCGTCGCGAGATAAAGCCCGTGGTGCTCAACGAGCGCATGTGCGGCAAGCGTACGGCGGCCTTGATGCACGATATGCTGGAGGGCGTTGTAGAGAACGGTACCGGCAACAACATCAAGAACACCACCTACGGCATCGCCGGCAAGACCGGCACGGCTGTGCACAGCTACTCCAACATGCGGCGCTACAACGCCTCCTTTGCCGGCTTCTTCCCCTCGGAGAGCCCGCGCTACACCTGCCTGGTGATGTTGGAGAACATACCCGTCTACGGTCGTCAGGCCGCCGTAGTCTTCAAGACCATCAGCGACTGTGTGGTGGCTGTCGACAAGGGGTTGAGCGACGGCGCCGTGAAGAGCGTGTGGCCGCGTCTGGAGGAGGACAGCGCTATGGCGTTGCAGCGTCCGACGCTCGCCAAAGGCCGCGCCAATGACATCAAGGACCTCTACAAGCGCTTCAAGATACCGTTTGTGTGCGACGACAGCGTGGGCACATGGGTGGCTTACAACAGCGGCGACACGCTGCCGGGTCGCTATGTGGCCTATGAGCCCGTGAGCGGACGTATGCCCAACTGCTACGGCATGACCGCCAAGGACGCCATAGCGCTGCTGCACGAGCAGGGGTACAGGGTTAAGGTGAACGGTTACGGCAAGGTGCGCTCGCAGAGCCCCAAAGCCGGTCAGCCTGCCAAGAAGGGAACTACGGTGGTGCTGGAGCTGAGATAGAAAGGTATAGAATAGATAGATATAATAGATGGTATTAAAGGATATAATAAAAGGGATTGATGCCGAGGTGCACGGTGTAGCGACGGTGGATGTCAAGGACATTCAGTTTGACTCGCGCAAGGTGGCCGGCGGCACGCTCTTTGTGGCGCAGCGCGGCACCAAGGTCGACGGCCACGCATACATAGCCGGCGCCGTGGAGAAAGGTGCTGTGGCTGTGGTGTGCGAGGAGCTGCCGGAGAGCCTGGCCGACGGTGTGGCCTATGTTAAGGTGGCCGACAGCAGCAAGACGCTTGGCCTGATGGCCGCCAACTGGTACGGTCATCCGTCGGAGCAGCTTACCCTCGTGGGCATCACGGGCACCAACGGCAAGACCACCACGGTGACCTTGTTGCACAGGATGTTCCGTCAGTTGGGCTATCATGTAGGTCTGGTGTCGACGATAGTGAACAAGATTGACGAGGAGGAGATTGCCACAGGGCATACCACACCCGATGCGCTGGAACTCAACCAGCTGCTGCGTCGCATGGTGGATGCCGGCTGCAAGTTTGCCTTCATGGAGGTGAGCAGCCATGCTGTGGTGCAGCAGCGTATCGCCGGCGTGCGTTTTGCCGGTGCCATCTTCAGCAACATCACGCACGACCACCTGGACTTCCACAAGACCATGGCCAACTACATAGCCGCCAAGAAGGGTTTCTTCGACGGTCTCGACAAGGATGCTTGGGCGCTGGTAAATGTGGATGACAAGAACGGACGCGTCATGGTGCAGAACACCAAGGCGAGTGTGTACACCTACGCCCTGCAGCACAGCGCCGACATTGTGTGCAAGATAGTTGAGAACACCTTTGAAGGCATGCACCTGCAGGTCGACGGCAAAGAGATGTGGTGCCGTCTGGTTGGGCGCTTCAACGCCTACAACCTGCTGGCGATATACGGTGCCGCCGTGCTGTGTGGCGTCGACAAGGACGAGGCTCTGCGCATCTTGAGCTCGCTGGAGGCTGCCCCGGGCCGTTTCCAGTATGTCAACGGTCGCGGTATCACCGGCATCGTTGACTATGCCCACACACCCGATGCCCTGCAGAATGTCATCTCGACCATCGACGGCATACGCCGCAAGAACCAGCAGCTCATCACCGTTGTGGGCTGTGGTGGCGACCGTGACCGCACCAAGAGGCCCGAGATGGCCAAGATTGCTGTCGAGGGAAGTGACAAGGTGGTACTCACCAGCGACAATCCGCGTACGGAGAACCCCGACGCCATCCTCGACGAGATGGAGGCAGGCCTCACGCCGCAGCAGCTGTGTCGCGTGGTGCGTATCACCGACCGCCGTCAGGCTATCCGCACGGCATGCATGATGGCCAAAGAGGGTGACATCGTGCTGGTGGCCGGCAAGGGACATGAGACCTACCAGGAGGTGAACGGAGTGAGACACCACTTCGACGACGTTGAGGAACTGGAGAAACTATTAAGAAATTAAGGATATATGCTATACTATTTATTCGATTGGTTGGACAAAGCGTTTGATTTTCCCGGAGCGGGTGTGTTCCAGTACATCTCGTTCAGGGCTGCGGCAAGCATTGTGACGTCGCTGTTTATCATGCTTGCACTCGGCAAGCCCTTCATCAAGTGGATGCAGAACAAGCTGGGTATTATGGACGAGGTGCGCACGGAGCTCGGCCTTGAGGGTGCGGCGCAGAAAGCCAAGACCCCAACGATGGGCGGACTGCTGATACTCACAGCAATCATTGTGCCGACATTGCTATTTGCCAAGCTGGACAACATTTATGTGCTCATCATGATTGGCACCACGTTGTGGATGGGCTTGGTGGGCTTCTTGGACGACTACCTCAAGAAAACGCGAGGCAAAGCCGGTCTGCCCGGACGCTACAAAGTCATAGGACAGGTGCTGTTAGGTCTCGCCGTAGGTCTTCTCATAACCTTCCATCCCGACATTAATCAACCCCTGAAGACCACGATACCTTTTGTGAAGAACAATGAGTTTGACTATACATGGCTGGTGTCGTGGATGGGCGACTGGGCTGTGGACTATGCATGGATAATATATGTAGCCATAGTGATATTCATAGTTACCGCCGTCAGCAATGCGTCGAACCTCACCGACGGCATTGACGGCATTGCCACCGGTGTGGCTGCTGTCAACGGCGGTGCGTTGGCGCTGCTGGCATGGGTGAGCGGCAACGTCATCATGTCGTCGTACCTGAATATCGTCTACCTGCCCAACATCGGCGAGCTGGCAGTCTTCAGCACCGCCTTTGTGGGTGCCACGCTTGGTTTCCTATGGTTCAACACCCACCCGGCGGAGATATTCATGGGCGACACCGGTTCGCTGGCCATAGGCGGCATCATAGCCGTCTTCGCCGTACTCATACGCAAGGAGTTGTTGCTGCCGGTGCTCTGCGGCATATACCTTGTTGAAGACCTGTCGGTGATAATACAGACCTCGGGCTGCAAGCGTTACCGTCGCAAACACAAGTTGCCTGTCGGGGTGCCTGTGCCCGTGGAGAAGAGGCCTTTCCTCATGTCGCCGCTGCACCACCACTACCAGAAGAAGGGCGTGGCCGAAGAGAAGGTGGTGATGCGCTTCATAATAATTGCCATACTGCTGGCTATTTTCACATTGTCAACACTGAAACTGAGATAAGATGACTATAGAGACACTTGCTAAACAAGGTACTGCACACACTGGTCTTGCCGGTATAGACACCGCACGCCTTAAAGCCATGCGCAATGCGTCGTTGCGTGCCTGCTTCAACCGGATAGAGGACACGCGCTACAGGCTTGAGTTTGTAGGCCGTATACTTGGCCGAGAGTATATAAACGATGCCGGAGCACGTAACGTCAATGCTACATGGTATGCGCTTGAGACCCTGCAGGGGGGCATAATATGGATAGTCTCCGGCACCGAGTCGGATACCGACTATAGCAAGCTGGTGCCTGCTGCGCTGCGCAAGGTAAGGATGATGCTCGTGCTTGGTCCTGCCGAACAGTTGAAAAACAGCTTTGCCGGTGTGGTGCCGAGTATTGTGGAATGCCAGACTATGACAGAGGCTCTGCACAAAGCCTACCTGTACGATGCCACGGATGTGAAAGTGTTGTTCTCGCCGGCATGTAATGACGGTACGCCCACCAATGCGCTCGGCGAAGCATTCCGCAACGAGGTTAATGAATTGTAAGACTGCACAGATATGAAGATGGCAAGAATATTTAAAGGCGACAGGACAATCTGGGTAGTGTTTTTCCTGCTCAGTATTGTCTCGTTGTTGGCAGTATACAGCTCGATAGGACTATATGCCTACACGGCTTTTGCCAGCAAGTCGCCGACGTCGTTGTTCCTGCGCCATCTGCTTATAGTTGTGGTGACTTATGTCGTAGTGGCATTAATGTCGCATATCAACTACCGATACTTCTCGCGTTTCGCCGTGCTTGGCTATTGGGCGGCGATAGTGCTGCTCGTGATAATGCTGGCGTTGAACCAAGGCCGTTGGGTGCGCATACCCGTGATTGGCCAGTTCCAGCCGTCGGAGATTGCCAAGGTTGTGCTGATAATCTTCGTGGCGCGACTCCTTGCCCTGAAGAAAGAGCATGTCGAAGAGCTCGGTACATTCCTGATGCTGTTGATATACATTGCCGCCGTCGCCATACTGGTGTTGCCCGAGAACTTCTCTACAGCCGCCTTGATATTCCTGTCGGCGTACCTCGTGATGTATTTCGGCGGAGTGAACAAGAAATACTGGTGGCGGTTATTCCTTGTGGGTTTGGTCGCTGCTGTGGCGTTCCTTGCCATAAGCTATTATAAATATGAGAAGTCAACGCTCAGCAATGGGTCGGACACGGAGATGGTTATTGAGCGCCAGGAGACGTGGGGGCACCGTGTGTATTCGTGGATTAATCCGCAACCCGATGAGTTGACGCAGGAGAATATGTCGAGGATGGCAATAGCACGAGGCGGCATAGCCCGTTTTGGTGTGGGCACTACCGTGCATGCGCGTCTGATGACCCAGGCTCACAATGACTTTATATATGCCATAATAATAGAGGAGTCAGGAATGGTGGGAGGATTGTTTGTCTTTGCCCTATACAGCGTCTTCTTTTTCCGCTGCATACGTGTGGCGCGGAGGTGCAAGGGACCATTCGGAGCCCTCACAGTGGCCGGTCTTGGTACGATGATATACCTCCAGGCGTTGGTTAATATGAGCGTGGCCGTTGGGGTATTGCCCGTCACCGGTCAGACGTTGCCGTTTATCAGCTATGGTGGTACGGCATACCTGTTCCTTGGCTGTGCGTTGGGTGTGATACAGTCTGTTGCCGCCGATGTCTATGCGCACGAGAAGGCCGGTGATGAGCCGCTGCCTGATGTGGGGCCAGAGGTGATTGAGGCAACAGAACCTATAAGTGAAAAGAAATAGAAGAATATAGATATGAAAGCAATAATCAGTGGAGGAGGAAGCGGTGGACATATATTCCCCGCGGTGGCAATAGCCGGTGCCCTCAAGCGTCGTCATCCTGACGTGGAGATATTGTTTATTGGTGCCGAAGGACGCATGGAAATGGAGAAGGTTCCGGCGGCAGGTTATAAGATTGAAGGGTTGCCGATAGCAGGGTTGCAGCGCAAGCTGACGCCAGAGAATATAGTGAAGAATCTGCAGCTGCCGTTCAAGATGCTCAAGAGCCGTAGAAAGGTGAAAGATATTCTCAAGAACTTCGGGCCGGATATTGTTGTCGGTGTCGGTGGTTTTGCCAGTGAGCCCACACTCAAGGCTGCTGCCGATATGGGATATGCGACGTTGCTACAGGAGCAGAACTCGTATGCCGGACTGACCAATAAGATACTTGCGCGCAATGCCAAGAAGATATGTGTGGCATACGAAGGAATGGATCGTTTCTTCCCCAAAGACAAGATTGTCTTCACTGGCAACCCCGTGAGAGGCGACATCGAGCAGATGCAGGCTACACGTGAAGAGGGATGCAAGATGTTCGGTCTCAATGCAGAAGGAAGGGTTTTGCTCTCTGTTGGTGGCAGCCTTGGTGCACGTAGCATAAACCAGATGATAATTAGTCATCTGCACTTCTTCAAGGAGAATCGTATTCAGCTTGTGTGGCAGACAGGCCGCTGGATGTATGAGGAGGCCGTGTCGGCAGTAAAGAAGGCCAATGTCGAGGACTGGGTTAAAGTACATCAGTTTATAAGCCGTATGGATATGGCCTACGCCGCTGCCGATGTTGTTATCTCCCGAGCCGGCGCCATTGCCATCTCGGAGCTGTGCATTGTTGGCAAGCCGGTAGTGTTGATACCGTCGCCCAATGTCGCAGAAGACCACCAGACAAAGAATGCTCTGGCTTTGGTTGACAGAGGTGCTGCTGTTATGGTGCGTGATGTAGAGTGCGATGCGTTGTGTTTGCCGCAGGTGCAGGAACTCTTTGAGAATGCCGCCCATCGTGAGGCTATGAGTGCAGCTATTAAGAAAATGGCAGTGTATGGTGCTGCCGACAAGATTGTTGACCAGATAGACAAGATAGTGGGATGAACTACTACTTTTTAGGCATAGGAGGCATAGGCATGAGTGCGCTGGCGCGCTTCTTCAAGCAGAGAGGCGATAATGTCAGCGGCTATGACCGTACTCCGTCACCTCTTACTGCGGAATTGGAGAAAGAGGGTATAGGTGTACACTATTGTGACGACCCCGACCTCATTCCCGAGAACATTGACTTGGTGATATATACACCTGCTGTGCCGCAAGATCTGCATGAGTTTGTTGTGTTGAAAGAGCGTGGCGTGAAGATGGAGAAACGTTCTCATGTTCTTGGTGAATTGACGCGAGGTAAGAAATGTATAGCTGTTGCCGGCAGTCATGGCAAAACAACCACGAGTACTCTTATTGCGCATTTGTTGAGCCATACCGACATCGGTTGTAGTGCTTTCCTTGGCGGCATCAGCAAGAACTTCGACAGCAATCTCCATGTGGATAAGAAGAGCGAGTATGTCGTTGTCGAGGCTGATGAGTACGACCGTTCGTTCCTGCAGTTGCATCCGCATTATGCCGTAATAACAGCCACAGACCCTGATCATCTGGATATATATGGCACACATGAGGCAATGCTTGAGGCATACGCCCAGTTTGCCAATCAGGCCGATGCTGATGGTAAGTTGTTCCTTAAGCAGGGTATTTTTACTACATCCGATGGTGAATTGTTTGGGCACCATCATGACCACGACGAGCATGAAGAACATGACGAGCATGCCCATGAGGGCTTTGACTTCATAGAAAGGCCATATGCAACCTATACCGCGCACGGTGTTGATGCCGACTACTATGCGATAAATGTGCGTGCTTATAATGGTAACATATTCTTTGACATGCGTACACCTGAAGGTGTGATGTATGACTTGGAGCTTGACGGCACAGCGCTGTTTAATGTGGAGAATGCCGTAGCAGCTTCGGCTGTAGCTTTGAGCTGTGGTATCGACCAGTACCAGCTGCGCAGTGGTCTTAAGAGTTTTGCCGGAGTGCGGCGTCGCTTTGACTACCGTATCAAGGAGAAGGACCTTGTGTATATTGACGACTATGCCCATCACCCTCAAGAGATAGCATCTACCATTGAGTCGGTGAGATTCTTGTATCCCGGTAAGCGTATTGTGGGCATCTTCCAGCCGCATCTGTATACGCGCACACGTGATTTTGCCGATGAGTTTGCCTCTGTGTTGCAGAGTCTTGACGAGATAATCATGATGCCCATCTATCCGGCGCGCGAGAAACCCATTCTGGGAGTGACATCGAGTATGGTGCTGCGTAAGATGGACAGCATGTCGAAATATCTGTGTACAGCCGACCAGGTGCTAGAGTTAGTGCCGGCCTTGTGTCCGGATGTAGTGTTGACGCTTGGAGCAGGAGATATTGACCGCCTTGTGCCGCGTCTTGAAGAGACGTTAAGAGAACAGATGTTATGAACCAAAGGTAGTGAGTGCCTTTAAAAACCAGAATAAAGTGATAAAAAGACCGTACAGAATAATGCTCATACTTCTTGGCGCCATTGTGATGGCGGTATTGGTCGTTGTGGCCAATATCAGTCGCTCAAACCGTCAGGTTCAGGGTATTGATGTGAGCATACGTTACGGTCATGCCCCTGTGCTTGTTGAAGAGCAAACTGTTGTGGACAGCATTATGGCTGCGGTGCCCAACCTTTATGCCATGCTAGTGAAGGACGTAGACCGCAGTGTTGTTGCCGAGGCGGCCTCACATGTCCCATATCTGAAGGATGTCTCTGCGTCGTTGAGTGTCAGCGGCAAGGTCGTTGTCAGAGCCACGCAGCGTCGGCCGATAGCGCGCCTTTTCTATGGCGGCAAGGAGTTGTATTTTGACTCTGACGGTGGCATTATACCTGCAGGTACTGTTGGCGACTGTGATGTGCTTGTTGCCGGTGGCGATTTCGTTGAGCCGCTCAGGACGGACAGCCTCAATAGTCAGATGCAGTCGCTCCTGACGCTTGCCAGATTCCTTGACGGCGAGCGAAAGTATCGCGGCCTGATAGATCAGATATACATCCAGCGAGACGGAGATGTCATGATGGTGCCCAAGTTGGGTGACCACATCATA
>JAEEGK010004400.1_pt1 | contig 34601 bp, 35 predicted proteins | sample 8958771 | NCBI WGS metagenome assembly JAEEGK01 (sample SAMN16246547, study PRJNA631951) | gut metagenome | biome: gut microbiome; feature: rumen; material: SC-attached | host: Bos | place: Iran: Karaj | collected 2018-10 | reverse complement strand
AGCCCCAGATGGCGGCCAGGCCTGCGCCGTGGGTGACACCAAACAGACCGCTGAGCTCGTGCTCCAGCTTATGGCAGGCGAAGTCCTTCTCCGTGCCGCACTCCGTGAGGTCGTTGTGCGACAGCGAGCTGGCCCACATGATGGCGGCGCGATGGGTGTAGTCCTCAGGATGCTCGAGCACAACGGGCGTGGAAGTCTTCACCGTGCGCAGCAGGGCCTCGGCGATGGCATCGGTGAGCAGGGCATCCTCGTACTTTGAGAAGTAGCGCTCCATGGTGTGCATCATGATGTCGGTGGCACCGGCGGCCGTCTGGTAAGGCGGCAGCGTGTAAGTGCGCTCGGGGTTCATGATGGCAAAACGACAGCGGCAGAGGTCGCTGTTCACGCCACGCTTCAGCATGCCCTCGTCGTTGGTGATGACACAACTCGACGACATCTCCGATCCTGCGGCAGGGATGGTGAGGATCACGCCGATGGGCAGACACTCACAGGGAACGGCACGACCGTTCCAGAAATCCCACACATCGCCGGGATAGCCCACTCCATAGCCGATGGCCTTCGCAGAGTCGATGACCGAGCCGCCGCCCACGGCCAGGATGAAGTTCACATGCTCACGGCGACAGAGTTCGATGCCCTCCCTGACCTTCGAGAGCAGGGGATTGGGCACTACCCCACCCAACTCCACAAACGGAATGCCGGCCTCGGTGAGCATCGTCTCTACCTTATCCAACAGTTCTGAACGGCGGGCGCTGCCGCCACCATAGTGTACCAGCACGCGGCCACCACCATATTGCTGTATCAACTGCGGGAGTCTCTCTTCTGATTCCCGTCCGAACACCACCCGCGTAGGGGCATAGAAATTGAAGTCCTTCATCATGTTTTTTGTGTTAAATGAACAATTCTGCCGCAAATATACGAAAATCTAAGGAGAAATGCCTATCTTTGCGCCATAAAAAAATGAAAAAGATTATATTCTGCATCATACTACCCTTGGCCGCGCTGCTCTCGGCCAGTCTTCTGACGGGCAGGCCGACTGCCTGGAAGCCGCGAGTCAGCAGTCTGGCGACGGGAATCGGGATACAGCCTCACACGACCGGCACGCCTGACGCCAGGCTACAGGAAGAGCTGAACTACTATTTCGACCGCCATAACCTGCAGGACGAGGGCTACGAGATGGTGGTCGCCTTCGCCGGCGGGCACCGACACGAGGTGGACATCGACCCATATGTGTCAGTCTGGAACGTGGGACGGTGGAAAGGACATGTCCGCACAGGCACAGCCCTGGCCACAGACTCGCTGGGCCGCACCATTGTAGGCACCTGCCACGACGACTCGCTCACCACGGGCATCCGTCCCGACAGCACCGGCACCTACAGAGGCGACTTCTACCAAGAGAAACCGGAAGGCCACGGCTCGTATACAACCACTGCAGACAACTATTTCGAAGGCCACTGGGAAAAGGGGCGTCGCAACGGCTTCGGACTGGCTACGGTCACGAACACCGAGGGGGAGACGAGTCTGCGTGTGGGCGAATGGCGCGACGACCGGTTTATGGGTGAGCGCATGCGCTATACAACCGAGCGCATCTACGGCATCGACATCGCCCACTACCAGCACGGCAAAGGACGGAAGAAATACCCCATCCATTGGGACCGTCTGCGCATTACCCACGTCGGCAAGCGGGGAAGCCATAACGTCAGCGGTACAGCCGACTATCCCGTGTCGTTCGTCTACATCAAGTCGACGGAGGGCACAAGCATCCGAAACCAGTATTACGTGAACGACTACGCGAAGGCCCGCAAACAAGGTATCCGCGCCGGTGCCTACCACTTCTGGTCGGTGCGCACGGGCGGAGCCGAACAAGCCCACTATTTCATCAACCACACCCTGTTCCGTAGCGGCGACCTGCCGCCGGTGCTCGACATAGAACCCTCCAACGCGCAGATCAGGCAATATGGAGGCCCGGAGAGACTCTTCAAGGAGATACGCACCTGGCTGCGCCTGGTGGAAAGGAGAACGGGCGTGAAGCCGATCCTGTACGTCAACCAGCTGTTCGTGAACAACTATCTCTCGCAGCAGCCCGACCTGAAGCGTGACTACCGCGTGTGGATCGCCCGCTACAGCGAATACAAGCCCGACGTGAGGCTGACCTTCTGGCAGCTCTGTCCCGACGGTCGCGTGGCTGGCATACAGGGCGACGTGGACATCAACGTGTTCAACGGCTACCAAAGCCAGTTCGACCAGTTCATCGAAGAAGAAACGATCAAACATTGAAAATTGAAAATTGAGCATTGATGAAGACGATACTGATACTCGTGGGTAAGACCACCGACAAGCATTTCCAGGCAGGCATCAGCGACTATGCCGCACGCATCGGCCACTATATGCCCTTCGATATCGTGACCATCCCTGAGCTCAAGAACACCAAGAGTCTCTCGGAGGAACAGCAGAAGACGGCTGAGGGCGAACTGATACTCAAACAGATACAGCCACAGGACACCGTGGTGCTGCTCGACGAGCACGGCAAAGAGCTGCGCAGCGTGGAACTGGCCCGATGGCTGGAGCAGAAACAGGCTACGGCACGGCGGCTCGTGTTCGTCATCGGAGGGCCTTACGGCTTCTCGCCTGCCGTCTACGGACGCGCCAACGAACAGTTGTCGCTCTCGAAGCTGACGCTGTCGCATCAGATGGTACGTCTCGTCTTCACCGAACAGATATACCGCGCCTGCACCATCATCCGCGGAGAACCCTATCATCACGAATAAAACTATGGTATTCTATTTCTCAGGCACAGGCAACACCCAATGGGTGGCACGTCAGATGGCCGACGCCATCGACGAGGAACTGCTCTACATCCCCGACCTCATCAGGGAGAAGCGTTATCATTTCACCCTTGGCAAAGGCGAGCGCATCGGCTTCTGCTTCCCTACGCACGGCTGGCAGCCACCAAGGATCGTGAGAGACTTCATCGCCAAGATGACTATAGACCACAGGAAGGCGGATACCTTCTGCTGGGCGCTGACCACCTGCGGCGACAACATGGGCGAGGCCATGACCATCCTGAACAAGGACCTGGCTGCCAAGGGTCTGCGGGCAGAGACGCTTTTCTCGGTGACCATGCCCGAGTCTTACGTCTGCCTGCCCTTCATGAAAACCGACACCGAGGAGAAAGAGGCCATGAAAATCGAGACGGCCAAGCGACAACTACCGCATATCATTCAAGTTATTACGGAACGTCGTTGCGGTATCGAGGAACTAGAGAAGGGAGCCACTCCCCGACTCTACTCCTACGTGATTGGCGGCTACTTCAACAAGCGGATGATTACCGACAGGAAATTCACCCTTGATGAGGATGTATGCATCCAATGCGGCAAGTGCGAGAAGGTGTGTCCTGTGGATAATATCAAAGGCACACCGCCCGCGTGGATTCACAACGGACGGTGTACGTGTTGTCTGGCCTGTTATCACCATTGTCCCGTGCATGCCATCAACTACGGAAGCATCACGAAACGGCGAGACCAGTATTACTTTAATAAACGCGGGGACCAAAGATAGCCGTGCCGACACGGACCATCGTCGTACGGGTCTCAAGGGCGATGGGGTAATCGTCGCTCATACCCCACGAGCGTTCGCAGAACGCCTCATCGTCGGCAAAATACCGGGCTTTCACCTCGTCGAAGAAGTCGGCGGCCGTCTGCATCTCACGACGGATCTGTTCGCGATTGTCGACGAACGATGCCATCATCATCAGCCCACAGATACGGACATGCGTCAGTTTACGCCATTCCCCACCGGCAAGGAGTTCACGACAGGCATCGAGCGTCAGGCCGTATTTCGTTGCCTCCTCGGCAATATGCAGTTCCAACAAGACGTTGATGATCCGTCCGCACTTCTCTGCCTGACGGTTAATCTCCCGCAGGAGCTTCATGGAGTCAACAGCCTCGATCATAGATACATACGGAGCGATGTACTTCACTTTGTTCGTCTGCAGATGACCGATGAAATGCCACTCGATATCCTTAGGCAGCGACTCGTGCTTCAGACGCAGTTCCTGCTCGTGGCTCTCGCCGAAGATACGCTGACCCTCGGCATAAGCAGCCTCGATATACTCGTTAGGGTGGTACTTGGAAATTGCCACAAGGCGTACACCCTGTGGCAATGTGTCCAATACACTATGTAATTTTCCTTTGACGTCGAACATCATTCTGCTTTCTTATATTCGAAGACGTCCATCAGCGTGGTCTCGGCAACAGAGGCAATGACGTAGTCAATCATCGTGCCGCCCATCACCTCTTCGATGTTCTTCACGGCACCGTTGAAGGAACCAGCCTGCACAAGATAAGTCACCGTGCTGCGCTTCTCCTTCTCCGTCTTCTCGTCGATGGTGATGAACTGTAGTTTGGCCTTGTACCACTTGTCGGCCATATCATCGTCGGAGAAGAAGATCTCTTTATAGGCAGCCTTCTTGATGTCAGCCACGTCGAATTCACCGCTGATATAGCTTGACATCTCTTCCATGATGCGCTCTTCAGCCTCACTGAAACTCAGGGCATCGACGACATAGTTCTCATTCACTTTCTTCTGCAAGCCGTCTTCCATCACTTTCTCATAACGGATCTTGCACTCAAACCAGATAGCTGTTCTTGATCTCATTTTATTAATTTGTATTATCGTTTTATTTTATGATTGTCAGGGTCTACAGGGTCAAACGGATCCCTGCCATAACTATCCCTGTTACGGTCGTAGATACTTGTCTTACTGTTGCCTGCAGGTTTGCTGGTGGTAGACGATGTGGTGGTTCGGGGCACAGTGCTTGTCGACGAACTACCTGTGGAGGATGATGTTGACGAAGAACCGGTCACGGGTTTCTTCTCCTCTGCACGTGGTTTCAGACCGATATAATCTTTGTCCATCGCCTCCATCTTCTTACGGGTGATGTTCTCAATGATTTCCGATGCAATGGCCTGAGTACGGTCGGAACTGAGGTCTGTGAGGCCTGCCAGTTCCTCCTGTTTCTTGGCCAGGTCTTCTGTCATCTGCCTGGTCTTGGCAGCAAAGACTGTCTGTTCGCCGTTCATGGACTCAACATTATAGACCTTGGAGATGATGGCCTCGGCAGCCTTGGTGAACTGCTTGCGGAAGATGGCCTCGGCCTTGGCATTATACTGTTTCATCACACGGTCATCGGCAGAGATCGTATCACGCAACTTATTCTGTTCCACGATATCAGCAATGGTAGCTGAGTCCATATCAGCTCCAATACCTAAATATTCGTCCATGTTATCCTCAAGCATGTCCTCGGGGATAGGCTCCTGGACGGGCTTGACAAACTCAATTGGCTCGGTGGATGGCAACATGTAGAAGAAGAGGCCGACGATGCAGAGGGCGATGGCGAGGGCCGAACCGCCATAAAGAACGGCATGGCGCATCGTACGGGCCTTGTTGACAGCCTGACGAAGAGCCTCGACAGAAGGATATCGCTGAGCAGGATCCAGTTCCATCGCTTTCTTAACGATAGGCTTCAGTTCCATCGGCAGTCCCGACGAACGGTAAAGCCAGTCGATGAAACATCCCAGCGAATAAACATCGGCTGTGGCGGTGACAGGTTGCCCCTCGAATATTTCAGGTGCCACATACGACTCTACCCCTTCGTAAAGCATCTCTGGATCGATATGCTGGTAGAAGGAGCCGTGCATGAGCAGGCGCACGCTGCCGTCATTCTTACGCGTCAGGATATTCGAGGGAGCGAAGCACACATGATAAATGTCATGGGCATGGAGCTCGGTGGTAATATCGAAGAGATCGCGCAAGGTGCTCGTCATGAAATCACCCTTGGCCACCATCGAAGGATTCTCGTTAAGCTGCTGTTCAATCGTGACATAGTTGCCCACCTCGACAGCGATGGCATAGACACCATCGTCACCCTCGTTGGGCGTGAAATGTAACTGTTGCTTCTGATGGATATCAGCCAACGCCTCATATTCAGCCTTCACGCTGCTGCTGAAAGTGATGGCATCGGACACTTCATCATGGAACTCCACGAAGTTGGAGTATTTCCCATCAATTAGCCGCTTGTAAAAATAGCCATAAGGCAGTCTGACCTTCGTGGTCTTACGAACGTCACGCGTCTCCAGCAATTCCTCGTAGTTCATCTTGAATAAATTTTTGATGCAAAAGTACACATAAAAACTGAAAAAACGCATGATTTAAAATATTTTTAGTACCTTTGCACCCAAAATTGCGAATTGTCAAATTGTAAATCGTTAAATTATAAATAAAACGATGCCAGAAATATCCGTCCGCGGCATTGAGATGCCGGAATCACCCATCAGAAAGCTTGCCCCTCTGGCAGTTGCAGCCAAGAAAAGAGGGACAAAGGTGTACCATCTGAACATCGGACAGCCAGACCTGCCCACACCACAAGTAGCGCTCGATGCCCTGAAAACGATCGACCGTGAGATACTCGAGTACTCACCCTCACAGGGATACCAGAGCTACCGTGAGAAACTGGTGGACTACTACGCGAAATACAACATCAGCGTGACTGCCGATGACATCATCATCACCTCGGGCGGTTCCGAGGCGGTGCTCTTTGCATTCCTCTCATGCCTGAATCCCGGCGATGAGATCATCGTGCCAGAGCCTGCCTATGCCAACTACATGGCTTTCGCCATTTCGGCAGGTGCAAAGATCCGCACTATTGCCACCACCATCGAAGAGGGTTTTTCGCTGCCTAAGGTAGAGAAGTTCGAGGAACTCATCAACGAGCGTACCAGAGCCATCATGATCTGCAACCCCAACAACCCAACGGGTTACCTCTATACCCGGCGTGAGATGAACCAGATACGTGACCTGGTTAAGAAATACGACCTATACCTTTTCTCCGATGAAGTCTACCGCGAGTATATCTACACAGGCTCACCCTATATATCTGCCTGCCATCTGGAAGGCATTGAGCAGAATGTCATCCTTATCGACTCCGTATCGAAGCGCTATTCCGAGTGCGGCATCCGCATCGGCGCCCTCATCACTAAAAATAAAGAGGTACGTGCTGCCGTGATGAAGTTCTGTCAGGCTCGTCTCTCCCCTCCCCTCATCGGACAGATTGTGGCAGAGGCATCGCTCGACACGTCTGAGGAATACCTGCGTGATGTGTATGATGAATATGTGGAGCGTCGAAAGTGTCTTATTGACGGTCTGAATCGCATCCCCGGTGTCTACTCCCCCATCCCTATGGGTGCCTTCTATACTGTGGCAAAGCTGCCTGTTGACGATGCTGAGAAGTTCTGCCGCTGGTGTCTGGCGGAATTTAACTACGAGGGAGAGACGGTGATGATGGCCCCTGCCGCAGGCTTCTACACCACTCCAGGAGCAGGCATCAACCAGGTGCGTATCGCCTACGTGCTGAAGAAGAAAGACCTGGAGCGTGCACTCTTCGTGTTGCGCAAAGCCCTCGAGGCCTATCCCGGTCGCGTTGATGAGTAGTTGAGAGTAGAGAGTTGAATCTTCCCTTATTCATAGCTAAGAGAATCTACAGTGATCAGGGTGACAAACGGAAAGTCAGTCGCCCTGTTATCCGTATTGCCATTGCCGGTGTTGCCATTGGATTGGCCGTGATGATTATCACGGTGAGCGTCGTATTGGGTTTCAAACACACCATCCGCGATAAGGTGGCTGGCTTTGGAGGACATATCCAAGTGAGTAACCTGCTGAAGTACAACGACTCTGATCCTTATTCCATTGTGGTTAACGACAGTCTGATGCAGGTGATGCGTCATCTGCCTGGCACTAAGCACATCCAGCGATACTCCTACGTACAGGGGCTGTTGAAGACTGATGATGATTTCCTAGGCGTGATATTCAAGGGTGTCGGCCCTGAGTTCGATGCTTCATTCCTAAAAGACAACCTCCTGTCTGGCACCATCCCTGAGTTTAGTGATTCCATCAGCAAGTATCAGTTGTTGGTATCCAAGATGATTGCCGACAAGATGAAGCTGAAAACCGATGACCAGGTCTATGCCTACTTTATAGGCGATGAGAATGTAAAGACCAGGAAATACACTATCGCAGGCATCTATCAGACCAACATGACACGTTTCGACGAAAGCCTCTGCTTCACGGACATCTACGCTGTCAACCGTCTGAACGGCTGGGATAAGGACCATTGTACAGGTGTGGAAATCACGGTCAAAGACCTGAGTCAGATAGATTTTACCTTCGATGAATTCATCAGTCAGATCAACCGCTCCAACGATGGACATGGCAATACGCTCATCAGCCAAACCATCTATGAACTCTATCCAAACGTGTTCACATGGCTGGAACTGCTCGACATGAATGTATGGATTATCCTAGTACTGATGGTCTGTGTCGCCGGATTCACGATGATCAGCGGACTGCTCATCATTATCCTTGAACGCACGCAGATGATTGGCATCCTCAAAGCACTCGGCTCACGCAATAAGACCATCCGCCATACGTTCCTCTGGTTCTCGGTGTTCATCATCGGCCAAGGCATGCTCTGGGGTAATATTCTAGGCATTGGCATCGTCATACTTCAGCAATACACGGGCTTTGTCACTCTCGACCCTCAGGTTTACTATGTCAGCAAAGCACCTGTAGAACTGAACCTGCCACTCGTCCTCGTGCTCGATCTGTTCACACTTCTTGCCTGTGTGTTCGTACTCATCCTGCCAAGTTTCCTCGTCTCTCATATCCATCCTGCCAAATCCATGAGATATGAATAGTAATCGTGCAATTTCAGCACGATAATGATGTTTTATTGTATAATAACTGTTATTTTTTAGTCTGAAGCACAAAAAACTGCACATTTTATTTGCGAATGTGCAGAAATTGCAGTACCTTTGCACAAAATTTAAAACATTGTGCAATTTTTATGGACCAATTTAGCAGTTTTAATGCTTATATCCAAAAGGCCATCGTTGAGAACTGGGATCAAGATGCCCTAACCGACTATCAGGGGATTACACTCCAGTATCATGATGTCGCACGAAAAATAGAGAAACTACATATACTCTTCGAGAATAGCGGTATTGTCCAAGGCGACAAGATTGCCATCTGCGGACGAAACTCCGCCCATTGGGCAGTCAGCTATATAGCTACTCTCACTTATGGCGCTGTCGCAGTACCCATTCTCCATGAGTTTAACGGCGAACAGATCCAGAACATCGTAATTCATTCCGGCTCAAAGTTGCTGTTCATCGGCGATTATGCCGTCAAGACCATTGACCCTGAGGCGATGCCCGCTTTGGAGGCTATAATTAACATCCCCGATTTCTCACTGTTAATCAGCCGTTCAGAGAGTGTCACCTACGCACGCGAACATTTAAACATGTTGTTTGGCAGCAAGTATCCGATGGCCTTCCGCAAAGAGCATGTGAAGTATTACAAAGACCAAGCCGAAGAACTGGCACTCATCAATTATACCAGTGGTACGACAGGTTTCTCCAAGGGTGTCATGCTGCCCTACCGTGCCATCTGGGGCAACGTCGAGTTCATCATCAGCCGTCTGGGCAAGAAAGTCCATCCTGGCGACAACCTGCTGAGCATCCTGCCGATGGCACACATGTACGGCATGGCCGTCGAGTTCCTCTTCGGCTTCTGCCACGGATGCCATCTGTTCTTCCTCACCCGTCTGCCGTCGCCCGCCATCATCGCCCAGGCATTCGCAGAGGTGAAGCCCACGCTCATCGTCACCGTCCCCCTGATCATCGAGAAGATCATCCGCAAGAAGGTGTTCCCAAAGATCCAGAACAACCGCATGCGCCTGCTGCTGCAGATGCCCGTCGTGTCGAAGAAGGTGAAGGAGCGCATCTGTCAGGAAGTGTACAAGGCCTTTGGCGGACGGGCCTACGAGGTCATCGTCGGAGGCGCCGCCCTGTCGAAAGAGGTCGAAGAGTTCCTGCTCTCCATCAACTTCCCCGTCACCGTGGGCTACGGCACTACGGAGTGCGCCCCGCTCATCTCCTACTGCGACCACAAGGAGTTCGTGGCTGGCTGCTGCGGCAAGCCCGTCGATCGCATGGAGGTGAAGATCCTCTCCTCCGATCCGGAGCATATCCCCGGCGAGATCGTCACTAAGGGCACGAACGTCATGCTCGGCTACTATATGAACGACGAGGCCACCCGTCAGGTCGTTGACGACGAAGGCTGGTACCACACCGGCGACCTCGCCACGATGGCTCCCACAGGTCATATCTTCATCCGCGGACGCATCAAGAACATGCTTCTGGGCTCCAACGGACAGAACATCTATCCCGAGGAAATCGAAGACAAGCTCAACTCGATGGCGATGGTTGCAGAGAGCGTTGTCATTCAACGGGGCGACAAACTCGTCGCACTCGTACATCCCGACAAGGATGAGATCGTGAACTTCAGCCAGTCGGAACTGGAGGAAATCATGGAACAGAACCGCCAGGAGCTCAACAACCAGCTGCCCGTCTACAGCCGCATCGCTGCCATCCAGCTGCATGAGGAAGAGTTTGCCAAGACACCTAAAAAGAGTATCAAACGCTACTTATATCAGAATATCTAATCGCTTATGGAACAGATACCTAGTTTTAACTCATTGATCCAGAAGAGCATCATCGACAACTGGGACCGCGATGCGCTGACTGACTATAAGGGTCAGACGTTGCAGTATCACGACGTGGCACGTAAGATTGAGAAGCTTCATATTCTCTTTGAGAACAGCGGCATCGTGAAGGGCGACAAGATTGCCCTCGCAGGGCGCAACTCCAGCCAGTGGGCCGTCGCCTTCCTCGCCACGCTCACCTATGGTGCCATCGCCGTACCCATCCTGCACGAGTTCAATGCGGAGCAGATCCACAATATCGTCAACCACTCCGAAGCCCGCCTGCTCTTCGTGGGCGACCACGTGGCCACGATCATCGACCCCTTGCAGATGCCGCGCCTCGAAGGCATCATCAACAATCCCGACTACTCACTGATGGTATCCCGCACAGACAAGCTCACCTATGCCCGTGAACACCTCAACGAACTTTATGGCAAGAAGTTTCCCAAGTACTTCCGCAAGGAGCACGTCAGCTACTACCACGAGCAGGATCCCAACGAGCTGGCGCTCATCAACTACACCAGCGGCACCACGGGCTTCTCCAAGGGTGTGATGCTCCCCTACCGTGCCATCTGGTCGAACTACGACTTTGCCGAGCATGTCCTTGGCAAGACCATCAAGACCGGCGACCGCATTATCTCCATGCTCCCCATGGCCCACATGTACGGCATGGCCTTCGAGTTCATCTTCGAGTTCCTCCACGGCTGCCATGTGTATTACCTAAACCGTGTGCCGTCGCCCGCCATCATCGCCCAGGCCCTGGCCGAGGTGAAGCCCGTCATCGTCATCGCCGTGCCCCTCATCATCGAGAAGATCATCCGTAAGAAGGTGTTCCCGAAGATTCAGAACAACCGCATGCGCCTGCTGCTGCAGATGCCTGTCATCTCGAAGAAGGTGCGGGAGATGATCTGCAAGGAGGTGCTCAAGGCCTTCGGCGGACAGATGTACGAGGTCATCATCGGCGGTGCTGCCCTCAATCAGGAGGTGGAGCAGTTCCTCAAGCGCATCGACTTCCCCTACACCGTCGGCTACGGCGCTACGGAGTGCGCCCCGATCATCTGCTACGAGGACTGGCACTACTTCGCTCCCGGCTCCTGCGGCAAGGCAGCCTACCACATGGAGGTGAAGATCGACTCGCCCGATCCGCAGAACGTGCCTGGCGAGATCCTTACCCGCGGACTGAACACGATGCTCGGCTACTATAAGAACGACGAGGCCACCCGTGAGACCCTCGACCGCGAAGGTTGGTACCACACCGGTGACCTAGGCACGATGGACTATGCCGGCAACGTCTTCATCAACGGCCGCATCAAGAACATGCTCCTCGGCCCCAACGGACAGAATATCTATCCCGAGGAGATCGAAGACAAGCTCAACTCCATGACCCTCGTCGTCGAGAGCGTCGTCGTACAACGCGACAACAAGCTCGTTGCCCTCGTCTATCCCGACTACGACGAGGCGAAGAACATGAAGTTCACCATCGATGACATCAAGAATGTCATGGAGCAGAACCGCAACGGCTTGAACGAGATGATTCCCGCCTACGAGAAGATTGCCGAGATTGAGATTCGCGAGGAAGAGTTTGAGAAGACTCCTAAACGCTCTATCAAACGTTATCTCTACACCTAATACGCGAACCTGTCATTCACTCTGAGGTTCGATTGAGATGATAATCCGGCGATAAGCCACCAGACGGAAGGGACCGTTGTCATGCACTTCGCAGACAATGTGTATCGTGTCATTGCCGGCATCATCTGGAATATGAATCTTAACCATTGGCTGGTCTTCCTGGCCAATGGTTATTTTTATTCTACCAATTTCCGGTTGCTGCCACCAATAGAATGAGAGACTGTCACCGTCAGCATCCATCGAACAAGAAGCATCCAGCAGGATGTCCGTACCAGCTATTGCCGAGACACGAAAAGGTTTTACTCCCAGACTACCATTCACCTTCACCAACGGGTTATGATTGCCCTCCCCTTGGTCAGCCCACTGCATACGCGCCATAAAATCGTTGAGTTCGTCAAAATAAAACCGGCGCTTATAATCCACGGACTTACTACGAAGCGGTTCCTGCCAACTAGTCCAAGCGATAGTCAGCGAATCGGCACAGAGTCCACGCTCGTGATAACCTGCCCAGCCTGCCTGCGTGGGATCATCTGGGTCGTTCAAGCCGTTTGGCATCACGTAAAGAAAACTCGGAGTATCACCCTCCACACCCCATTTGTAATTGGGGTATTCCTTACCCAACGCACCCTTTCCCTGAATATTCTGCTGATGCTGCTTCCAGTTTTGCTTGCCCAAATCACATTGTTCCTGCCAGGCGCCTTCGTCCCAGACAAACTGCAAATCATCCTTGAACTCCTGTCGCAACCACATGTGCGAACTGCGAGCACGATCCATGCGATGAGCGTAGTCCATATCCTGATCGGTAATGGTAAAGATGCGAAACTTTCGGACGAACTTTCTGACCTCGTCATCCGTTCGTGTCTGCTTGACCCGCCAGATGGCCTGTGCCAGCGTATTAGCCCCGCCCCACGCAGCCACATAGATGGGCCGGGGGTCATCTTCATCGGCCAGACGGATAAGTAACTCGCTGCCTTGTGAATCGTTACGTTCACCAATAGAACGGATACCACCATACATACTACCCATAACGGCACGACTACTGAGATACTCCGCACTCGGCCAATATCCCATCTGCTGTCTGCCGTTCTCTTTTTTCATCGAAAGAAACCTCTTTTGCCCAGAGCGTTTCATCAGGTTTGGCACATCCTTGGCATAGGCAGCAATCACTCGATACAGATACTGTGACCACTCCAACGGATAAGGATCACAATTCCATCCCACCGATGTAATCAGTGCTTCTATCTCAAACTGATCTGCATAAGCCATCAGCCTCACCATCGACTCCATATCGTCAGGCTCCACGTCAGCCGGTGCAATGTCCGTACACACCACAAGTCGAGGCTTCAGTTCACTTTTTCCGGCAACAGCACCAAACGTGGCAGCCATCATCAGCAGTATCACAACACTTCTTCTCATACTACAAACGATCATTATTTCTCATATTCGTAATAGTACCAGTAGGTGCCGCGGTACTGTTGCTCAACATTCACATGACGCTCGTTGAAATCCGGATAACGGCGTTTCAACTCCTGAAGGTTGCGCCAATCTTCTTCGGTGACGGCGTGATGATAGACATACAAGGGATTAGAACGCGAGTGTGCATAGAGCACCAATGCCTCCCGGTAATGGCGGGGCAGATGGTCGTCAAGCGGATAATAGCAACGTAACTCCTGAGCAAAACGGTCGAGCTGGCGGTCGATGAGAAGACCCGATAGACGATAGTCGGCCACCTGACGAAGAACAACGCTATCCCGGCGAGCCAGAAGTTCCAGAAAGCGCATAGGCTCCATGGTCCCAGAAGGACGACCACCTAAGAACCGCCATAAACTGTCGACAGGACAGTAGAGCATTCTTGCAGCTTCGTTCATGGGGAGTATCTGCGACGACGTGCCGGTAATAGGATACTCGAAGAGACGCTCACCAAGAACATTCTGACGTGCAAGGCCATACATACGGAGCATCATCAGAGAAGGATCACTTTCAAGCGACTTCCGGCCTACCTCCAATGCCTTCTGATAATGGCCTTCTGCCAACTGCACCTCTGTACTCATGCGATATTGGAACACAGCATTGGTGCTGCCCATCCAAGCCACACACATGATTTGGAGCCCCATAAGCAGCATGTTGATCCATACCGGTCGGGAGATCAGTGAATAATCATTGTCGCTCTCTAGCTCCTGCAGGAGGTGGAGAAACCACATGGCTGGCAGCCATAGCAAAAGGATGATAAGTGGGAGAAACCAAGACCAATCATGTACATCCCTTCCTTCACTGCCAAAGTTGATATCGGTAATCAAAGCGAGAGCCAACATCGATGGCAAATATGTAAGCGCATGGGCACGCTTACCAATACGGGTGATTCCGTAGACAATAAGTTGGAGTAGTTGTAGCAGTACAATGATGATAATCGCACCCAGAAGAGGATGGTACTTCGTGAGTCCACCACTAAGTATGTGCTGGGTGACAGTCAACAGATCGGACTGAAAGAAATAGAGCCAGCAGAAGGAGAAGAGTACAAAAACAGTAGCACACATCACACGGATGTTGAGAGTGCTACTGTTTTTCAAAGGATGATTATAGTTCATTGAGCTTTGTGCTTTAAGCTTTAAGCATGAAGCTTTATGATTAGACTTTGCGTAGGACAACGGCGGAGCGCGCAGGGATATAGAGCTTCAGCCACTCCTTGTGATCTTGAACATACAACGGATCGTAGTTCGTATAATGTGTTATCGAGTCGTCAGCAAAGCCGTTGCCGCCAAAGTCCTTCGAGTCGGTATTCAGCACCACCTCGTAAGAGCCTGTGGGCACGAGGAAGCCGTAGTCGGTGTATGAACGTGTGGGTGAGAAGTTGAACACGAAGACAAGGTCGCCGCGCATGAAGCAGAGCACCTGGTCGCCATCATCATGCCATATCTCCTGCACAGGCGTATCCTGGAAGTTCTTCTGCGACTTGATGACCTTCAGCATCTCACGGTCGAAGTCGCCGAGCCAGTGATAGCAGAGGTCCTTGTTGTCGACGAGGTTCCACTGACGGCGGGCATATTTGTACGACCAACCATTGCCCTCACGCGGGAAGTCAATCCACTCGGGATGGCCAAACTCGTTACCCATGAAGTTCAGGTAGCCGCCATTGATGGCTGCTGCAGTGACGAGGCGGATCATCTTGTGCAAGGCGATACCACGCTGGGCTATGTCGTTGACATCCTTCTTGGCGAAATGCCAGTACATGTCAGCATCGATGAGTCGGAAGATAATGGTCTTATCGCCCACGAGTGCCTGGTCGTGCGACTCACAATATGAGATGGTCTTCTCGTCGGGACGACGATTCTTGACCTCCCAGAAGATGGAGCACACGTTGATGTCCTCGTCGCGTACCTCTTTAATCGTCTTAATCCAGTAATCGGGGATGTTCATGGCCATACGGTAGTCGAAGCCGTAGCCGCCATCCTCGAACTTTGCAGCGAGTCCAGGCATGCCGGATACTTCCTCGGCGATGGTGATAGCGTTGGGGTTCACCTCGTGGATCAGTTTGTTAGCGAGTGTCAGGTAGCAGATGGCATTATCATCTTCATGGCCGTTGAAGTAGTCGCCGTAACCTCCGAAGGCTTCTCCCAGTCCGTGTGAGTAGTAGAGCATCGAGGTGACACCATCGAAACGGAAACCGTCGAAGTGATACTCCTCGAGCCAGTACTTACAGTTGGAGAGCAGGAAGTGGAGCACGTCGTCCTTGCCGTAGTCGAAACAGAGCGAATCCCATGCGGGATGTTCGTGGCGGTCGCCAGGGTAGAAGAACTGGTTGGGGTCGCCAGCAAGATTACCCAGGCCCTCGACCTCATTCTTCACGGCGTGGGAGTGTACAATGTCCATGATCACGGCGATACCTTTCTGATGGGCGGTGTCGATGAGTTCCTTCAGTTCCTCGGGTGTGCCGAAACGGCTGGAGGGAGCGAAGAAGGATGACACGTGGTAGCCGAAGGAGCCGTAGTAAGGATGCTCCTGGATGGCCATCACCTGGATGCAGTTGTAGCCGTCCTTGATGACGCGCGGCAGCACATTGTCCTTGAACTCCGTATAGGTACCCACCTTCTCGGCATCCTGTCCCATACCCACGTGGCACTCGTAGATGAGCAGCGGGTTCTTCTTGGGCTTGAAGGTCTTCTTCTTGAACTCGTAGGGCTTCTCGGGGTTCCACACCTGGGCTGAGAAGATCTTTGTCTGATCGTCCTGCACCACACGCTGGCACCAGGCGGGGATGCGCTCACCCTCACCGCCGTTCCACTTCACCTTCATTTTATAGAGCTGGCCGTGCTTCAGGGCTTTCTCCGAGAGCTTCAGCTCCCAGTTGTCCGTGCCGGGGATACGCTTGCAGCGGTACTTTTCATTTTCCTGCCAGTCGTTGAAGTCACCAATCAGATAGATGTCCGTGGCGTTGGGAGCCCACTCACGGAATACCCAGCCCTTCGGCAGTTTATGGAGTCCGAAGTAGAGGTGGCCTGAGGCAAAGTCGGAGAGTTTCTTCTTTCCATTTTGCGTCAGCTGGCCAATCTTCCACACAGCGTGGTCGTGACGTCCGCGGATGGCGTCCTCAAAGGGTTCCAGCCAACTATCGTTTCTTACTAATCCTATATGCTCTGGAGCTTTAGGGGCTACTGCCTTTTTCGTGGCAGACTTCTTAGGGGTTGCTTTCTTCGTTGCCATAACGTATTATGCTTTTACCTTGAATATTGCTTTTTTGATCTCGGGGTTATCGGCGATGCAGGGTGCATGGCCGTCCTGAGGGAAGAAGATTGCCATCTGCAAAGGCTTCAGAGTAACATAGGTCTGAGGCTTTGTGTCGCCGTAGAGGGTAACATCCTTTTCAGCATTGTAGTCGAAGGCCGGCAGGTCACAGAATGGTGTATAGCCGAAGGTCTCCTCACAAGAGATAGGGATCTGGATGTCAATCATGTTGACGTGTGTTTCGAGAACAGCTTTCTCGGGTCCCCTTCCCTTCGCTACGGTGAGATTCAGAAAGAGATCTTTATCCCGGATAGGATACTTGCCTGGCTCCATAGTACGGATGTCGTTGGCTTTCAGAAATTCAATAACGTCGGCAAAAAGAGGATTCAAGCCAACGTACTTGTTTAGGTTTTCAATCGTGTCGATAATCATACGATAAGTTTTTTTTAGTAATTGCTTTTATGTTCGTTTTACCTTTATGTACTTACATCTTAATTCACTGATCTGTGTCCACGAGTATAGGTACCCTCAGCTACGATACGGCCATTACGGTCTTTCTCGATGAAGTGACCGTCGCGCACATCTTCTGCATAACTACCCTCGAAGCGCAGTCCGTTCTTATCCTCTTCGATGGCGGGACCGTGCCGCTTGCCATCCTTGAAGTGACCCTTGAATTTTGAGCCATCGGCGAAACGCAAGACACACTCACCATGAGGCTGCCCTTTACGGAAGACACCCTCGACAAGGTCGCCATTCTTTTTAGTCAGTTTTCCACGGCCATCCTGCAAGTCATACCTCCAAATGCCAGAATAGGTATCACCATTCTTCCAAATGAACGTGCCCTGACCGTGCTTGTCACCATTAAGGAACTGGCCCGTGTACCTATCGCCGTTGGCATAGCGGAAGATACCAGAGCCCGTACGATGTCCCTGCTGGTAGTCACCCTCATAGACATCACCATTCTGGAACTTATAGATGCCGCGGCCATTCATTTCATCGTTTGACCACTGACCTGTATAAGTGTCACCGTCGGCATAGCGGAACGTACCCTTGCCATGGCGCATATTATCCTTCCAATCTCCATCGTATACGGAACCGTCGCCCCAGTCAAAGATACCCTTACCCTGCTTCTTGTCATTTACCCACTCACCATCGTAGTAGGCACCACTGGCGAAGGTGTAACGGCCTTTGCCAGAGCGCATATCCTTGAACCACTCTCCGTCGTATTTATCGCCGTTGAAGTAGTACATCACACCGTGACCGTGCTGATAGTCACGGAACCACAGACCATCGTAGCGGTTGTTGTTGGCGAAATAGTAGATCCCCTTGCCGTGCTGCTGATCCTGGAACCACTCGCCTTCGTACTTCTCGCCGTCGATGAAGGTATAAGTGCCGAAGCCCTGACGATAACCTTTATCGTATTCGCCTTCGTAGACATTACCATTTTTGTACGTGGTACGCCCCTTGCCATGAGGCTTGCCAGACTGTAATTCTCCGTTGTATTCGCCACCGTCTTTCGTGGTGGCAGTACCAAGTGTCATCTTCTGCGCACTGGCTGGCAGCGTCAGCAGAAGGGTCAGTATCGAAGTGATAATATATTTTGTAGTCATGCGTATTCGTTTTAAAAACTGTGGCAAATTTAGTAATATTTTTGCTCACCCGCAAACTTTTCCATATTATTTAACGATATATATGGAGATTTTTGATTACCTTTGCAACCAATATGAAGTTTACAGCCGTTATTCCCGCCCGCTACGCATCTACGCGTTTTCCGGGCAAGCCGCTGGCCATTCTCGGCGGCAAGACAGTGATTCAGCGAGTGTACGAGCAGGCTGCCAGCGTGCTCAGTGAAGTGTATGTGGCCACCGACGATGAGCGCATCCTCAGCGCCGTGGAGGCCTTCGGAGGGCGTGCCATCATGACACGTGCAGACCACAAGAGCGGTACGGACCGTATTGAGGAGGCCGTGGAAAAGACGGGTACACAGGCAGATGTCATCATCAACGTGCAGGGCGACGAACCGTTTATCCAGCCCTCTCAGATCAAGACCCTCATGGCGCTCTTCGACGATCCACAGACACAGATCGGCACCCTCGGCAAACGCTTTGACTCGATGGATGCCGTCAATAATCCCAACTCACCGAAGATCGTCACCGACCATCGTGGTTTCGCCCTTTACTTCAGCCGGAGTGTCATACCCTTCATCCGTGGCGTAGAGTCAGACGAGTGGTTATCCCACTACCCTTTCCTCAAACACTTAGGTGTCTATGCCTATCGTCGTGAAGTTCTCGCCGAAGTCACACGCCTGCCACAAGGACAGCTGGAAAAAGCCGAGAGCCTCGAGCAACTGCGATGGCTGGAGAACGGTTATCGTATCCGTGTAGGACTGACGGACGTGGAGACCGTAGGTATTGACACGCCTGCTGATCTCGAACGTGCCGAACAGTTCCTCGCCCAATGGACATAGAAAAAGCCTCTCAGTTGTGAGAGGCTTTATTGTTTAAGATGGGGTTTGTCTTTACTTCACCCTTTCCACGATGGCCTTGAAAGCCTCGGGATTGTTCATGGCGAGGTCGGCGAGCACCTTACGGTTGATCTCGATACCAGCCTTGGTGAGCTTGCCCATGAGGACCGAGTAGCTCATTCCCTCCAGACGAGCGGCGGCGTTGATACGCTGGATCCACAGGCTGCGGAAATTACGCTTCTTGTTACGACGGTCACGATAGGCATAGGTCAGACCCTTCTCCCAGGTATTCTTTGCTACTGTCCAAACATTCTTGCGGGCTCCAAAATAGCCGCGAGTGAGCTTTAAAATTCTCTTACGCTTTGCTCTTGATGCAACATGATTTACTGATCTTGGCATAGTTTTCTTCTTTTAAATGTTCGACAATAGGATTAACGGAGACACAACAGGTCACGAACCTGCTTCATGTTTGACTGATCAACGATAGTTGTACCAACCAAGTTGCGCTTCTGCTTCTTGGTCTTCTTCGTCAGAATGTGGCTGTGGTAAGCGTGACGTCTCTTAACCTTACCTGTACCGGTAAACGAGAATCTCTTCTTGGCACCGGAGTTTGTCTTTACTTTTGGCATTGTTTTTAAATTTTAAATTGTTATTAATAATCGGCGACTACGCATATACCGGGCGCGCCACCTATGTTCTTTTTCTTGTTAATCTTCGCCCTCAGTTAATTTTTTAAGGGCATCAGAGGAGATTTTAGCATTGGCGAAGAGACCACCGTTTACTGGCATTTCGACTTCTTCCTCAACTGCTGGAGCATTGTCTTTCCTCTTTCCGCTTTCTTCTACCTTAGCGGCCTCACGGTCGCGGGCCTGCTGGCTGATCTTCTTCGTACCGGCCTTCTTCGGAGCCAGATAGAGAAACATTTTCTTTCCTTCGAGCGAGGGCATGGACTCAACCTTGCCTACTTCCTCCAGATCGTTTGCGAAACGCAGCAGCAACACCTCGCCCTGTTCCTTGAACAGAATAGAGCGCCCGCGGAAGAACACGTATGCACGTACCTTATTACCTTCCTCAAGGAACTCTTTCGCATGCTTGAGCTTGAACTGATAGTCGTGCTCGTCGGTCTGCGGTCCGAAACGGATTTCCTTCACCTCGACCTTCACCTGCTTGGCCTTCATTTCTTTCTGGCGCTTCTTCTGCTGGTAGAGGAACTTGGAGTAGTCGATGAGACGGCAAACGGGCGGATTGGCGTTGGGCGAGATCTCCACGAGATCGACCCCTTGCTCGCGGGCCATATTCAGTGCATCGCGGGTAGGAACAACGGAACTGCCCTCATCGCCCACTATGCGTACTTCTCGTACTCGTATCTGTTCATTGATGCGGTACTGATTTTTCAATTTGTCATTCTTCATCAACTGCTTTTTAAGAAATCGGGTGCAAAATTACTAAATTTTGTTTATAGTTTATGGTTTATAGTTTATAGATGATTACACTTTTATAGAAATTTAACTTTCCGCTGAGCATATCAACTATAAACTATAACCTTTATACCATATACTGTTAAAAGTCCTTGGTCATTTCGGCGACCTGGGCATTCACCTCGTCAATGAACTCCTGGATAGTCTTGACACTCTGTACACCGCCACCTTGAGGACGAACGGCGACAGTACCATCAGCAGCCTCCTTCTCGCCGACAATCACCATATAAGGGATGCGCTTCAGCTCGTTGTCACGGATCTTACGACCCAGCTTCTCGTTGCGCAGGTCGATGGTGGCACGTACCCCACCCTCGCTGAACTTCTTGCAGACCTCCTGGGCATAGTCATTGTATTTCTCCGACAGCGGGAGAATAGCCACCTGCTCAGGCGTGAGCCAAAGGGGGAAGTGACCGCTGGTGTGCTCAATGAGCACAGCGCAGAAACGCTCGAGAGAGCCGAACGGTGCACGGTGGATCATCACAGGCGTCTTCTTAGTGTTGTCCTCGTCGGTATACTCCAACTGGAAACGCTTCGGCAGGTTGTAGTCCACCTGGATGGTACCCAACTGCCAGCGACGACCAATAGCGTCCTTAATCATGAAGTCGAGCTTCGGACCATAGAAGGCAGCCTCGCCCAGTTCAACCTTAGCATTCAGACCCTTCTCCTGACAGGCCTCCACGATGGCCTTCTCAGCCAAAGCCCAGTCCTCATCAGTACCCACATATTTCTCGTGGTTGTTCGGATCGCGCAGCGAAATCTGTGCTTCATAGTTGAAGCCAAAGGCCGTCAGCACCACGCCGATGATATCCATCACATTGAGGAACTCCTGCTTCACCTGATCGGGACGGCAGAAGAGGTGGGCATCGTCCTGAGTGAATGAGCGCACACGAGTCAGTCCGTGCAACTCACCGCTCTGCTCGTAACGATACACGGTACCAAACTCAGCGATACGCAACGGCAGATCCTTATATGAACGGGGCTTGTTAGCGAAAATCTCACAGTGGTGAGGACAGTTCATGGGCTTCAGCATATACTCCTCACCTTCCTCAGGAGTGGTGATGGGACGGAAGGAGTCCTGACCATAGTGGGCATAGTGGCCGGAAGTGACATAGAGGCTCTTACCACCGATATGTGGAGTGATAACTTCCTGATAACCATAACGCTTCTGTACTTTGCGCAGGTGATCCTGCAAGCGAAGACGAAGGTCGGTGCCCTTCGGCAACCAGATGGGAAGACCCTTGCCCACCTTCTCGGAGAACATGAAGAGTTCCATCTCTTTTCCGATCTTACGGTGATCGCGCTTCTTGGCCTCCTCCAGCATCACGAGATACTCATCGAGCATCTTCTTCTTCGGGAATGAGATACCATAGAGACGCTGCATCTGCTCACGGGTAGCATCGCCACGCCAGAAGGCACCAGCGACAGAGGTCAGCTTGATGGCCTTGATCTCACCCGTGTCCACAAGATGCGGACCGCGGCAGAGGTCTGTAAAGTTACCCTGAGTATAGGTTGTGATGGATCCGTCTTCCAGATCCTGGTCGATATGCTCGCACTTGTAGGTCTGACCGTCGGCAGCAAACTGCTTCAGGGCCTCAGCTTTGGGCACCTCGCGACGCACCACAGGCTCCTTCTTCGAAGCCAGTTCCTTCATCTTTGCCTCGATGGTGGGGAAGTCGCTCTCCTTGATCATCTCGCCATCCTTCAGCAGCACATCATAGAAGAAGCCGTTCTCGACGGCAGGTCCGAAACCGAACTGGATGCCAGGATACAACTCCTGCAGGGCCTCTGCCAACAAGTGTGCCGAGGTGTGCCAGAAGGTATGCTTACCCTCTTCGTCGTCGAACTTATATAGAGCGATGGTTGCGTCCTCATTGATGGGACGGTTCAGCTCTACTGTCTCACCGTTTACACCACAGCTTACAACGCTGCGTGCGAGAGCTGGCGAGATGCTCTCTGCAATCTGAAAACCAGTCACGCCCTGCTCATACGAGCGAACAGATCCGTCTGGGAAAGTAATGTTAATCATATCTACAATATATGTTTGAATTTGAAATTGCGTGCAAAGGTACTTATTTTTTTAGACAAAAGAACAAAAGAAACAAAAAATCTTCATTTTCCTGTCTTTTGTTTGATGATGCTGTAGGCCTGATAGATGCCTAATTCGCCTGCCTTGCTGAGATCGGCGATGCCCTCAGTCTCACGCTTGACGTAGATAAGGGCTAAACCGCGGTTGAAATAGGCCTCTGCCAGACGTTCTTCAAGTGAGATGGCCTTGGTATAGTCTTCAATGGCACGCTGGTAGTCCTGGCGCTGGGCATAGAGATTACCTCTATTATAATAAAGGTACGTGTTACGTGGCGACATCTGGATGGCATCAGAGAGGTCCCCCAACACATTGGCAGACTGGAGGTCGATGTTCGTTCCCTGGGAAGCATTGAACTCGTTGATCTTGGCCTGACAGACGGCACGCTGCCATAGAGCCAATGAAGATGTGGAATCAATCTGCAAGCAGATGCTCAGATCGTCGATGGCATTGTCGAAGTTCTGGATGGTGCTATAGGCGATGGCACGCATCAACAGAAGATTCTTGACATCGTGCATATTCTTAGTAACATCGATGGCTGTACTGAGGGAGTCGATATAAACAAATGTCTTTTGCATGCGCTCCTCATCGAGTTTGGTCTGGTCACAGGAAATAAAGATGGTGCGTGAACGGGAGTTGGCGTTGAAGTCCTCTACCGACACTTCATAAGGTGTCTCATTCTTGATTTCATCTTGTGGACGATTGAAGGTCAGACCGTACATTGGTTGCCACGTAAGATCTGCTTTGCGGTTCTGCACCTTGCCGCGATACTCGCTCTTGTATTCGTGCTCCATCTCATTGTCGTCGGCAACGACCAGTTGATTGTATTTCTCCAAGTCTTCGTCGCTACGCTTACGCATCTGGCTCTTGGAGAGTCGAGGTTGCTTGCCGTAGCGCTTGTCTATCTGGGCTTTCAAGATACGGAACTCGTCAAGCTCCGCCTGACGGGTGTTTCCAAGACGACGGTAGCAAGAGGCACGATGCTCCAGTCCAAACCAGAAGTTTGGGAAGTCCTCAATCACCTTTGAATAGTCGCGGATAGCTGCATGGAGATTACCAGTCTGCTCCAAGAGCAGGGCACGGTTAAAAAGTGCCATGATATTATTAGGCTCCAATTTCAATACAAAGTCGAAGTCTTCAATACCACGGTTGTCATCGCCTACCTGTGCCCGCAGCAAACCACGATTATAGTGTCCGATGAAGTTATTGGGGTCAAGGTCGAGGGCCGTGTCATAGTCTGCCATCGCCCCACGGAGGTTCTGCTGATTGTATCTGGCCATCGCACGGTTGATGTAGTTTCCCGCATGCTTTGGAAGCAGTCGGATGCTGTGGGTCAGGTATTCTTCGCCCTCTTTCCACTTACTCTGACTGAGGCTGATCATGGCGCGCTCTGCCCAGATGCCTCCATCGTAGGGGTCAAGTTCCAAGCTGGTGTCAAGAGACTTAATGGCGCTGACGGTATCTTTCTTCAGCAAGTATACCTCTCCTTGTACAGAATAAGCACGGGCATACCGTGACCAGCGAGTGATCATCGTATCAACCTGCCCCATAGCCTTGTCGTAATCCTTGTTTTGGACAAGACAGAGGACGCGGTTGTACCAGAACAGTTGGTTCTCAGGATCATAGCGCAGAGCACGGTCGTAGTCTTGTATGGCTTCTGGGAATTTCTTCTGATTGATGCGGCAAAGGGCCCTGACCTCATAGGCACTGACTACATAGGGATTGCGTTCAATGGCTTCGGAACAGTCGGCCTCGGCCCCCCGATAATCTTCAAGGTAATATTTGGCCACACCTCGGAAGAACCAAGGTTCATAGAGCCAAGGCTTCTGGCTGATGGCCTGATTGAAGTATTGGATGGAGAGCACATAGTCCTCATAATAGAGGGCTGAACGCCCAATCATCACCAGACGATCGGTGTTGAACTGGGCATATAAAGGTAAAAAGGTAAAAAGGTAAAAAAGTAAAAAGCAACCAAACCGCTTACCTTTTATACCCAAGGTATTATTCATATGCAGCATGTTTTACCTTTTTACCTTTTTGCAATTTTACTTTTTTACCGATTTTGTCTTGTAACCACAGCGGTATCGCCCTTGAATCAACGCACGCAACTTGCTCTTGATTAGTTGCTTACGAAGAGGCGAAATGTGGTCAACGAACATCTTTCCATCCAGATGATCGAACTCATGCTGCATGACGCGGGCCAGATATCCCTCAATCCATTCGTCATGATGCTGGAACTGTTCATCATCCCACTCCACATGGATGCGGGTAGGACGGACTACTTTTTCATGGATGGCAGGTAGCGACAAGCAGCCCTCTTCCGACGTATCAGTATGATCCTCGTCGTATTCGATAATATGAGGATTGATAAACACCTGACGGAATCCTTTATACTCAGGCAGATCTTCAGAAAGGACATCAAGATCAATGACCGAGAGGCGGATAGGTTTCCCTATCTGCGGAGCAGCAAGTCCGATGCCATCCGATTCGGCCAGTGTCTCCCACATATCGGCAATCAGATCTTTGAGCTGGGGATAATCAGGAGTGATATCTTCTGCTACCTGACGAAGCACAGGCTGACCATATATATAAATAGGTAATATCATTTACAATTAAACAATTTACAGTTTACAATTTGCGGGAGCGGAGATAGTCTTCCAGGATGATGGTGGCAGAAATTTCATCCACGAGTGCCTTGTCCTGACGGGCTTTCTTCTTCAGACCGCCGTCCAGCATCGCCTGATGGGCCAGCACAGAGGTGAACCGCTCGTCATAATACTCTATGGGCACTTCTGGGACTGCCTTTCTCCAACGAGCCACAAACTGCTGAACTCGTTGCAGGTTCTCACTTGGCTGACCATTAGGCTGTCTAGGCTCACCGATAATGATCCGCTCCAGCGGTTCCTTAGCACGGTAGGCCTGCAACCAGTCGAATAGCTCTGATGTTGAAACAGTCGCCAACCCTCCTGCTATCAGCTGAAGAGGGTCGGTGACTGCTATTCCGGTGCGTTTCTTACCGTAATCGATGGAAAGTATCCTCACCTACTTGCGCTCCTTAACGTTGGTTATAGAGAAGCCAAGCGTCAGGATAGGTATTACGGAGCTGGTCGCGGCTTACGACGGCATCAGCCTTGTTGGCAAATGAAGAGGCAACGACACGATACATGTTCTTTTCCTCATTCTTCACGACCTGAGCATTGTAACCTGCATCACGCAGACGCTGGTAGAGCCCCTCTGCATTGGAAAGCAGGCCAAATGAGCCAACGACCACGCTAAAAGCATTCAGACCATTGCCACGAATCACCTGGACGCTCTCCTGACGGACAGAGATGTTGTCAAGATTGTCTACGACGCGTGCCTGATCAACGGGTTTTGCTTCAACAGGAGCTACGACAGCTTCCTGTCCGGTAGTCGACTGCTGATTGGCAGTGTCGTACTGCTTTGCTTTCTCGTAAGCCTTTTTATAGGCACTCTCACTAGATTTACAGCTTGTAAAAGCCACTGCGGCACATAAGCCCATGCAGATAAGTGTGTACTTTTTCATTTGTTTTTATTGTTTAGAGTGTTTATAATCTAATTTTGGTGCGAAATTACAAAATATCAGTCAAAATCAAGTAAAAAAGGCACATAAAGTTTGTTAAATCAGGGAAAACATCACTTTTTTAGAAAAAAATTGAGACTTTTTTGCTTTACAACGGAAAAGTTTTGTATATTTGCACAACAAAAGAATTATTTCACTAACAAAACAATTGAACGTATGAAAAGTTTAGGTTACCTTAGCGCATTCCTCGGCGGAGCCATCGCCGGCGCAGCCCTTGGCATTCTCGTTGCCCCAGAAAAGGGTCAGGACACACGTGTGAAGATTACCGATGCCATCGAGGATTTCCTTAAGAAGCACAACATCAAGCTTAGTCGCAAGGAAGTGGTGGATCTGGTAGACGACATCCAGGACGCTGCTGAGGACGAGTAATCTGTTTAAGGTTTACAAATGCTTTCCAGCGACAAGAATGTTGAGACCATCGCTCAGTTGGTCGAGGTACTGAAGCACTATCTCGGTCTTCAGACTGAATATGTGAAGCTTGACGTGATAGACAAGGTGGTACGACTATTGACAGCTGCCACCTTGACTATCTTGTTTTTCCTTTTCATCATCGCCATACTGTTGTACCTCTCCTTTGGCATCGCCTGTTGGATGGCTACATGGCTCGGAATGGCCACAGCATTCCTGATCGTATCTGGAGTCCATCTATTGTTGTTTGTGCTTTTCATTATCTTTCGCAAGACATGGATTGAGAAGCCATTGGTGCGGTTTCTTGCCAGTTTATTCATGAACTAAGATATCTTTCACATGCTTCCCGTCAAGAAACCAACCCGCAAATACCACACGCTGGAAGAAATCCGTCTCAGGAAGGAGGAACTCGCCAACGCGATCCAGCAAGACAGCACAAAGTTCAGTTCCTTGTGGAACCAGGCCTTCATCAAGCGTGAAGGGAGTACGAAGGGTGAGTATATTTCTGGTCTGATTGCGAACAGTATCACGGCTATCGATGCTTTTCTGTTGATTCGGAAACTGATGAAAGGCTACGGGACTCTGTTCGGCAAGTCTGAAAAGAAATCCAAGAGGAAACATTAGGGCATGAAAAAAGGGTCACCGCTGTGACCCAAAACCTTTGTTAACCTTAAATCTAATACTATGAAAAACACGATGCAAAGATACGATATTTTTCCTATCCGCCAAACATTTATACCGAAAAAGTGCTGTTATTAAATACTTATTAACCATTCAAAGGGGTTAATAAATACTTTTTCACAGTTAAAGCATCACAATCTGTCCGTCGTAAGCCAAGTCTATTCCTTCAGGAAGCATCTTATTGACTTGTTCGTGCAAGCCAATATCGTGACACATATGGATGAGCAATGTCTTTGGGGCACCTACCCTTTTGGCAAAGGCAACAGCATCGTCGACCAGTTGATGGGAGTGGTGAGGCTTTGTGAAACGGAGTGCATTCACCACCAACAACTGCGTTCCTTCAAGATACGCCATCTCTGTCTCTTCGATGGACTTCATGTCTGTGATATAGGTTAGCGGACCTATGCGATAGCCAAGAATGGGCAGTTTACCGTGCATCACTTCAATAGGCATAATGTCAAAATCCCCGATACGTAAAGGATGATGTGGCAGGATCTCATGCAGTCCAATGGCAGGCACACCTGGATAACGATGCTCAGCAAAACAGTAAGGCAGCATTTCCAGCATAGACTCCTTTGCATGAGGATCAGCATAGACGTTGATTTCGCCAAACTGACAATAGGGACGGATATCGTCCATACCTCCCATATGGTCATAATGCGAATGGGTAATCAGGATGCCGTCAATCTTTCGGAAGAGTTGTGAGAGTATCTGCTGCCGGAAATCAGGCCCACAGTCGATGAGCAGACGGGTGGTATCGCTTTCTACCAATGCAGAACAACGCAGACGTTTGTCTCTGGGGTCCTTACTCTGACAGACCTCACACTGGCAACCGATCACTGGCACACCACACGAAGTTCCCGTTCCTAAAAATGTCAATTTCATCTGTAAACCGTAAACTCTATATAATATTCACTTCTGGGTGTATATCGATGCCGAACTTATCCTTGACATCCTTCTGGATGGTCTCACAGAGCGCAACAATCTCAGACCCAGTGGCACCACCGCGATTGACAAGCACCAGAGCCTGTTTGTCGTGGACACCAGCGCGCCCCAAGCTCTTACCTTTCCATCCACATTGCTCAATCATCCATCCGGCAGGGATCTTTTCATGACGCGAGTCCACTTTGTAGTGTGGCATCTGAGGATACTGCGTTGCCAGTTTCTCATATCTCTTACGCGTGACCACAGGGTTCATGAAGAAGCTGCCGGCATTACCCTCAACCTTTGGGTCAGGCAGTTTGGCGTTCCTGATCTCTATAATGATATCACGCAATTGCTGGGCGGTAGGTTCGCTGATGCCTTTACGTTCCAATTCCGAACGTATATTGCCATAATCAAGATGCGGATGAAATGTCCGCGACAACCCGTAAGTCACCCTGGTAATCAAGAAACGGTTCTTCCAGTCTTTCTTGAAGCGACTCTGCCTGTAGCCGTATTCGCACTCCTCGTTGCCCAGCATCCAGGTCTTTCCTGTAGGGATCTCTATCATCCATACACAGAGAATCAGGTCACTGGCCTCCACACCATAAGCTCCGATATTCTGTACAGCGCTGGCACCTACATCGCCAGGAATCAGCGACAGGTTTTCCATACCATAATAGCCGGCATTAATGCTGGTGGCAACCATATCGTCCCAGACTTCTCCACTACCGCAGGTCATACGCTCACAGAAATAGTCTTCCTCAAAGTCATATCCTTTGATGCCTGAACGCACCACGATACCATCGAAGTCTTTCGTCAGCAACAGATTACTGCCTTCACCTATTATTATATATGGTTGCTTCGATTTCCTCAGGATCTTTGCCACTTCGATGGCCTCAAAGTCGTCATCATATTGCAGGAAACGATTACACTTGACATCGATGCCAAATGTGTTATGCGCTTTCAGACTATAATTGCGAAAATCCTTCACCTTTTTACTTTTCTACGTTGTCATTTTCGTCAGCATCCATCTGCCGCCAACTTTCTTGAACCGCAGTTCCAGCTCCAGTCCGTTAGCCACGCCACGCATCAGAAAGATCTTCTGATTACCTTCTGGCACTTGTTTGCCGTAGATGATGTTATAAAGCACCTTTTCGGGCAGCTGTGGTGCGAAAGCCTCCCATGTATCTGGCGTAATCACACCTTCCATCATGTTAAAATCATCGTCTGGATCAGGTCCGATAAACTCGACTGTCTCATTGATGCTCCTGACCTGAAAGGCGCTATCGGAGACAAATTGTTTGTAAAATGCGAGGAATGAGGCATTAGCGTTGGTCTCGAGAGGATTCATCCTCACCTCACGCATCATCCAGGCTCCACGGATGCGCTGGAAATAAAAGTCCTTCACCTCATTCTTCTGCAGCATGATCTTTTCCACGACAGCCTCATTCACAGCCGTGTCCTTCATGTGAGCCATCTGGTCGTCATCACCAAAGAGCAGCGTATAATATCCCTGACGCATGAAGAAATGCTCCATCTTCCACTGCGACTTCTCCGTCAGCGTTGTCTTGCCGTCCACCTGAGTTACCCGCAAGGGAAACACGATGCGCTCATACTGCAACCGTTTGTTAGCCACAAAGTTGAAGACAAAGTCGTCAAACATCGCATCGGCGGCCCTGGGCATAGGGGTCTCGGTAATCAGCTGTTCCAGCGTGTCGACCATAGCTGTATCTGTGGAGTCTGCCACAGAATCGGGCGACACTTCATCATCTGCGTTGGTCTGCTTTCCTGTACATGAAAAGGTCAGCAGCACGACAGCTAACGTTGGCCAAAGGATCTTCTTCATCTTCTCTAAGAGTCTTCTGTTCTTTTTTCTGCGATTCTCTCTAATTTTTCGGCAAAATTACACATAATTTTAGACATAAGAACATAAGAACAGATATTTTTTTTGTTTCTTTTGTACTTTTGTCTAAAAAAATAAGTACCTTTGCACGCAAATTTGATAAAATCGCTAATATGAGTATACTTGACAAGATAGACGAACTGCTGAAAGAAGTGCAGGATCTGAGTGCTAAGAATGCCGACGAAGTGGAACAGCTTCGCCTGCGTTTCCTCAGTAAAAAGGGAGAGATCACCGAGCTGATGAATGAATTCCGCAACGTGGCTGCCGACGAGAAGAAAACCGTTGGTATGAAGATCAACGAGCTGAAGACGCTGGCCACAGAACGCATCAACCAGCTGCGTGAGGAGTGCCAGACACAGGAGTCGAATGACGAGACCATCGACTTGACACGTACTCCCTACCCTGTCAAGCTAGGCACACGCCATCCGCTGACCATCGTCACCAACGAGATCATCGACATCTTCTCACGCATGGGCTTTGTCCTGGCCGACGGTCCTGAGGTGGAAGACGACCTGCACGTGTTCACTAAGATGAATTTTGCTGCCGACCATCCTGCGCGCGATATGCAGGACACCTTCTTCGTCTCCCAGCATCCCAACGATGTGACCAAGAACATCCTGCTGCGTTCGCACACCTCATCAGTCCAAGCCCGTGTGATGGAGCAGATGCATACTGAGGACGGCAAGCTGACGGCTCCCATCCGCGTCATCTGCCCAGGCCGTGTCTATCGCAATGAGGCCATCACGGCCCGTGCCCACTGCTTCTTCCATCAGGTGGAAGGCCTGTATATCGACAAGAACGTATCGTTCACTGACCTCAAGCAGGTGCTGCTGTCGTTTGCTCGCGAGATGTTCGGCCCAGACACGAAGATCCGCCTGCGCCCCAGCTACTTCCCATTCACGGAGCCAAGTGCCGAGATGGATATCTCTTGCTTCATCTGTGGCGGTGAGGGTTGCGGATTCTGCAAGCATACCGGCTGGGTGGAGATCCTTGGCTGTGGTATGGTCGATCCCAATGTGCTGGAGCTCTGCGGCATCGACTCCAAAGAGTACAGCGGCTACGCCTTCGGCATGGGTGTCGAGCGCATCACCAACCTGAAGTATCGCGTCTCCGACCTCCGCTTGTTCTCTGAGAATGATACCCGTTTCCTTGAAGAATTCGAGGCTGCCGGATAACAAATCAGCGACTTTTCAAATATAAAATAGGAGCATGGGAACCAAATCTCATGCTCTTTTTTATATATCCGGCTTCTTCAGGAGCTTGCGTTTGTCAGAATATTTCAAAAATAGCACTATCTTCTTCGCCCCTTTGTATCTAACTGATTATCATGTCATTGCAAAACTCGGATTTTAGGCTAAGTAAACTGGGACTTTACAGGCAGTAAACTCCGACTTTACCCTAACTAAAGTCCCACTTTACCCTATCTAAACTTCCAGTTTCCATACCATAAAGTCAAATTGTCAATTATTTTCAAAATCACACCTACAAAAGTCTGACAGTTCTGACAGTTGACAGTTTTAAATCAACGCCCTCTTACCTGCAAAATCCGGCTTTGAGGATGATATCTGAGTATATTTCTATAAGTATTATTATACTTATTTATAATATCAATTAATATATAATTTAATTAAATTTATTAAAATTCTAAACACTTCCTGTCCCCACCCCCTACCACTATGGTGCAATAATAAAACTGTCAACTGTCAGAACTGTCAGACAATTAACGGACGCTCGTACCCTCGTGAGCACTAGTCTGTCAATGGGCAACGGTATACGAAGCTCTCGCCGTTGACCGTGTAGTGCCAACAGACGGTAAAATCCGTACTGTTTGCAGGTTTGGACAGATTTTCAAATGTACACGATTTGTTTCCACCAGCTGCCACAGAAACAGGATTGCTAGAATAGCTCTTTGTTCTGAGCAGGCTCCCATTACTATACAGTTCACATCTCGTCAACAGAATAGCCTCATCCTTCTCATTGTTCAGTGTGCAAGTGAGCGATAAGACCACCAGACTTCCGCCAACATTGTCATAGCCAAACTCCGTCTCCGTGCTCAGCCCCTTGGAACCAATGACATCAATAAGCTTCACCACATCAGCGGCATTCACATCATCATCGCCATTCAGGTCAGCCAATCCCTCATAGAATCCTTCCGGCTTCTCGCCCATAATATGTGCCACCAGCGCATTCTGGTCAATCCTATTCACCTTCTCATCAAGATTCACATCGCCATCGACAAATTCCTTAATGTTAGTAAACTTATTCCATCCCTCCGTTGCATCGTAGGCAGCCTTCTTCCCTGCAGGAACGTATAATGTAGCTGTAGCACAAATATCATTAGGATAAGAACTAAACACATAATTCCCAATTTCAACAGGATTCTTAATTTTAGATACGACAGAGGCTAGGCCGCTGCAGCCAAAAAATATATTAAGCATTGAAAATCAGCTACTTATACGTTAAACGGTAGAAAAGTGGATTGATGGCTTTGGAATGTGCAAAAATGGGAGCAATTTTAACGTATTTAACTTTTGTTTGGGAAACGCGGAACACAAAAATGCGCTTTCTACGCCATCGCCGTCATAATCAACTGAGAAGGAGAATTGGCTGCAATGCTCGCCTTTGGCATCATCATCGAGGGTAACAGTCAACTCCAATTCCATGGTCATCCGTCAATATTTTCTAATTGCTGTTTCAATCAGTTCCCGTTGTGCCATGAATGAGGTGTAACATGTCTTGACCAATTCCCAATTGTGGGTCAATAGCAGCACACCCAGACATTTCTTGATGGTTGGCCAGAAAGCATTGCGGTTGGTTCGCATGTAGTCACGGATGATATCTTTGTCGGCGACACCGTATGACTTCAGTAGAGCCATACTGACGATACCCGTCCTATCCTTGCCCGCTGTGCAGTGAAAGAGCGTGCACTTTCCCTCTGCCGCATTCTTCCTAAGATGGTTCACCACCAAGTCAAGTTGCCCACGGCTATATTCGTCAGTAACAATCTGCTCATACATGGAAGCAAAGCTGGGTATCATCTGCTTTAGCTTCTCAGGCTGTTTACGAAGACTTCGGATGATAGTCATAGGGTCAGAGCCGGTCTCATGAGTGATGCCGATGGCAGAATCCTTTAGTAGAGAGATTAGCTCGTATTCAACGCCATCTGGCAGCGGGTCAGGGAATTCCTGAGCCTCAATGGGGGTACGCAGGTCTATGACGCAGGCAATGTGATACTCCTGGCACAACTTTTTGCACTCTTCAGGAGTAAGCGCGCTGAGTTTGCCGCTACGAAGATAGAGGCCATGAGGAATCTTGCCCTTACCGTCTTGTAAAGGTATGCCTCCAAGGTCGCGCAGGTTCAATGCATTCCTTCTCATAGAGTCTTTATTACTTTGCACGGATTACCTACTGCAATGGAGTTCGAAGGAATATCTTTCGTTACAACGCTGCCAGCACCGATAGTAACATTATCGCCGATGGTCACACCTGGCAGGATGGTGACACTGCCACCTATCCATACATTATCGCCAATGGTGACAGGTTCTGCCCACTCTCTACGGCTGTTGCGCTCCACGGGGTCTGTACTATGGCAGGCCGTGTAGATGCTGACATTCGGGCCTATAAAGCAGTCGTCGCCGATGGTGACTGGGGCTTCGTCGAGTACGGTGAAGTTGAAGTTCGCAAAGAAGCGTTTGCCTACGCTGATCTGCTTGCCATAGTCGCAGTAGAAGGGCTGGATAATCAGAATCTCGTCATCGGCGATATGTCCCAAGAGATCTTTTAGGATCTCCCTTGCTTTCTCCTTCTCTGACGGACGAAGCAAATTATAGTCATGGATTATCTCCTTCACTTCCGTCAGCTCTTCTATCAGCTGCGGGTCAACGGCGGAATAAATCTCACCCGCCAGCATCTTTTCTTTTTCTGTCATAGCCTATTCTCCAAAATTTGCTGTATCATAACGGGTGCAAAGATACGAATAAAAATCGATACTTCGAAAGAGCAAAGATTTAGAAAACTCCTGCGCTTGTCATTGTGGCAGACGCAGGAGTTTTATAGAATTGTTTATGATATGACAGTCCCTGACATATTCTTACTGCCATTTCTGAGCTCGGAACGC